>Ga0209755_10008896_pt1 | contig 10659 bp, 11 predicted proteins | sample TergutCo191P1_FD_187301 | JGI IMG/M metagenome (GOLD analysis project Ga0209755, IMG submission 187301) | Cornitermes sp. P1 segment gut microbial communities from Petit-Saut dam, French Guiana - Co191P1 (SPAdes) (version 2) | ecosystem: Host-associated > Arthropoda: Insects > Digestive system... | reverse complement strand
TCAGTAAACGTGTGTTTCGATGGAAATTGTGCGTATACAGTAAACAACATTAAACAACGAAAAATAACTACGTAAAGTAATTTTTGTTGTGGAATTGCTTTGATATACTGGTTTGCATGTATTTCAATTTTTTAAACCGTTCACCATTCTAGGCAACTGGCTATCTTGTCTAAATCACTGCCAATATGAGAACTCATTAAGTATGCTACATATGATAAAAACATTCACTACATCTTAGGGAGATATTATGGCCCCGTTAATTCACGCATTTTGTGCTTTAGATAAGAAGTACGTCTACGATGCGAACGCTAACTCGATTATTCCGCTAGATAATGAAGAATGGGAAGTTGCAAAATTAATTGAACAAGGTATCTGTTCAAGCGAAACTGAAGAGCTAATTTCCCGTTATAACAAGCATGGATACTTTTTCAGTCCGGATATAAAAGAAATTGAGCACCCGGATACAGAAATCATGAAGTACCATCTAACGAGAAAAATCAGCAAGCTCACTCTTCAAGTAACACAACGCTGCAATCTTCGGTGTAGTTACTGCGTATATTCTGGAGATGGTACATATGACTCAAGGTCGCATTCTAATAAAACTATGACCTTTGAAACTGCGAAAAAAGCTATAGATTATGTATTGCAATCTTCGATTGATAGTAATCTTGTTAATTTTAGCTTTTACGGTGGTGAGCCATTACTTGAGCTAGATTTGATTTTAGAATGTATCGATTATGTTAAGGCACGCCGTGGTGCCAAGAGAGTAACCTTTAATCTTACAACGAATGGCACACTATTAACCATTGAAATATATAAAGTCCTATCAGATTATGATGTATCAATATTAGTTAGTTTAGACGGTCCAAAACCTGTTCATGACAACACCCGGAAATATATAGATGGTGGTGGTAGTTATGATGATATTATGAGAAATGTTAATGCCATTCGGTCAATATTTCCAGATGCAAACAAAAGGCTGTCTTTTTTAGCCGTTGCATCACCATATATAAATGACAGTTGCTTAGATGACTTATATAGCCTAGATGATGTTATGCCATATTACGATATAAGTTTGTCCTTTATGACTGATACGTACACCGACGTAAATATTTCATACACTGATCAATTTTTCAGCATATATATTCAAGAGCGAACAAAATTGTTTCTCTATATGCTAGGCAAACTTGATAAAGAAAAAGTTGCTCGTCTAATGCTTGATGGTGAAGATAGGCTTCGCTTGAAGTTTAGAGATTTGAGACCTATAAAAGCGTTGCCGGAGAAGTGTCATCATGGTGGTCCATGCCTTGCCGGTGTACATAGATTGTTTCTTAGTGTTGATGGAGTGTATTATTCGTGTGAACGTGTAAGTGAAGATTCAAATGTTATGCAAATTGGAACTGTAGAAGATGGTATAGATATTGAGAAAGCAACGAACCTAATTAATGTAGGCAAAGTTACTGAGGAAGAATGCAAAAACTGTTGGGCGATATTGCATTGTACTATGTGTGCAGCACATGCTGATGACATGAGTTGTTTATCCAAAGAGGTCAAGTTAAGAAGATGCAAGAGTGTTAAAGCACAAGTAGAAGATATTTTTAAAGAAGTATGTTTTCTAAAAGCTAATAATTACAACTTTTTAGACAAATTTTAGGTGGTTTGAAATTATGAGCAAATTGTTGATATATCCTTTCACAATTGAAACTGCACCAATTTTACGTTACAAAGAATTAATAAATCAATATGATGAGATCATTCCGGTTACCGAATGGAACTCTTGGGGTGAGTCTGAGTTAGTTGATATTTCGCATTTTGATGGTGGACATCATAACGATGTAAAAGTATCATCAGATTTTAATTTCGCAATCCGTTACGCCGACTCAGTTTTGATTACGTGTGATGTAAACGACTGTAATAATCTTCGTGATGTAATTGAGTGCTGTAAGAGGTTCGGCAAGCATATTTTCGTATATGAGGATGATTTTAAGGTACTTGAGGCGGAAGCAGAAGGTATTACTGTTTTTAAAGCAGAAAATGCATATTCCAATACTAAAGTGGAATATGAAAGTAAACTACTTGACATACCTGTACCTGTAATTTTAGTAACAGGTCAAGGGCAGCAATGTAATAAGTTTGATATCCAGCTTAATTTACGTAAAAAATTTCAAAAAGATGGATATATTGTTAGTCAATTCGGTACTAAGGAATACAGTCCACTATTTGGATTTGAAGCATTGCCAAAGTTTCTTAATGTACCGTTCTGGAAAAAAGTTCTACTTTACAACAAAATCTTCTCTGATTGCGTTTATAAAGAAAATCCGGATGTTTTGATTGTTGGTGCACCCGGGGGGACAATGCAGATTGATGACTACAATCATGAAATGTTTGGAGAATCTGCAATTGCACTATCAGTAAGTCTTAAACCTGATATATTAATCCACAGTTTATATTGTGCATTAACTAATGATGATGAAATCGAAGAAATGCAAAATCATTCAAAGTATGCTCTAGGAGCAAATATTGATTTTTTTAACATATCTAATACAAATCTCATTTTCGAATCTGATAAACGAACAATAAGTTATCTAGTTGGAGATAGTAAGCTGGTTTTGCCGGAGTTATATTCGAAAAGCGAAAATTTAACAAAAAGTATTTACAACACGTTCGACAATGATTCTGCAGATAGCTTGTTTAAGCGTTTATTAACTAAACTTCAGAGCAATATTGAAGTAGTTTGAGAGGCGAAAATGGATATAGAGTTAATAGAAGAAAAACTGAAACAAATAGTAAACGATTATACACCTGCAACATCTACAATTACTGAGTTAAACACTCCTATATCTATGGCACCATTCAATCTAGGTGTGAAGGAGATAGTGTCTATTTTCTTAGACATAGAAAGTGCGTTCAATGTTGAAATCAACGCATTGTTCGACAAGCCTATGGACTTCACCATTAACTCATTGGCAGGTGCAATCAAAGTGGGTCTGAGTAATTCTTTGGTAAATATATGATGCTTTACACCATGTATAGGCAGTAAGCATGTATATTTATATATTAATAATTTTGGAGGTTCATCATGCAAAAGAAGTCATTAAAAAAGAACAGTAAGGCTCAAAGAAATAGTTTAGTTGCGTTCTGTCTAGCATGTAATATATGCTCATGTACGTGTACAGGTACCACGCGTGACTTTTCTTCTAATCATCGAACTCCACAAGCGGCAATTGCAGCTACAGCTTTGGATCACATGTAGTATAATTATTTCATGTCTTGAGGCCTGCATCGCTGACTGCATAACAGTGCCAGGTGATAGATGTATTATTATCTACAAAAGTGCATTACATATCCCTCAGAATTAGCTGCCTTTCTCAGGGATATGCAAAGCGCAAAACTTATTATGTACTCGTTTTATCTTTGACGGAGAGGGGTTTTCATTATGAAAAAATGTATAAAAATCTTAGCCCTGCTAATAACCACAACAATCTTCCTAATAGGTTGCTCCGCAAATGAGGGGGATGACATTTTTGACGAAATAGTCGGTACTGTCATGGCCGAAGAAGCAGAAAATGGAGAGTCAGCCACTGATTCAGAAAATATTGATGCTAAACTAAATGCAACATCAGAATTGGAAGGTGAACTAAGAATTCTGACAAGCGAGCATTTAACACACTTGCAGTTACTCAGCAATTATTTTATGGAAAAGCATCCAAATGTTACAATAGAGTTTGAGACAATTGAACAAATAATTGATGTGAGCCAGCAACTTGCTTTAACAACACGCCTACTGGCGGACCCACCTGATATACTTAACACTGCCGGGTTAGTATTTGAAAAGATGAGTATGGATTCATTGTTTGTAGATTTAAAACCGCTAATTGACGGACCCGGTGGAATTAATAGAGAAGACTACTTTGATAATGTGCTGAGAGCAGCAGAAATTGATGGCGGATTATACAACGTACCGCTAACTTTGGATTCAGATACGAGATTATTAAATAAGCGACTTTTTGACTCAATCAATGTACCCATAGAAGATATTAGGAAAATGACATTTAATGAATACTTAGAATTTTATCTTAACGCAGTCGAAGCAAATCCTGATGAAGAAATTTTTGTTGACTCAAATTTTAATGTGACTACGCTTTTTAGGTTTCATCAAGTGTATGATATAAATGCCGGTGAAGTAAATGCAGATACTCCGGAAATGAGAGAGTTGTTGTCATTGGTTAACTCAATTCCCACAGGACAGCTTGTCGAATTTACAGAACAAAAGGTACTTGAGTTTATTACCGGTACGTTTACTGGAGGTGTGGATGTTAGTTATTTAAGACCAACGGTAACTTATATGTATCATAACCATGCCGGGTTAATGCTACCGGGAGTGTTTTTTTTGCAAGATACTGATGACATGCAGTTTTCTCATCCTGTGTTTGTGACAAGTCAATATGGAGATATAGGATTTAGAACAGTGACGAGTCCGGCAATAATGCGAGAAAGTGGGAATCAGGAACTTGCATGGGAGTTTATACGTTTCGCAATGGAACATCCAACATCACTACGAAATAGTGGATTTTACAGTGAAGTTGCAAGTTTCCCCGTTAACAGAGCAATGTTTAATGACCACGTACTAAGAAGTGTTGGGCATAGTCACGGTTTGATGATTACTTTTAGAAATATTGAGGAAAATGAAGATGCACAAATAGCAGCAACTGAGAGGGCTGAGGGATTACAGTATTCGCTGGATAGATTCACTGAATTAATGGAAATGCTGAATTTTGAACGCAGATATTGCGAAGCTACATTCAACTCAATCATCTATCCGGATATATATTTGCTGGTAACCGGTAGGCAAGATGTTTACAGAACACTATCAAACATACAAAACCGCTTAGAAATATACATTGAGGAATAAAACAAATGCGCACTCTGAAAAATTTCAAAGCACAAAAGTTAATTCTACTACTTCTGATACCAAGTCTGGCAGGAATGATGGTGTTTTACTTCATTCCTGCACTCAGTTCGCTTTTTAATGCGTTTACTAATCATCATGGGGATTTTGTTTGGTTTACTAACTTTATAGACGTGCTAACCAGTGGAGCGTTTAGACTAGCTACACAAAACACACTACGGTTTATATTAATCAGCGTACCGGTCAATATTGTACTGGCATATGTGCTTGCAGGTTTTTGTCAAGGATTAAAGCATAAGAAAATATTTGCTGTGATTTTTATGATACCTCTGATTATACCTTCCGGGGCTATAGTTTACTTTTGGCATATACTATTTGCAGAAAATGGGATAATAAACAGAATTCTATTTCAGCATGGTTTTGACACTACTATATGGTTTTCTTCCCCGGCAGCCTTTTGGATTACTATGCTTGTGTTCATTTTTAAGAACATAGGTTTTAATCTGGTACTATTTTTGGCAGGATTTCAACTAATCCCTACTGAGTACTACGAGGTTGCTGAAATTAATGGGGCCGGGACATTCCAAAAATTTAGGCATGTTACATTTGTATATATGCTGCCTACTACACTGCTTGTTTTAATTATGTCGATAATAAACAGTTTTAAGATTTTTCGTGAAATATACTTACTTTTTGGCAGATACCCTCACCCATCCACATACATGTTACAACATTTTATGAATAACCAATTTGCAGCCGCAAATCTGCAAAGGCTTTCTGTCTCAGCGGTGATGTTATCTCTAGCTGTTTTTGTGTTAGTTTTAGGTGTTTTTAAAGGAACACATAAGCTAACAGATATCTATGATTAGCAGGTAACAAGACTATGAAAAAACGTTTGTCATATAGATTTAGATTAGCCATCGTTGTGTTTTCTGCAATTATCTGCGTACTTCCGGTGCTTTTTATAGTACTCAACTCTTTAATGAGTGCTGACGAAGCGGCTTCACGTTACACAAGTCGTGTGACCCCTGTAACAGCTTTAGGACTGACTGACGGAAACCTACACTATGTTGAAGCAACGTTAATTCCTGACTTGCTCACACTTTCGGGATTTAGAGACATTCTAATGCACGACCCAACAAACCTTCGTTTTCTTTGGAATTCTTTAATTCTTGCTGTTCCGATAGTTGTAGGCACACTAATAATCTCACCAATGGCTGCATACGCGTTTGAAAGACTTCGAGCAAAACATAAGGAAAAACTGTTTTTTGCGTACATCATTACAATGATGTTACCTATGCAAGCATTGTTGGTACCACATTTTATAGCTGCAAATTTCTTGGGTATAACTGACAATTATCTAGCTATTATCCTTCCGGCAATCTTCGCACCCTTTGGAGTTTTTCTAATTCGACAACAGATGAAAAGTTTTGACAAAGCTACTATTGAAGCAGCTAAAATTGATGGTGCAAATGAACTTCAGATTTTCACTTCTATTGTGCTACCAAATTTAAAACCAACTATGACAGCGCTGATGGTGTTATCATTCTCAGAAGTATGGAATCTTGTTGACCAAGCTGTTGTGTTTATCAGAGAAGTTAGGTTTATGCCACTTGCAACGCAACTCTCTATAGCATATTCAGATGGTATGATAAGTACCGTGTTTGCAATATCAACTGTATTTATGATACCGGCATTGATTGTTTTTATTTACGGGCAAGACAATCTCGCAGAAGGTGTTGGTTACACTTCGTTTAGGTAAGGAATGGTGTTTTTATTGTGAAAAAAGTAAATTGCAGAAAAGTTGGCATTACATTAGCATTGTTATTCATAATTGGATTAACTGTGAGTACAATATATTCACGTGGCTTTTTTGAACGACAAAAGCCTTTTGTTCATGTGACGGGTGTTGAGTCAATAACTTTCACATGGGAGTTTGAAGCTCGGGGTGTTGCGGGGGAACTGGGAGAGTTATCTCAAAGACTTGATAGAGGGTTTGATTTTGATATTGAAATTACCGTTCCTGAAGAAAAATATATTTTTTACATGTCTGATTTACGGATTTATCCGGGACAAAATGTAGACGTGACTTTTGACAGACACGGATATGCTATAAATGGTGTTGTTATTAATCGCTCCTTTATGGATGGTGAGTTTACTCTAGTAGTTGCGATACAAGATCCTACCTCTTTACTTTATCCGGGGAATCCGGCTACGGTAACTTTAGAAGTGACTCTGACAGAAGAAGACTTAACGAATATGATACCAATGATAGCATTAAATCAAGATCCTTTTACTAATCAACACTACATATATGTAGTAAACAGACGTGATGGAATGTGGGGACGAGAATTCTATGTAGAGCGACAAGATGTAGAGCTAAGCTGGCCTGAAAGGATTGAGTTTTTCTATAATATATTTTCAGCAACAGGATTTGACTTTAGATTACCGATAGTCACGTGGTCAGACCAAGAGCTTTATGACGGTGCATTAGTAAGGTTGTGGGATTGATGGGCGGAGAAAAGTGTCACGGTGAAAGTAACCAATCAAAATTTTCATCTGTGATAATAGATATAGCCCTTGATAGAGAAAGTTATGACTTGTGGCGCAATAAAATAAGATTCCTAATGGTAGATAAAAATAATGTTGTTAATATAGATGCTTCTATAATTAAAGAATCTATATCACACGGAGGCGAGTGCATCCGTTACTACGAATCTGCAGCACAAAAGCTGGTGAGTCATTTTATACTCTTATCTCGTGATGATAAAAATAAAGGCAGTGTTTCAGATTTGATTACAGCTCTAAAGTGGTGTGTTGAAAATAACATATCGCTAATAAGTCTTAGTATGGGGACGACCCGGCATTGTGATAGTGACAAATTTAGAAGTGTTATTAGCAGAATTAAAGAATCAGATATCTGCCTAATAGCCGGAACCAGTAATAGTCGAGTGCTTTCATATCCGGCATGTTTTGATGAGTGCATTGGTGTTTGTTATGACTATACTAGGAACTTAATAGATGGAAGTTTTGCATATATAGAAAATCCAATTGATGGAGTAGAAATTGTATTAAATCCAACTGCTACTAGCCTTGAACCAACAGGCAGTACAAGTATGGCGACAGCATATTTTGCAGGACTTGTTGCAAAAGCTATAAGTAGAGATGAAACAACTCCTGCAGGAGTTAAAAATTGGATTGCTGAAAACTCTGGAGTGTTAAGAGCCGAATCAATTTATGACTATACTTATAAATCCGTCGTTCATGAAGTTTCAGATGAAGTGGTTATAGTTGTTTTTGAAGGGATATTATCAAATGAAAAAGCTCTAAGCTATAGAAGAGCATTACAAAAATTGTTCTTGCAAGACGATTATTATTGTTTATCCCTTTACTCGCATGAGAAGTTAGTTTTTGATAATGACGTTTACTCTCTTGAGTTTGTCAGATGCAATACTGACCACACACTTTCTTACGACGATTATGTAGATATTATGATAAAACTCTGTGAACCAAACCTACTCTTTGTAGATGCCGAAAGTTATAGCAAAACTCCAGATGTTGTCATATCAAAAAACGTTAAAACAAGAATAAAAGACGGAGTATTATATCTAAATTATAAAAAACATACCCCGCAAGAAGCTTTTGGTAGAATCGTGAGCAATTTCGCTAGCGAAGGAGCATCAGAGACTGAGGATAAGCATGAGTAGTGAACCCAAAAAAATCATAAGACAACTTTCAGAATTCGTAAGAACACTGAAATGGTGTCTTAGCTTGTCATGGCAGACATCAAGGTTGTAGCTATGCTTGCTCTTGCACGTGCATTGTTCCGTAGTTGCTCTGCTCTGGTACTTGACGAGCCATCTTCAAATCTTGTAAGCGGTGAATAAAGCGGTACATATCCAAGAGCCAAAAGACATGAGATAATACACTCAAGCGCTGGATAGGAAATCTTAAGAATCTTAAGAAAAATTAGCTATCCGGAAAAGGAGCGTAGTATCAATGAGAGCCCAAAAGGTAGCAAATCAGCTTAAATTACGAGAATGGTCACGCCAGATAGTGGAATGTGAAAGTAGTGGGAAGTCGATAAGCGAGTGGTGCGCAGATAACGGAGTTGGGTACAAGAATTACTTTTATCGAAAGCGGCGAGTGAGAGAAGAATTGCTGGAATCATCAGAAGCATCATTATCGTTAAGCGTGAGCGCATTAGAAGAACCTGAAACGGCAGTGTTTGCGCAAGTGCCTGCAACGAGCGTGATACCGTACAAGCGGCGATGCTGAGCATCCGATAGTCTTGTATGATTATCAACCCGATAAAACGAAGAAGCGTCCCGGAACTTTTCTGGAGGGTTTTTCCGGCTACTTGATGACGGATGGTTGTGCTGCTTATCATAGTTTGCCTACTGAAATCATCGTGGTAGGGTGTTTCGCTCATTGCAGGCGCAAATTTGACGAAGCTCTAAAGGTGATTAAGGATAAGGCTGAACAAGTTGGCTCACTTGCGCTTGTTGGTAAAGAATATTGCAACGAGTTATTTAAGATCGAGCGTGAAATGGGTCAGATGAGTTTTAATGAACGCTATACAATACGTACTGAAAAGGCGAAACCGGTTCTTGATGAGTTCCATTCGTGGCTGCTGTCAGTACAACCGGGTGTTGCTTCTCAGAGCAAAATTGGAAAAGCCATAAACTATGCACTGAACCAGTGGAAATATCTTGAGCGTTATCTTCTGGATGGATGTATCGAAATCTCAAACAACAGATGTGAGCGCAGTGTGAAACCATTTGTAATCAACAGAAAGAACTTCCTCTTTGCTACATCGGTAGCCGGTGCCCGTGCTACGGCGGTCCTGCACAGCATCACTGAGACTGCAAAGGAAAACAGTTTAAACCCGCACGAGTATTTGTCTCATATTTTCCGCACTGCCGCAGGCCTCAACCTGAGAGACAATCATGATATGGTTGCCGCACTGCTGCCGGAAAATGCACCCATAGAATGCCGCACTATTGATTAACTGCCAGCATACCTCGCTATTAACCGCTTACCAAATCTTGACCCGAAGGCAGAGCATGAGGTCTTTGGAGCACTCAGTGATATTACAGACGGCAAAATGACCATTTTCACATCGCATAGGCTTTCAAACACGTTTCTTGCAGACAGGATTATTGTGCTCGAAAATGGTAAGGTCGCAGAGGATGGCACTCAGGAACAGCTACTTAGGAACAAGCAACGCTTCGCCGAGCTTTATAAGTATCAATCCGATAAGTTTAATGCGGTTGATTTCCCCCTCAAAAGTTGACCACAAATCCTTTGATGTTAATATTGCAAAACACTTGCTAAAAATAGTCGGATTGTATACGATATACGACTGTGTCACATTGTTATAGATTGGCTACTCGAATGATGTACATTGCAGAGGATAAAATCGTTGTTATTAGTTGTATATTGTGATATTATGGCAGAAAAAGGCAAGGGGTGATTCATATGAACATGCCGCTGACTGTCCTTTTGGTTGAAGATGAACCCACTGATTGCGCTGCTTTTGTGCAGTGCATAGAGCAGCACCACGATATACGTTTGATTGAGGTTACTAACAACGCGGAGAAAGCCTTGGAGTATGCCAAAGCCCATTTGCCTGATGTGATTATTCTTGACTTGGAACTGCACAAAGGCAGTGGAAATGGTATATCATTTTTATTGGCACTTAACAAGGAGCGTTCGGTTGTTTCACCTTATATATTGGTAACGACACA
>Ga0209755_10008895_pt1 | contig 10660 bp, 6 predicted proteins | sample TergutCo191P1_FD_187301 | JGI IMG/M metagenome (GOLD analysis project Ga0209755, IMG submission 187301) | Cornitermes sp. P1 segment gut microbial communities from Petit-Saut dam, French Guiana - Co191P1 (SPAdes) (version 2) | ecosystem: Host-associated > Arthropoda: Insects > Digestive system >... | reverse complement strand
CAGGCAACACAAATGTTACATTTACCCCCCCCCCCAAAAAAAAAATTTAAGTTTCTGATTGGCAGTGAGTAGTTTCTGCTATTTCAAAGGATCTAGTGTAATGCATGATCCTGATCCTGAAGAAGAAAACACAGGGATCTTCCAAACCACACATCAGTAACTACCCACCCACTAACATAGCATCTCACAGCACTCACACACCAGAGGAATGGACATCCCATTTTGTTTTTGTAGCTGCTGTCAATGGCTCCTCACCAGAGGGGTAGAGAATACTGCTGGTGTGGCATATAAAAACAATATGGTGACCATACTGTGGGTCACCTCCACATCATAGTGTATCTGTTCAAATCAACATCCCAAAATTTCTGTATCATCCCATCACATAAGAACACAGATCCAGACTGCAGTCTGGCTACAGTAATCCTTAGTATACTGAAATATTCATCCATAAAACAAAGTCTTGTTATCCTGCTTCACTACACAGCATTTCAAGAGGACCCTCTCCACCAATGTAACATCTTACAACCAGAAGGACACAGATATAGCTGCCTATCAGTTCAACATAATGCATGTGCAGTCTTGTTCTGTCAGTGCCACCAGCTGCCAATGGTAGTATTACTTAGTCATGAAGTATTACAGATACTGCTTAACACATGTTCCTGGGAACATCCACATTGTATTTCAATCCAAAGTTATACTTCAGTGAAATAAATGCATTGATATAGTATACCTTCTTTCTAGCCTTCTTCACATATTTCTGGATGCTGTCTGCATTCTTCTGGTTGAATGTTGTGTCATTCAATGTCTGGAGAAGTGTCATGTAAGTTTCAACTTATAATTTGTCACCATACTTTATATCCAACTTAATGAACCTGCAGTGAATGCACTAAAATATTCTCAAGTATTCATTTACTTTAAAGTTGGTCAATTGCTGCACATTTCACAGTTGGCATCATTGGAAGGCAGTTACAATTTAACAACACAGAAGAAATAATGCAATTAATATGGAAGTCTTCTAGCATCTGTTCGCACATATTAATTTTCCTACATACAATACCATGTGTGAGTCACACCTGAATGTCATGGTTACCATTGTTGCTGTTTTCACTCTGAGGCACACATAGAGGCAGAAAAAGAAACCACCAAGTAGACTTGTTGTAGTCACCACACCAGTTATCTGTGACATGTGCTGAGGCAGAAGATATATTGGAGCATCAAGTATATACTACAACATAACCAGATGGCAGCATTCCAATAGATTAAATTAACAGTTGGAACTCTAATAATAAAGAAATAAGCAATAGAAGAAGCCACAGAGTGGCACACAAATATTACAGTGGTCCATGAAATGAGACGTTACTGAGTGTTCAATGTACAGTACATGTTCAGAAGAAGAAAAAGTTGTGGATCAAGTATGGTTGCCATATTTACTGATTTTGACTCATTAAGGATGACGACAGGTAGAGTGTTGTTACCAAAAAAAAAAAAAAAGTTGAAAGACATTAACTGACTGTAATGAAAAGCTGTTGCCATGACATAACCTGAAAAAAATTGTTGTCACACACATTCAGAAGAATTTTTGAGCTCAGAGTGTGAGCAGGTGATGGACAGATGACAACACCGTTCAGCTGGAATGTTCACTGCTGTGTCAATTTGTTGTTGTAAGTACTGTAAGTTTTTGTTGAATACTCACAGTTCCAATTGTAATATATGTTCATCCCATAAAAACCTATTATTAAGTCAACGTTGCATCTTAAAATTGAAAGCAGCTTAGGCTTAAGAAAATATGGTATTTTGCTTTTAAAGTTTAACCACAGAATTACAACATATAAATATGCAGACATACTTATGAATTTATACACCTCACAAATTCACAGATTCCACAACTTCCCCCTCTCAGATGATCGGCTGTTTGTATGCTTCTGTGCCGTTGCAATTGGGGGCCCACTGCTCTTCCTTGTTGTGGCACTAACAGCACACCATGTGCCAAGTGCCAGCATAATCCAGCCAAACTTCGGTGTTTCCAAGTGCTGGTTTGGTAGTAAGTAGATTATGAAATGCTATGAAGATTCTATAAGTAACATTCCTTAGGTTACAGAAATTGAATGAGCAGTCACTCAATGCTAACTATAGCTACATTTATTCCAACGAAGTATCATCATTTTTCTACACAATATGTGAGCACAATCATGCATGTTTCTCGTCTTGGAATACTCCACAATAATGAAGAAGTTGAAGTGGCTCTTCATGAATGGTTGCAAAAGCATGACTGCAATTTCTTCAGCAAGAGAATTTTTAAACTAGCACGCCCTAGGGACCGTACCATTTGGGCATCATTCATTATGTTTTACCCCCCAAAAATACTCAACTAAATACAAAAAAATATATAATTAAGCCTGAATCAGAATCTGAAACCTAACAAGAATTCAAACATCTAACCTTAAATATGAACCAAGATATGACTTTGTTGAAGATGCTTTCTCAAAATTAATGGAACTCCCTTACTGTTTCTTAAGAGTAGACAGTACGTATCTCTGCTCACACAAGCCAGAAAGTAGTTCAAGAGCATCAAAAACCCTAAGCCATTCTGTTACACTCCATATTTACAAACCATTTTTTCTAATATTCAGTTTAATTTTATCACCTGACTTTTTATTCAAACAGAAACCCATCCAAATCAACACAAGCCACCATATCCAGAGTATGTGATATTAAATTATTATATACACAACTAGCCACAGCCCCACCTTAAGAAGGAATTTACATAATACTCATGCATCCATTCACAGCGTCTTTGGCTATGACTTCCGCAGATAACCCATCAATTTGTCCGTTCATATATATTATGTACTGAAAGGAATATTATGGCCACCTTTTGATTGGGCATAACAACTCGCATTTGGTAACTGTCACCTGGCAGCAATGCTACTTGATGAACAGGTGGACATATCATGACTTAATGCACACATTAGACACGAAACCTTAAACCTCACATTTAGCAGATAAGTATCCTACAATTTCTATAAGCTAAACAGGAGAACAAACTTGAAACATCTCTGTTTCTGGCTAGAGTGAATAATGCTTTGCATTGTTGTCCTCAGTTCTCCTGACAAAGACCTTCAAATAGACAATGGCTGCCAAATCCCTACCTACAGACTATTCAAGGTCACCTCCCCACATCATCTGGCACTATAATCATCCGAAGTTTTAAGTAGCCTATGACTCAGTCAATAACACTGATCAACAGTCAAAAATTAGCATTGATGAAGTAAGTCTTTTATGGCTATTTTGTGGGTGCTGAACACGAATATGATATTAAGAACTGTTGTTTAGCTCTCGTTTTGAAGATACAGGAGACTACGTTTGTGTACAGTGCGTTCTGATTTCAAATTAGGGTTTGAGTCATAAATGACAATCACGGGTGACTAACGTTGTGACTAGTGTACATGATAAGGTCATCAATCATGGGTGACTAACACTGTGACTAGTATAAGGTCGCATGATAAGGTCACTGCATCAGCCACCACACAGCGCCTTAGTTTCAGTCTGTATAAACGCAGGTGTAGGACAGGATGTCTTGCTCTTGTGTGAACAGTGCGGACCTATTCTGTCATATGTGTGGGGAAGTGAAGTTAGCATCACAGAGGTGTTCTGTAATGCCTCTGATCAAGAAAGCCTACCACCTGTACTTTGGGTGTCTACTTGGTGACCAAGCAAGAAGTGGGTGCTGCACATTGTGTGCCAATCATGTGCAATATGTCTTGGAGGCTGGATAAATCATATGGGAATGGTAATGCCTTTTGCCGTTCCAATGGTGTGGAGCGAACCCTCAAACCACAGCCATGACCACTACTTTTGCTTGACACCTCCTGTGGCAAGTTGTATGAACAGAAAGAAGAAGCAGAGAACTGACTATCCAAATATACCCTCGGCCAGAAGACCTGTGCCTCATGGGGAAGATCTGCCCATGCCGGAGCCACCAAAAGAATATAATTTGAATTCAGAGATGGAAGAGGAAGACATGGAGAAAACAGGACCTCATGAAGAACCTACAGATCCAGACTTCCAAGGTCCAGCATCTGAGTCACCTCACAAACTCACACAAAACGAACTGAATGATCTAGTATGCAATTTGGAGCTGCCAAAGGTAAAGGCTGAACTGCTAGCAACGAGAATGAAACAATGGAAATATATGAACGAAGGTGTGAAAATATCTGTATCATTATCACCAAAAAAATCTGGAAGAATCCTTCACCATGGAGGGCACTCTAGTGGCATGCAAAGATGTGGATGGCCTGTTCAAAGCATTAAATATGAACTACTGCTCAGATGAATGAAGGCTGTTCATAGATGCCTCCAAAGTCAGTCTTAAAGCTGTTCTTCTGCACAATGTGAATGTGTTACCTTCCAACCCTGTTGCACATGCATTTGGAATTAAAGAAAATGATGATAGCATGAAGCAGTTACTGCAATACATAAAGTATGACACATATAAGTGGAACATTTGTGCAGACCTAGAAGTCACTGCACATTTGCTTGGACTGCAGCTCAGGTACATTAAATGTTGTTGCTTCTGGTGTGAGTGGGACAGCAGAGACAAGGCACATTACTATGTCAAAAGGATATGGCCTGCCAGAAAGATTTTGGAGCCAGGTTACAAAAACCTAAAACATCATTCACTGGTTGAGTCATCGAGGATTTTGTTGCCACCTCTTCTTACCAAATTAGGCCTCATGAAGAATTCTGTGAAGGTTATGGATCGTAATGGTACAGCATTTCTGTACCTGCGACAAAAATTCCCTCTGCTTAGTGATGCCAAGACACAAGAGGGTGTTTTCATCGGTCCTGACATTCACTCACTTCTTCATCATGAGGTATTTGGAATGCATCATTATGGGTGATTAGCAGAGAGCATGGCATGCCTTCCAAGAGGTGGTTACAGGCTTCCTAGGAAATAGAAGAGCAGATAACTACAAGGATCTTTTGGAAGAACTTCTACCCTCATATCAGAAACTGGGGTGCAATATGTCCTTGAAAATCCACTTTCTGAGTTCTCAACTGTATTCTTTTTGGAGAACTGTGGTTCTGTGAGTGATGAGCATGGTGAACATTTCCACCAGGACACTGCAGCAATGAAGGGCAGAAACAAAGGGAAATGAAGCCCACCAATGCTTGCTGATTATTGCTGGATCTTGATGTGTGATTCTCCAAATCTGACATTCAATCGGCAGGTGAAGAAGGCCTGACAGCACTAGAGCTATACACAACCTTTGACTTATGACATAGTACAGGTAAGAGATGACAGCTTGAAAACCACAGCCAATGAAGCATTTTTATTGTGATTTTCATGTTCAGCACCTTGATTTACATAAGAATCGGCACATTTCATTTCTGCTAGTCGCAAAAAGTGAAATTTTGTATATCAGTGTAATTAATTCTGCCTTCCAATTTTCATTGTACCTCCACTCTCTAAGAGGTACAACTTAAGTAATTTTAGATGTGTGCTGCAAGAAGGTCCAGTACTTTGTGCAAAAATACTCAACCAATGGATTCACATCTTCTGGAATGTGCCACTGTGTCACTGGCTGAGTGGTTCCAGACATTTTGAAGGATTTAAGTGCCTGCATCTTAGGATCAAATAGCCCAAGTCCAAGCAACTGTTTCATCTTGACTATGCAACCCTGAAGATAAAGGCACTACATTTTTTCACAATGTCTGGAACCACTCACCCATTGACACCAAGTCACATCCCAGAAGACCTGAGCCTTTATCAAAACTGCTGTGAGAACTTCACAACCTGCAACTCTGGTAACACTCAACACTTCTCTGGTTACGCAGCCCTAGCCCTTCACAGCAGTCAGGGATACTGATGACTGGATACTTAATAGTTTCAATGTTGCTGCAGGTCAAACGGAAGCATGGACATATATGTATGGCCCAATGGCAGTGCTACTTTTTCTCAATACTGTCTACTTCATTTGGACAGCATGGTGCCTCTGGAAGGACTGTCAGGGCCAGTCTGCACCCAAACTTAGACGTCTGAGATTCACGTGAGTGTTCATTCTTCAGTGTCTTTGTGATGAAGATACACAGACTACAGGGGTGAAGGCCACCAATCACAACCAAGTTTTATGTTACACTATTATATAACTCCAATGCAACATGTTTCAGCTTAAATATTAAAAGCCATCATCAGAAATTGCAGTTACCAAATACAAGTCATCTTGTAAATTACATTAAACCACCGTTCATGTCGGTGTATACATCTGAGGTCTCAACTTTACATTTTTCATATGATACGCTGAACTCATTAAAAGTTTTTTGAGCACATACAGATTCCACAAAAAGCAATAAAAAGAAGGGTTTAGAATTGAATAGTTGAAAGTTAAAATTAATGTCTAGTAGTTCTGGGTGAAAGCAAAAATTCTGTAATACATACTTGTTTGGCCTTGTGGGGGACCCCTGTAATTTTACAATAATTTGAACTATGTTCTGAATTAGAATTTTTCTCTATGTTATGCCATTCCTTGTTTTATTTTTATTTAATGATCATGTTTCATAAGGTAAATGTAAACAAGAGGTGTTCAACTGCTCACTGGACAGTTGTTGTGTAGGCCTCCTTTCACTAACATTGTAAGGGAAGTACTTCCCTCACAACATTATAACTTTACTCTGTGTTCTTAAGTGCATCAGTCATGGACTCCATTAGACAGCATCAGCGACAGATGAATATATCAACATGGAGCATTGGTGGCATCATTTACAGAGGGAAAAAGCTGCATACTCACAGAAAAGCTTGACCCAGTGCCACTCTGTCCACCACAAATCCCATACAAATAGGCCTGGAACTGAACCCAGGCATATGCTGTGAGATGGTGGAAACTGTCTAAGAAGTCAGTACTGTAGAAAATGCACATTACACACAAAGAAGACTGTAATTAAGGGTGTAATGTAAAAGGTGCGCCATCAGAGCACATATGAAGTTAGTAAGGCACAGGCAAAACATCTTTCCCTCCTCCAAAGTGTCCAGACAAGTGCTGGGCCCAGTCAGCCAGCATTTAAATACTGGCTGCACAAGGAATGGAAAGATGAGCCAAAGTCTACACATTAGTTACACATGCTAAAATTTGCTAAATATTTTCCTTCTCCCACAGATGTCTCCTATACCTCAAGCTTTTTCTTGTTATGGGCATTCCATGGATATTTGAATTAATCTCTGTCATTGTGGATGAATCTACCGGTTTCTGGTATGTATGCATTACACTAACATCACCTCAGACTGCAGTAATGCAATAATACTCAACTCTTAGCAAATGGGTACATCCTATACGAAAATTTAGTGCAAAAATCATAACACACACTTATCAACACAACAAATGTCTAACTATTCATCCAATCATCTGCCCTCCAATGTAAGTGTATACACATATGTGTAGGCATTTCTGGCCAAGTAACAATATGCCATTCCAAAAACTCTTTTTCAAAAAATCTTACAGATAAAAGACACCAATTGTTAAAATGAATGAGTAGCAGAAATTTAAATCAAGACAAATGTTTACCCCAGTTTCAATATTACTAATGCTGTAAACACTGTGTATCAAAACCCTGATTTCTGCTCTACTACAAAGAGGAGATACGCAATACCACACAATGTTGGAGACAGCATTTTTACATTTTAATATTCCACTTTAATAACACTGTAGATCTATCAACAGTTATATGATACTAATGTATACACTTTTACCATTTACTGAAAAGTTAAAATAATATTCTGCTTATATCTTTACAATACAATAGTTCTCTGACGATGGTTACTGTTGGTAGCTGAAGCTTGCAGGAACACAAAAACCAAGCTTTGTGCAGTAACTGGAAATAAACTGTGTATAACACAAATGCATGGAACATGCATAATATTAATTTTTAAGACTGGTATAGTCCTTCCTAAAAACTTACACAATTACCATGCATACACAATATATAGTTATATTTATAATGTATTTTCATACAAAATTTCACATTCTCAGCCCCCGTTCTTCATAAGTTATTGCCATCAAACTGAAAACTAAAGGAAATGTCCACACAACCACCAGGCTGTTATTTTATGTTCCACAACATATTTTTTAAAAGATCTACTACCACACATAATTGGAAGATCTAAAGTGTATGCAGCTACTGTTACTCCTCCTCATAAGTTGATGTGTTTGCCATGTTATTACTTGCAGCAGGAAATTAAAAAGTACAGTAAAGAGGGCTGCACAAAAGATCAATTATGGCCTAAGTGTACAGGTCACTGCATTGCCAACCCTTATTGCATTCTACTCCATCTCCATTATGAATTAATAAACTGGCAATTGTTAAAATTGACAGTGTACACAGAATTTGAACCTCACAAACAAATACCATCCTCTTAAGAAAGGGAAACACATTTCTGTTTGTTCAGTAGCCATTTTAAATGCCTCCTCCTCCTCAGTAACAACTTCATACTACCCCTCTAGTTTAAAGCAGAAGACAAAGAATCATACTGTTTCTTTCATGCTTCCAGGTTAGTTATGGACATCCTAAACTGTCTACAAGGACTAATCATTTTCTTGATACTGGTAGTTTTTCGAAAGAAAGCCCTTCGTGCACTTGTCAAAAATCGACCATGGGGATTTATCTGTCCTAAGAAATGGGCAGCAGGAGTGGATGAAGAATCTGAACGCATGCTGCACGAGGAAGAAGAGCTCTCACAAACACAGACCAGAACAGCTTGAGAATCACAGACCATATGTGCAAATGTGGCAAAACAGTGTGGCCAAGCACTGCTATACAACTGAGTGTGAAAGTAGCATTAGCATCTCATGCAAAGAGCAGTGAAGGATAGAAGGGCAGCTGTAACAACTGCAGCTAAGAAAGGACAGACCTATGGCTTACAGCCAGTATTTTTCTCCATTTCTTTCTAATGTCCAACAATATAGGACGCGTCTGCAAAGCATAACATTTCAGGTGCATTCACGTAACCACAGCAAAAAATAAACACCGGTGACTCCAGTGAACATGGTAGCAAAGGTACAATGGTAACTTTTATAACCAAGATAACCATGGCAACCAGAAAGTCAATGGTAACATTAGTAATAATGGCAACCATGGTACTAACTGACCTGTAACATCACAGCAACACTGGTAACTTTTGTAACAAGGGCAACCATAATGTTACTAACAAAATAGCCATAAATGTAGGTAGTGCTTCATGTGAAGTGTCTGTTATTTTGGTCTAGTGTTAAACAAACTCATACTTTCTCAACAGATTTTAGTAACAATCCCCACTGCGTGAACATTCATAGAAATCCATCAAGTAGGAGCTGAGTTATTCCATACTCATAACAGCAGACAGATAGACAGACATGATGAATGCAATTCTTCACATAATATTACTGTATCTCAGGCATAATTCTGTTTTCAGTAGTTATCGCTACTGTGAACTGTGCACTGAATATTCACAGAACATATACTTTTCTAAAAAGCAAGTAAGTTGTCATACAAGACAAATGAAAGTAATATGAGTTTCATGTGGGATATTTAGATCCTTGTCTCAGGAATTAGTTCTATATAAAACCAAATTTACACTTGTTTTACAAGCAGAATAATTTTAAGTATTAATATTTTAAATCTGATACCAGGAGTACCAATGACTTCACCTGAGGTCCTGAGCACTCACCAATATTTTGATTTTTCATGTCACCAAAGAGGCTAAGTACAGTGAAGGTTAGACTTTGGCACTCCAACATGCAATCTACAGTCCAATTAATATGAAGACATCCACCAAACAAAACAATATCAAATACTGAAGTTTAACAATTTAAGGACTACACTTTCCTAAATCATACTGTCCACACTGACACTGCTACATTACAAACTTAACTTATTCTCACAAGCAGCCAACATATGAGACTAATTCTCAATTAAGGATTCTGCCTGTCAGTGAATCAGTACGTTGCCCAATTCAAGAGGAACAGAAACCATAGTTAAAACAATGATATGGAATTAAAATAGTTTCCTCTTTTTAATTTTCAATTTCTTTTCAATTTGGTAACCCAGTTAGTGCAGCACTCCATGTGGCCTCCTAGATGGGCTGCCCCCGTGAACAAGGGGTGCCCTCTCTTTAACAACATCACTGATGCTTGGGGTCATGAGGACAAGAAGGCAGCAAGGAGGACCAGTATGTACAGCCTGACAAAACTTACAAGTTTACAAGAAATAACTATATTATCATGTGTGTGATGGCTTTTACAGCTATCAACATAAGCTACAACAGGATGCAAGCACAACACAGCACTACCAGTCTCAGAAAATATTTTGTTAACTGCAAGTGTAAACTCTTGTATGCAGATTTGCAATGAAATAAGAAAGGAAAAAGCCTCGACCTGTGATATATACTGGTAAACGTAGGCCTGTAGGCAGGCAGGCATGCAGTACTTCAAAGACTCCTGTGAAATATTTCATCCAAATAATCGATTTGAATTTATAAATAAATGACTCATATTTTGACCAATAAAACATTTACATTAATCACAATGGATCTGCTTAACCTTCTGAAGCCTGAAGTTAAATGAAGAAGTGTTTCCAAATTTTGTTCCATCTCCTTTACAACACACAGCACACACACAATGACACATTTATA
>Ga0209755_10008894_pt1 | contig 10660 bp, 5 predicted proteins | sample TergutCo191P1_FD_187301 | JGI IMG/M metagenome (GOLD analysis project Ga0209755, IMG submission 187301) | Cornitermes sp. P1 segment gut microbial communities from Petit-Saut dam, French Guiana - Co191P1 (SPAdes) (version 2) | ecosystem: Host-associated > Arthropoda: Insects > Digestive system >... | reverse complement strand
CTGTGATACACTGTACGATACTTTATTGCTGGACTGCTCACTGTGAATGGATGACACTGCTGTTGCATAGTGATTGACAATGCCTGTTCCACAATGCTGAGTCCTGCTCAGACCCATATATATATATAAAGCTTTGTACAAAAACATAACTACCGAATTTTCAGTTTCCTACCAAGGACATAATAGAGAACACACAAAAATAATATGAACATTACCCTGTATGCTTGTCAATATATATGTTAAAGTGAGGCACAAGTATTGAAGTAGAGTTTTTGGATGAAGACACAATACTTCATTTAGTATATATTAATTGCCTTCAACAAAATAGTTGCCATACTAAAAACAATAACAAATTCAAACATGGTCCAATGTCCCTGTATATATTTTTCCACTCTTACCACTTTGAGCCAATGAGAATTTCAGGAGCCCGATACCATCGGGTGGCAACGTAGTCTGTGAGTACCGGATCCGCCATTTGTTCACCAGAGCCACTGCACGTGGTTCCCACCTGTGTCATCGATCGCGCCAACCCAAAGTCTGCTATTTTGCAGACACATTTGGAATCTAGTAGAACATTGGATGGCTGTAAAAATATGTCACATAAGAATTCAAGATACTAAATCCATTATATTTAGTGCCATTATGCAAGCATAGCTACAAAAACAAATAAAAAAATACTGTAATCAATACTATGCATGAAATGGGTAGTGACTAATGTCACCAGTCGCATAATCTTTAATCTGTGTGTCCAAGCTATGGTGTAGGATAAATTCTTATAATAAAGCCAACTAGATGCACTGATTTCTCAAATTTATTTTTGGAATAAAACTCTACATGTTTCGGACAGTTCCTCTGCCCATCATCAGGAGTTCTTTTCACTGCACACATAGCAATGTCATACGGGTTTGCTGACAGCAAACTTATATGACATATACCATTGCTGTGTGTATAGTGAAGAACTCCTGATGATGGGCAGAGGAACTGTCTGAAACATGTAGTTTTATTCCAAAAATAAATTTGAGAAATCAGTGCATCCATTTGGTTTTATTATAAGAATTTATCACAATGCATGGTCATCTGAACATCAAATTCACATAGGATAAAATCACATACCTTCTGGTCACGATGGATAACATTTCCAGAATGGATATACTTTGTGGCTTTGAGCAACTGGTACATGATGAAACGTTTGTGGACATCCTTCAGAATGGTTCCACGTCTGATCACATTATGTAAGTCAGTATCTGCAAAGAGAGCCACCCCATCCAAGTGCTGAACAGTGTGTTGGGCCATGGTGAAACAAGCAGCAAAATATCACATATCTTCATTTTCCTGTGCATTCCACCTATGGCCTGGCCAACTGAACAGCATTACTACTACCACTGGCATGTTATTCCTATTGACTTTCCTGTATATAATATTCCATTTTTTCTGCACAGCTTACTTCTCTTGGACAACCCTGAAGTTGGAGGCAGCAAACTACCTGTGAAAGTATACTCTACCACTCAGCTGGAAAAAGTTATCTTAGAATGACATCATCATAGAAGCACTCTGGTACTACTTTATAAATGTGTGCTGGGTTACAATTCAGGGAAACTTTAACAGCACTTGCCATAAAACACAGTACGATGCTTACAATGTACAAAAAAATTTAATGGTAGAGAAAAAAGTTTCAATACAGATGTACATTGAAAGTAAGAAAGAAATGCAATTGGATTCTGAAGTCAAAGAAACAACATGATAAATAACATTTTATCAGTTTTTCTTAGACATGAAGGATATAAATTCATTTCATACCAGTAAATTTTACCTATACTGAGAAATATGTTTTGTTAAGTTTCAAACATTGAACGTACAATTCAGATACATCCAATCCAACACATGCCCAGATTATGATGGTTTTTGTGTGTTATATGTTCTTTGCATACAGTGAATGTATAATGGGAAGACATATCAATTCTACACATAATGTACCTAATGTAACTGATCAGAAAAGTCTAATTTCATTCATTTCATTGCAGTATAATCCCTAATTTACACAATGTTCAAGATAAACCACCATTGTTTAAAACATGGTATATAGCATAACAAATACCTTGTTAAGATAAACAATTTCTGTTTGGAATAACTATTGATATGGTTCATTCCAAGAAGTACAAAAACAAATTATTTCTTGTCCAGAAAAATCTGTAGTGTATTTAGATTTGCAACAGTGGGGTTTTTTGGACTGGGATAGCATAGTCAGTACAGTGACTTGCTATGGACTGGGCAGTGGGGTTGAATGCTGGTGGGGGTGAGATTTTTCCACACCTATGCAGACTGGACCTGGGACCCACCCAGCCACCTGCACAAGGGGTACTGGGTCTCTTTCCCAGGTGTAGAGCAGACAAGGCACTGCAGTGACCACCCACTTCCATCTAATGCCAAGGTTAAACAAAGAGTAGCGCTATACCTCTGCTCCTCTGGGCACTTCATGGCCCGTTCCAGGGTGAACTTTTACAGTAGAATATATCTGCAGTAAACGAACATCATATACAGTGAGGCACACAAAGTCACAAAGACTGCATTTCTTATTTGTTCAGAAAAATGTGTAGTGTAATTAGATTTGCAATAGTACATATTTTTTATGGAGGACAACCCATTGTGCTCATAGAACAAACAAAAAGAAAACTTTTTTCTGTCAAATATAACCACTTTTCTTCCTTTAATTTTTATGAACACAACTAAAACAAGGAAGAAAAGTGGTTGTGTTCAATGGAAAAAAAAAAATGTTTTCTGTTTGTAAATAGTAGATTTGACCTACATTAAATGAACACCAAAGTCAGTAGGACATGTAAAGTAACAACAATGCATTTGGAAAGCATGGAGTACTTCTTACCAATATTGTTCTGCATTTAGTAGTGTCATACTTAAAGTAAATCAAAAAGACAGAGAGAGAGAGAGAGAGAGTGTGCATATGTGCACATGCAGCATATGCATTTATACATGCTTGTGCATGCATATACACACATACACAAACACAAATTCAAAAACAGAACTTCAAATCATAGCACATATATTCGGTCACAAAACAATAAAAGACCTCTACAGAACCACATTTACAAACAGATTTTGTGTGAACATACCCATGTATTCAAAAACTAGGTAAATATCTTTATCATTTACAGCACGGTGTATACTGCGTAGCTTGATAATGTTGGGGTGATTTCTAAATTCTTGTAGGAACATAATTTCTCTAAATGTCCGCTGAGCATCTGTTGGGTTTTGGAAAGCATCGTATATTTTCTTCACTGCAACAATTTCACTGCTTCTTCTGTCAGTTGCTTTCCATACAATTCCATATGCCTGCAGATTGAGTAATGGTAACAAACATCAAAACTAACACAATTAAGGTTAAGATCTGCATAACACTTCCAAGACATAAAAAGGAAACAGCCATTACAAAAATTAGACCAGTACTTAGTGTTATAAAGCCAAGATCTTACATGGAAAGTTTGTTAAGAAAATCCTGTTCTTTCCAAATTTATTTTTTTGGATTCTTGGAACTAAAGATATTTGGTGCAATTAGTAAAAAAAGTGAGTTTTTAACAATTACTTCAGTTCGTTCACATGATATATTACATGACTGTACAACTCACCCCTTTTCCCAATCTCCTTTTGATTTCATATCTCCTTGCAATGTGCTCGTCTATTTCAGCAGCGCTCATATTGTCTGTTATTGTATTCTGTCAGACTTTTAAAGAGGGTCCCATAATCTGATAAGTGTAACAAGCTTTGATTATTTCGATCGGGCCTCCAAAAAGAAACCGAATTACTCTGACCTATCAACGATAAATATTTAGCAATTAATCTGTATGTTTATACAAAATAAAAACCTGTGGTCGCAACGAACATATTCCAAGATTAGCTGTTTGTTTACAAACACCTCATTTAAACATCACCACAAAAGCGTCACCGCATCACACCGTTGTCATGGTTACAGATGGCAGACTATCAAATCCAAAAACTAAGAATATCCCTACAAACAATCGATTGAGAAAAAATAATTCTCTCTGTATAATGCTCCCAAATTGTGTAAAATTAAATTGAATTGCACCAGCGTTTTAAAGTTATTATGCATTTCGTCCATTTCTTCAAGAACTGCTTGAATCCGAAGACGAAGTTACTGCGGTCCCTCGCAGATCTGGTCATGAACAATCGGCACGGTATACATAGCACAGGCAGTCATGAATCTAGATGTATAATCTACACGGCGTGGCTCGTCAGTCAATCTGTCGCCGCCATTACTATTTTGTTGTTTTATAATTTGTTACTTATTTTAGTATATGAGTTATGGCTTGTAAATGTTCTCGAAGGCGTGTCATATGTAATATGCAGAAGAAGATGAATAAGAAGCAGAAGAAAAAATTATGCAGCTGAGCTAGAAGTGCTCTAATCCGCGTCCGTAACGTAATCTGTGGCACGTGAGTGGCAAGTACGAATAACAGACGAATCGTTGGTGCTCGTTAATTTGAAAGTCAGAAATGCTGCAGGTTAATCCATTGCTGGTAATTACAGCCAGTGATCTCTTGAAACAGAAACACCACATAATATGATGTGACTTACTTGCCTTTAGAATAGTGCAGCATTCTATTCTTTCTTAAACTCCACTTCATGATGTGCAAGGATGGTGGAAGAATGTGGAATGAAGCCAAATGACAGTGTGGAGGATATTTCAATCCTTAGTACTCAGCGAAAACAGAATCTTGCTTCGTGGGGTCTTCCAGATACTATACTAAAGGTACGTATGTGTACTGGTAGTTATGTAGAAGAATGGCTTTACCAAAATGCTTTTTCAGCCACTAAGATTATAATTTTATTTGTGGCAGCCCAGCTACCCATTGTAGTTTGTATATATAGATAATACGATATATTATAAACGCTTTCCCAAATCTTTCCTTGCTTTTCACTTGGAAATATAAATACTTTATATATTTATTTAATGTCACGTAGTGTCAAGGTTAAGGATGTGTAGAGCTACACCTTTTTTCCACCAGTATGCCTTCATTGCAAGCCCAAGGGTAGCTTTATCTTTACCAGTAAGTCAAGCATTCTATGGCTTAGTTTTAAGTATATTCCATTTTACTTGATCTTGTGTCTTTTAGAACAGGAAGCTTCACACACACACTCAAGTCCCTACAGTACATTACCTTGTGTGTATTTAACTATCACAATATTTTGATTCATTTTTCTTTGTCAGAATAGTATTGTCATATTGCATAGATTTTATTCATTTTAGAAGAGTGTGAAAGAATGAGCATGTATTTTCACAGTGTAGGAAGTAGTAATTTGTTTGCATATGAGGTTTCAGGTTTTCACTGTGGCAAAGAATCATACTTTGGACTTCTGGTAGGTAACCATCTACCAAACTATTTGGTGTAGAAACCCAGAGGGTCACAATACAAGTGCCTGTTTGGTTTTAGACTTGTAATTGTATTATATGTTTGCGTTTTCCCTCAACAGCGTTATGCAGCATCTGGCGTTGTGTCCATGTTTCCATGGCAGGTTGAATGCCTTAGTAATCCTAGAGTCCTTGAAGGAGGAAATCTAATTTATTCAGCACCAACTTCTGCAGGTATGCTAGGATAATGCTACAGATTCTTTTATTGTTATAAAGGCATGCTTTATTTATGAAAGAATTATGTTGTAATCTCAGAATTCACAAAGCTGGAATTATAAATGCGATACTTGTAGTCACATATGCCGAGTCTGTATCATGGTTTGGTCATGTCATGAAGGAATGGAACGTTAACCTTTAAACAACCTATGTTCACATGTGCACACCTAAGAATCCATAGAAATTTAATTTAATTTTAAAATAAAATCCATAGAAATTAATTGTATTTGTTTAGGCAACAAGGAAATTGACTGCATTTGTGAGACATTCTGCATAATCTCTGTGGTATTTTTCACAAAATGCCATTCATAGTTTTATCTTTTTCTGTACAAGTAATACACTTTTGATGAAACCTTTTCTAAAATTTAAATACCAAACCAGTCATTTTAAGGTTAAAGCAATTACTACAGTTCCTCCTCCACACTTCTGTCCCACTGCAGTGTGGTCAGAGTGCATGAGCTGTACAAGACTGGCTTGCATGAGATGTGGGACATTGGTGGTGGAGGTGGTCCAGTATGCTGAATATGTGTGGTATTGAGGAGAAAATTTTGATCTAGAAGGTAGAAAATAATTAAAAATTAAGACATTTGCATAGTAAGGATATTCATATTGTGTACCATTCACCATATATTATTCCAGTGGCCAAATCAAGGGGAATGAGAAGGGCAGAACATGTGGGATGCCTAACAAAGATGAGAAAAGCATGCACTTTCATTGAAAACATTTTGGGGAAGAGATCATTTTGGATAATTAATCATAAATAGTATAATCCTAAAATGGGTGTGAAAGATGTAAGATGTGGGGTTTGATTCACGAAACTCAGAATAGAATTTATTGGTAGAGTCGTGTGAACACAGTACTGAATCTCTAGGATCCATAAAATGTGGGTAACATCTTGACAGCACTCTCTCAAAGAACAACAGTGCTGTGGCAGCAGCAGTAACAGCAACACATGTACAGCTGAATATTGCTCACTGTGGGTTGCAGTAATTCTTGGAGTTTAGAATACTGACTCCATCTCCAGCAATCACCACTGCAACATTATTTGCAGTGTCAGATGAAAGAATATAAAATTCTGTGAACCTTTCTTGAAATCTTATTAACATTAATGCATGGATGTTTAATGTTAACAGGTAAAACACTAGTTGCTGAGATTCTCACTATTAAAACAGTTCTTGAAAGGAAGAAGAAAGTCATCATCATCCTTCCATATGTGTCTGTTGTACGAGAGAAAGTTTTCTATTTTCAGGTACAACTACAGATATCTCTTCTATGAGCATGAATTTTTACAGCCAACTCAGTATGATAATCCTTCATTGTTACTGTGCATGAATTACATTAATAGTCAATAACTACCTCTCTGAATTTATTGGACGGGTGTGCTATCAATAAATGTACCATACATGACTAAACAACACTGGAGATAATTGTGTACCACTTCGTTTAATACAGTAAAATCCCTAGAAAGATTTACCCTCAATTGAGAAAAACCTTAAATGTGGGTTTTAATTTTTATTACTGTAGTTACAAAAGTATTATATTCACTCCTGATTTAGGCATAATAACATCTTTTTCATTTCATTGTCTATTTATATAATCACTATATTTTCCAACAAATGCATTTCATGATACAATGTACATAACACATATAAAAACTCCTACACATTTTGGCACCCAGGTGCCATCTTCAGGGAGTTACAATAACAAAGCTGTATGAGCCAACCTGCTTATTTATGTTTTGTTCATATTTATAAGCTTAATTAAAAATTAGTTGTTAAAATACATTAATTGTAGGTTGCCTTGATAGTTGTCAAGTCTTGGTATCAACAGTCTGATGTTATAAATTAATTAGTGGTCAGTTTATTTGTTGTAGCATTGTTTATGTGGGGAGTATAAACAAACATGGGGTTTTACTTTGTATGATCTATCCCAAATCACCCTGTAATTATGTTAGCAAATTTGAGTTAATAGGCTATGAAAATATAACAAAAAATGAGATATTAATTGTACTGTGTGGATATTTATATTTGTATACTTTTATACAGATATTTTTATACTCATTTTGTTGGATTATCTTCACACAGTCTGTCTCACAACAGGTGCATAACCTCTTCTACAGTGAGTATGGAATATTAAAAAAATGTAAAAATGCAGCACATTAGGGTTTCACTGCACAAGAGATTCTGCGAGTCTATTATTCTGCCAGAATGGTGTATGATTAACAGTCTTAAGGTTGCTTACATTTATGATTCATGTTCAACAAATAACAGCATCAAAATATAATTTTTTTTTTTTTTTTTTTAATAATTTGTGCCTGTTGTGGAATATTTTACCAATCACATGCCTACTAACTTTGAGAAACAAAGGATGCTGCTGTGGTGCAATCAAATCTGATTCTCATATAATTTCACTTACACTGCACATAATCATTGCATTATTTACACAACCCTAACTCCAAGCTTCTAAAATGAACCCCACATTGAGGCTCCAGAACAGTGTAACTGAATTTTTGTGTCATAATTGCAGGAAAACCTTATTAGTAAGAAAAATTGTGTTATTTTTATGAGAATTTGGCCATGACCACATAAAAGTAAATTAAAATGCTGGTAAAGGTAAAGTTTGCTTCAGAACAGGCTGTGAATGTGCAGAGTTGGAGTAGAGGTACAGCTGTACTCTTTCTTTAACTTTGACACTATGTGGGGATGGGTGGTTAATGCCACACCCTGGCCATTTTACACCCAGGAAAGAGAATTAGTGCCCATGGTACAGGAGGCTGGTCTTAAATTAGCATTCTACTCTATTGCTATATTATATCTTTGTTAGACCAAAGCAGTTGAAAAGGTACCATAAATAATGCTGAGGAATTCAAGGTGCATTTTGTCAACATTTGCATTATGTTTTCTTACTTTGCTTGCACAGCTGATGTGGACTTTGTGCTGCATTGTTTCTCAGACTTCTGATACTGCCAGAGCTTGGTGCAGACCTGTATTCAGTAGACCTGTTATTAGTGAATTAAAGTTCATTATGTTGCAATTCATCTTCAGTGAAAATTAACTGTTTTTGCCATTGTTAAACATTATGGAAAGTGTATTCTGTTTCTTGCAATACTTCTTGGACTCATGGCCCACAGTTTGAAAAACTTTCCATATGTAAGAGAGGATGGTTACATCTCTTGCTGAAACTTTGTGTTCATTTTGACATTCAGATGACCGTGCATCGTGATATATTCTTATAATAAAACCAAATAGATGCACCATTTTCTCAAATTTATTTTTGGAATGAAACTCTACATCTTTCGGACAGTTCCTGTGACCATCATCAGGAGTTTTTCACTGATGATGGACAGAGGAACTGTCTGAAACATGTAGAGTTTCATTCCGAAAATAAATTTGAGGAATTAGTGCATCTAGTTGGTTTTATTATAAGAATAACTCTTCCTGAAACTTGTGTGCAATGCTGTCATTTTCTTGTAGGTTTTGTTGAAGTATCTTTGGTTATAAATTTGGCATTTACAACTTGAAATATCACTTAGGCATCATATTTGGAAAGAGCAGGAAGGGAAACTCTGAATTTGTTCATTTGTTATGCTTAGCAGAAGGAAATCTGAGTATTCCATTCTTCTGGGATATGACACCAGATCACTGGGTAAATTGTTTCTGGCATTAGAAAGGAATGTAGTGCCTTCGAAGTGATGGGAACCGATTACTCGATGATGTGGCATCACATCCTAGAAGCACCAAGTCTTGAACTGCACCACCATGAAAACCTCAAGTTGTATATCAGGAAGGGTAGTGATATGAATGTTTTGCAGGACTTGCTGTCAAGCAGTGGTGTGCGAGTAGAAGGACTGATGGGAAGTCATATTATCCCTGGTGGCTTTAAAGGTGTTGACATTGCCATCTGTACCATTGAGAAAGCTAACAGTCTGATAAACAGGTAAAGTATTTAAAGTAATGTTGTTAGGTGGTATACCATTAATTTGTGTTGTTATGTACGGTTGCTGCTGCGTCTTAAGCTTGTGTCTTATTCTGCACATTGCAAGCAATTTAATGTGAATATGTTTAAAACCATTTCAGTGTGTACTGGTGAAGAGAATGAGCACATAAATGAAGTTTACTTAACCAATGTTAGGACTTAAATTTAAGGACAGTTTGATATTCTCAATGCTGTTTGTAAAGAGGAGCCACTTAGTAACCCTACAGACATAGTTACATTCTTGTTAATCAAGGTGTACAGTTTTTAAGATACTTTCTCTGTGGTCTAAAAGAAAACCACACCCCAACCCCACAGAGAGATGGCGTGATTTCATGGGGAACTACTTTGCATGGATCATGTCATTTTAAGCTCTAGAAGAGAAATTAAATGTCTTGAAGTTTTCTGCCATCTGTATTCATTAAAACAGAAATAACTTTTCTATAATTTGGTGTTCAGTTAGTATATGCATATGCACACAAACACACACTTATGTACCCGTGTCTACACACACAAGTATGTGCATCAGAAACATTTGCTGTCTGCAAGCACATTAGCCTTTATGAATTCTATTTTATTTTATTTTTGTCATTGCATGTTATAATAAACTATAGTACCAGAAGTCAAGTAATTTGCCCCTTGGTATAGCAGTGCTACACAGATATCTCTAAATGCTGCTTTTTTGTAGATTGTATTGAAAAATGTCAAGTGGTTGTAGCTTGTGATTTTAATTCATGTGTATACCATATACCAACTGAAAAGATGAAGGTGTGAACATGTACAGTAGGTCCTCCTTCATCCAGACTGTGTGGGAATGGTGTGGTTCAGGTGACCCAGGAGCACCAAGCGGTAGCTCCATTTTATAGGTAACATACAACAAATTATCGGTCAGAGCTAAAGTATGGGTTTTTAAAGTGGCACTTTTAAAATCGCATCCTTAGTATGCAGGAGGTAAAGAAAGATAGTCTGTCTCTTTGTGTTTCGATGGCCATCCCTTATATAGCCACAAGAATTATGGAGGTTATTGGCTTG
>Ga0209755_10008893_pt1 | contig 10661 bp, 8 predicted proteins | sample TergutCo191P1_FD_187301 | JGI IMG/M metagenome (GOLD analysis project Ga0209755, IMG submission 187301) | Cornitermes sp. P1 segment gut microbial communities from Petit-Saut dam, French Guiana - Co191P1 (SPAdes) (version 2) | ecosystem: Host-associated > Arthropoda: Insects > Digestive system >... | reverse complement strand
CGGAAGAAACTGATATCCCTGCGGACAATAAAATCGGAGCCAAGGCCGGGCGTTACGCATATTGAGTTTCCATGCGAACCTGCGCGCAGTTTCTTCGGGAACATCAATTACCTTAAGGAAGAATTCGCGTCTTTACTCGCTAACGGCTGGCAGGTAGCGGTTGCCGCCGAATCGGAAGTTCAGGCGGATCGCATAAAGATGATTTTGCCCGATAATCTCTGGGCGGCAAACGAAGCTAAATCGCTGTTCATTATCCCGGCGCCGCTGACAGCCGGTTTTTCGCTGCCTGATATCAAATTCATGCTTGTCCAGGAAAATGAAATCTTCGGACGCCGGAAAAGGCCTCCGCGTTCCCTTAAAAACGTTCGCTCAAGCCCAATAGACACATTCGTTGAATTAAATCCCGGCGATTATGTTGTCCATGTCAATTACGGAATTGGGCTGTTCAGGGGAATTGAGCGTATTACGGCTTTAGGGCATGAGAGAGACTATATTGAGCTTGAATACTCTGGCGAAGAAAAGGTTTTTGTTCCTGTTGAACAGGTAAACATGATTCAACGCTATATCGGCAACGAAGGACACGCGCCGCGCCTTGACATTTTAGGTTCCAAAAGCTGGGAAAACCGGAAAGGAAAGGTTAAAAAATCCGTACAGGACATTGCCGAGAAATTAATCGAGATTTACTCAAAGCGAAGACAAGCGCAGGGGTACGCGTTTCCGAAGGACACTGAATGGCAGACCATGTTCGAAGCGGCGTTTCCGTTTGAGGAAACCGAAGACCAGCTTCGCTGTATCGGGGAAATAAAACAGGACATGGAAAACGTGTCTCCGATGGACAGGCTTGTGTGCGGGGATGTCGGTTTCGGCAAGACTGAAGTGGCGCTAAGGGCGTGTTTTAAGGCGATAATGGGCGGCAAACAGGCGGTATTCCTTGCGCCTACGACAATTCTTGCCGAGCAGCATTATGAGAATTTCAAGGAACGTTTTTCAAATTTTCCGGTTAATACCGCCATGCTTTCGCGTTTTGTTGACAAAAAGAAAACCCGCATCATTCTGGAACAACTGAAAAAAGGCGAAATAGATTTGCTTATAGGAACCCACCGCGTCATACAGCGTGATGTGCAATTTAAAAATCTTGGCTTCATTGTAATTGACGAAGAGCAGCGGTTCGGCGTAAAAGACAAGGAACGGCTGAAGGAACTGAAAACAAACGTGGACTGCCTTACGCTTTCGGCTACGCCGATTCCGCGCACGCTGCACATGAGCCTTGTCAAAATACGCGACATGAGTCTGCTTGCCACAGCTCCGCCGGGAAGGCACCCCATAGAAACCTTTGTCGAGGAATACGACGATTCCCTGATCGCGCAGGCGATCCGCCGCGAGACGGAAAGAGGAGGGCAGGTTTTTTACCTTCATAACAGGATTGAAACGCTGCGCGGCATGAGGCGCAAACTTGAGCATCTTGTTCCCGAGATGTTAATTGAAACCGCTCACGGGCAGATGGAAGCGGGCGATCTTGAGGACGTTATGCGCCGTTTTATCCACGGCGGTTTTCACGTTTTGGTTTCTACAACAATTATAGAAAACGGAATTGATATTCCCAATGTCAACACGATAATCATTGACAGAGCCGATATGTACGGAGTGTCGCAGCTTTACCAGCTTCGCGGCAGGGTGGGAAGATCGGACAGAGTCGCGTACGCGTATCTGTTTTATCCCCCGCAAAAAGCGCTTACGGAAATAGCGATGAAGCGGCTTCAGACAATATCGGATTTTACCGAGCTTGGAAGCGGTTTTAAAATTGCGATGAAGGACATGGAAATCCGCGGAGCCGGAAACCTTCTTGGAAGAGAACAATCAGGCGACATATATTCGGTCGGTTTCGATTTGTATGTGAAACTTCTTGACGAAGCGGTCAAGCGCCTTGAAGATTCCGATTATGAAGCGGAAACCGAAACCCTGCTGGAACTTGAGTATTCCGGTTTCATTCCCGATTCGTACATTGATTCGCCTCAGGAAAAAATGGAAGTTTACAAGATGATCGCCGCAATCAGGGACAAAGAAGAACTGGAGCGCGTCTACAGCGATCTTTTGGACCGCTTCGGACCGTTACCCGATGAAGCGGCTTCTCTTCTTTCCCTTGCTGAGATTAGGATTATATGCCGCCTGCTTGCTATTTCCTCTCTAAGGGAGAGAAGCGGCATGGCGCGCATTGAATTCTCCAAAGTCTCAAAGGTGAACGTTGAGCGTCTTGTGCGGCTTATAAAAGAATCGTCAGGCAAAGCGAAACTGGATCCAAAAAAACCGAATGTGCTATTACTGGCGACAGGAAGCGTCGGTCTTCAGGAAAAAAGCGAATATTTAAGGGAAAAACTGTCAGTTTTGGCTGGTTAACTGCAAATTTTTACGTTTCCATGCCAATCAGCGGTTATTGTCATCATTAATTTAATGTGATACAATCGCTCTAATGTCCAAATTCGCCAAACAGATCGATTTTTTTGACTATATTCAGCTTATTACCGAAAATTTTTTAACGCGGCGGAAAAAAACGCACCGGATTAAAAGGGAGAAAAGACAGGCTAAAAACAAGGTTGTCGAATGGGCGGAGGCTTTCTTATGGGCCGCCGGAATGGTTCTTTTAATAAATCAATACCTGATACAGGCGTACAGAATACCTTCCGGCTCGATGATCGATACATTAAATATTGGAGATCACATATTTGTCAATAAAATCATTTACGGGCCTGAACTTCTGCCGGGTATTCTTAAACTGCCAAGTCCCGTTAAACCGCAGCGGAACGAAATAATAATATTTGAAAACCCGTCTTACATTTCAAGAGGACCGGTTTTTGATATAGCCCAGAGGATCATTTACATGCTTACCCTTTCGCTTGTCGATATTGATAAAGAGGAAACAGGGGAGCCGCGAATTCATTTTCTGATTAAGCGGGCTGTGGGAACGGCGGGCGACCGTTTCATGATGGAAAACGGCAACATGCGGATTTTATTCTCCGGGGAAAAAGACTGGATAAACGAGAATGACTACATTTCCTCCAGAGGCTGGAAACACAGGATAAGCAGAATTATGAGCCAGAATCAGTATCCGGCGCTTCACGCGGCAGGTCAGGCCGCTGCACTGTCAGATGCCGGGATCACGGTGCCGCAAGAGCTGTACGACGCGGTTACCCGGACAGAAAATATGCGCACCGCGGATTTTTTTGCCCACGAGAAAGCCAGACTTGAAACTTTAAGGAAAATATATCCTCATGAAAGGCGTTACAGGACGCTTTTGGCGAGGCAGAGTCTTGGTTATTATGTCCCTGAAGGAAGAATTTTACCGATGGGTGACAACCGCGACAATTCCAGAGACGGCCGTTATTTCGGGCCGGTCAGGGTTTCCAGGGTTCTTGGAAAAGGGATGATAATTTACTGGCCGTATTGGCGCGTTAACAGGATTAAATAGGCAGGGAATATGTTTGACAGAAGACCGCAATATTCATACAGGGAGCAAAAATATCAGCGCACGCGCTATTACAAATTTATTTTTGGTTTCTTCATTTTTTATGTAATTTACAGCTGTTTTACGGCTTTTGTTTTTTCGGTGTGGGTTTTGGATAATAACACCATGCAGCCGGCTCTTGTATCCGGAGACAGAATCATTTTTACGTCGTTAAATCCGTCATCGTGGTTTTCCCGGAACAAATCCGAAGACCGCGCTTTTCCCTATAAAAGAGGAAGCATTGTTCTTGTAGATATGGGGAAAGTAAAAGAAAAGAAAATTCCATTAAAATTAATTGACGGCGCTGTAAGATTTTTTACTGCCCAGCAGGTAAACATTTTTTCCAATGAAAGGCAATATTACTTAAAACGCGTAATTGCGCTTCCCGGCGATGAAATCTACATGAACAATTATGTGTTCAGGGTAAAACCGGCTGGAAGTTCCTATAACCTGACAGAGTTTGAGCTTGCCGATAAACCATATCATCCGGCAATTCCCCAGCCGCATGAACTTTGGGATGAATCAATTCCATTCTCCGGCAGCATGGACGTAATGACGCTGGGACCGGATGAATGTTTCGTTGTTTCTGACGATCGCGGCAATACCAATGATTCAAGAACATGGGGACCTGTTTCCAGATCAATTATCACATCAAGAGCCGTTCTGCGTTTCTGGCCAATCAAAAAAATTGGCCTGTTCTAGCCTATATATTCACATTCCCTTCTGTGTGGGGAGCTACGTTGAAAATAACTCGGCTTTTTGCGATTACTGCGATTTTTATTCCGAAGATATAAACAACTACAATGAAGATATTATTGACACTTTTTTGAGCGCTCTTTTAACGGATATAAAAACCCAGATTGATTTTTTTAATATTGATAAAATATCCACAGCGTATATTGGCGGAGGAACCCCGTCAGTTTTGGGAGCGCATCGCATCGGTTCTTTTCTTGACGAACTGGTTAAAATAAAATGTTTTACGCCGCGGGAATTCACGATAGAGGCAAATCCTGAAACCGCTGACGCGGATTTTATGCGCGCCTGCGCTGAAGGCGGCATTACGCGCCTTAGTCTTGGAGCGCAGAGTTTTTATGAGCCTTCAAGAAAGGCGGTTAACCGAAATGGCAGTTTAAAATCGATGGAAGAAAGCCTCAGCGCCGCAGCCGTTTTTTTTCCGCAGACGTTTTCCGCTGACTTGCTTTGCGGACTTCCGTTTCAAACGGAGGAAATTATCGCGGATGACATTAAACGTCTTCTTGAATATAATCCCTCCCATGTGTCATTGTACAGCCTTATACTTGAAGAGGGGACAGTCCTTGAAAATAATGTAAAAACCGGGAAAATTCCGGTTCCTGACACGGATACCGCGGATATTTTATGGCTTGCGGGGAAAGAAACGCTTGAAAACGCGGGGTATGAACACTACGAAGTGTCAAATTTCTCGTTAAGCGGAAAACGCTGTCTTCACAATATCCGCTATTGGCTGATGGATAACTGGCTGGGCGCAGGCCCTGCCGCTTCCGGCACAATCGTAGATGAAGACACTGGAACTGCCAGGCGTTTTACCTTTGCGCCTGATGCGGCGGCGTATATTAAAAACCCGTCAATTGAAAACGCGGACTGTGAAAATATCGGCAGACATACCTTAATCAGAGAGAGCCTGTTAATGGGATACAGGTACATAGAAGGTCCTGACAGCCTGAAATTCCGCTCCCGTTTTGGAGTTACAATCGAAAACTGTATCGGGCGGACGCTTGACATTTGGAAAGGAAAAGATAAAATGCTGTTTCTAAACAGATTCCTGAAAGACGCTTTTAACGAACTTGAGAGTTTAGAGCCAATTGCGCGTCAGTTTCCCTGATATACTCGGGCCCTGAATAAAGATATTTTTCGCAGTCATTTTTTAAAATATTATTATTTAACGCAATGGCTATAAGTTCCCTGGCGTATCCTTTTATTTGAATATCAAGAGAAATGCGGTTTTGCGTTTGTTCAGGCATTGAGTTATAAAGCAATGACGCGCCAGGACCTGTCAGCAGAATAGGACTTGTTCCTGTATCTATAATACTTTTAATTTCTTCCGTTATCTGAACGCCTAAGGCATCCTTGTCCTGGCTTATGCGTTCATTGTTTTTAAAAAAAGCGTAAAAATACGCGTTTTTTCTTGCTTCCAAAACCGCCAGTACAAGCGGGTGATCTTTTTTTGAGTACGCGATACATTCCAGCGTTGGAACCGGAAAGAACGGAATTGAAAGGGAAAGGGCAAGCCCTTTGGCGATTGAATATCCAATACGAAGTCCGGTAAAAGAACCGGGGCCGCCCATGCACAAAACGCCGTGCAGTTCTGACGGTTCAACAGAGGCTTTTTTCATTGCCTCATCCATCATTACGATTACAAGTTCGCTGTGTTTCATAGGCTCTTCCGTTTCTGAATACAGAGTTTCATTTCCAAAGGAGAGAGCTATTGAAAGTACGGAAGAACATGAGTCTATGGCGATTAAGTTCACGGATTGTCCCTGCCGTCAATTTTTATCAGTCTTGAGTTGGAACCGGTAATTTCCAGAGTTATATGAATCGCTTCAGGCGGCAGCGAATTTGCGATGCGTTCGCTCCATTCAATTACAGTGATTCCGCCGCCGCCGACTATTTCCCTTCCGCCGATCTGCACGAATTCATCATCGTTATTGAGCCTGTACGCGTCGATATGGTAAAAATTCAAAAATGGTTCTTTCGGGATTTGGTACTCGCTGATAATCGTATATGTCGGACTTGTAATATTTTCGCTGATGCCAAGAGCGGCGGCTATGCCTTTAACAAGGCATGTCTTTCCGCTTCCAAGTTCCCCGCTAAGGGCCGCAACCGAACCTGATTTCAATAAACCGGCTATGCGCCGCCCAAGGGCAATAGTCTCTTCCGCCGAGCTGCAGACCATTTAATCGGGAAGTCCTCCGGCGGAGTCCAGCTCGTTTATATATTTTTTTAGTTCCTTGTTGACAGGAACAAGGGGGTAGTCAATATTGTCAAGAAAACTTATGATAATTTCCTTTTCTCCTGTGGGTTTATATTCAAGCGAGAAATCAATACGGTAATCCACAGGACCTTTGGACAGTTCAATTACAGCGACGCCCGTGTACAGCTTGCGGTAGTAAATCGGAACATCCTTTCTAATCATGTCTTTGATCGTTATCAATTTCATTTTCTACATCCTTTTTGTCGCAAATTATTCATGTGCATACTCATAAACAAAAGCGTTTATTATGTTCATGGACTTACGCGATACTTTAAGAAATTTTATATGTATTACTGTTGTCATGCCAGAGCGGTTAGATCTTAGCACCTGTCCCAAAGCCGCCACTTTACTTGCTCCTTGCGTAAATTCAATTTTCAGCCTTGCTCCGACCTGCACCGGAGCGCTGATTTTAATTGAACATCCCCCTACTGAAATATCGGCAATATTTCCCGTAAACCGTCTTTTATCTGCTATAAGCCGCTGTTTTTTTCCGCTCCCTTCAACATATACTAAAAATAGATAACAGGCAATAACCATTTGTTTACGGCGGAAGCGCCTCTGCGAAAGGAATTTCAGGTGATTTGAATGAGCCAATAGCAGGGTTGTCAGTCCCTGATGCGTAGAGTACCCTGTAACGCGCGTCTCAAAAGAAAACCCTTTATTGCTCTTATTGAATAAAAGCGCCGTTGTCTTGTCTCCGCGCGATACTTTAATGGGGCTTCCAACGGCATTGTGGGGACATTCCAGGGTTAGATGGTCGCCTCTGGCGGTAATAACCGATGTGGCATGTTTTTCTTTGCCAAAATTCAATACAATAATGGTGTCGTCTTTTATCTGGCGGGTGGATGTCATGCCTCCGGAAACGGTGTTTTCCAGCACATTTCTGGTAGAGAAGAGAAGGGCCAGCCTGTTTTGCGCTTCTTCATCGGTATTGGAGGACTGCTCTATAACGCGGTATGCGCGCCTGAAGTGCCTGTCCAGAAGAGCGGTTGTATTGATTGATTTTTCCGGGTCTGTAACTCCGTCCGTCTTAAATACAAAATCCAGCATTTTTATCTGTTCGCGATGAAGGCCGATACTCCTTCCAAGACGATGAAGCGTAAAAGTGGAGAATAAGCCGCCCAAACCTCCGCCGCCCCTTTTGCCGGAACCGCCTTTCTTCGACGTTCCGGCGACAATTCCTATCACGATTATCAGGGCGAAAACGACAAAAAATATTATAAAATCTTTCGGGGAACTTTTTGAATCAATTGTGAAATTTGTTATGTCAACCTGCAGCAGATTCATTTCCGGCAGACGCAGTACGGAAAAAATAAACTGATTCATTTATGACCCGCTTCCGTTTTTTTAATTCCATTTATGAAAGCGTTAAACAGCTGCTCCAGTTTGGGAGCCACTTCATACTCCGCCATGTCGCCGATAAGAACGCAGTCGTTCCTTTCATAAGCATCATGCAATTCCCTGACAGTTTCGCCGAACTGTTCTATTTGCGCTGTAAATTCATTTTCCGCGATAAATCCCTGAACGGCAAGATGCCTGAATAAACGGAACAGTTTTTCCGTGTTCGCGGTGAATGCCTGTATTGTTTCGGCGGCCAGTTTGTCTTTTCCGGTCTGAATGTCCAGGGGAAGAGAAGTCAATTTTGAGCAAATCCCGGCAATCACAGGCTGCATGAAGGAAAGTTCCTGCGAAGGATTGCGCACTTCGCGTAGCCTTTCTTCAGTTACACGGACAAGATTTTCCGCGCTTGCCTGTCCCGTGAATGTCATTTCGCATAATTGAAAAAGATCAGGCGCTTCTTCACTAATAAAAAGCGCCTGCGCTCTTTTATTCCAGTCCGCGCCAAACCCTTTCCTGTTCTGAAAATCAAGGCTTTCATATTCGCCAATATCACGGAGAAGACTTAAAAGACCCGTTTCGTAAAGATCAGCGTAAGCGCTGGTCAGAATGTCAATCGCGCCGGCCGCGCCGATTTCTTTTTGAAACGCTTCATTCATTGATGACGCGTCAATTATTTTATCGTCTATAATAAGCCCGCTTAACCTGTGCCCGGAATTTTCCAGCCAATTGTCAAGACCGACTATTACATCTCCAACCGTTTTTTCATTTTCAATTTTTATATCAGCCGTCTGCCCGTTGATTTTAATTTCCATGTTTACCTGCTGTTACCGCGGTTTTGCTGATTGAAATTATCAAGGGAATTTGACATCTGTTCCATTCTGGAATACGCGGACTCCATTCTGGCGTATTGAATTTTAAGATCCGCCTCTTTCTTGGCAAGCTGCTGTTCCATGGAGTTTATGCGTCTTTCATCCTGTTTTATGCGGGAATCAATTGTGCTTGTTTTTAGGGATATTATACCGCCGATTTCCACAAACGGCTTTACAAGACTGTCTATGTTATATGCGACGCCGGTATCGGCGATTAAATCACCGTCCAGATCGCTTGCAAAAAGCTCTTTAATGGCGGGCACTTTGGTTTCCAGCGCCGCGTTAAGAACATTTTCGTCTATCTCCAGATACCCGCGCATTCTTGCCGGATCGTAACCGCCGGTTCTGCCTGCCGCGTTTGTGCCGATTCCAATCTGGGAAAGAAGAGTCAAATCGCGTTCAAGGAGAGTTGGGTAGGGCGCCGAGACAGTGCGCTGAAGATTGTTTCTGAATGTGTTAAGAGTGGAATCGCCCGTGAAAGCGCCCAGTCTTTTTCTCATATCCGCGGTTTCATCAGGAGAATAATTTGCAAGCTCGTCAACAATTCTGTCATCCGCGCGGGTAAGAACATTTATTTCCGCCATTAATCTGTTGTAACTCCAGACAAATGAAATAATCGCGTCTTTAATGCGTTCGGTATCTGCGCTCACTTTCATTTCTACGGGCTTGTCGGAAACACCTCTGATATTGAGCGCGAGACCCGGCACAATATCGTCAATGTTATTGGAAGGACGCCTGATTTCAATTCCCTCCAATGTAATGATTGCGTCCCGCGCGATTGATACGGCGTTCACGGGCTTTAGTCCGCCGTTTACCGCCGTAGGATCGAATATTTCTATTTTGCCCACCGAAACCTCGCGGTGAGTATTTGAATTTTCAACGTTAAGCGAAACAATCGATCTTCCCTGCGCGGTATTTGAAAGAAGGAACTCTTTCGCGGTAAAAGGCCCCGAGTCGCTTATGGGAGGCAGTTTGGCTTTACTGCCGTCGGAAAAGGTAAGGCTAAAGACCGACATATCGTCATGCCGCGCGGTTGCGGCAGGGGGGTTCCACTCGGGCATGGGCGAGATTGAAGGTTCATTCTCGATAGTGATTCCGCCGTATGTAACTGAACCTCCTGATGGAATTGAAGGACCTGGAGGCGGTTGCGGAATTTCCATAAATTCGCCCGTTTCGACTTTTGTGGCCGTTTCCAGCCTGAGCATCAAAGGAGAATCGGCGCTTAATGACAAATTAACCGGAAGAGACGCCGACGAGCGCGCGCCAACAAGCAAAATGCCGTCGTTTATGCTGATATTTCTAAACCCTTCCTGGGATCTTCTGACTGTGTTTTCGGTTATCGCTATGTCTCTTCGGGTATCGTTTCCCTGTTCCAGCATGCCAATGCTGGTGGCAAGAGACACTGCGTCATCATGGAATCCAAGCCTGTTGGTCTGGCCTGTCACTTTTGACTCTATTAGCAATGATTTGGTGCCGCTCTGTATCGTTACAAGGCTTGCGCCTATTTTGTCGCGGCTGCGGCGGTTAAGAGCGTCAACAAAATCCTTTATGGTTCCGCCTCTGTAATTTATAGACACTTTATCCTCGCCGATTGAAAATGTATATGTGCCGGCGTCGATTTTTGTTTTTTCATCAAGCGGAGAGGAGAGAAAACGATCGGAGAGAGCTGTCTGTTTGACAGTAAAATGGTATGTCTGCTCGGACGCTTCGCGGGTGGCGGATGCCGTTATCGCTCCTTCGTTCGAGGAATTTGCAATTCTTTCGTTAAACGGGTTTTGAAAAGAGTAGAGCAGCCTCGCGCTGTCACGGACAGAGGAAATGCGTCTTCCAACTTCCTGCCAATACCCTTTTTGCGTTTGAAGATTCTCAATGCCGCGTTCGGTTCTCTCCTTGGGAACCCTCTCCAGCTTCATCAAGCCTTCAATCATTTTTTCCGAGTTGA
>Ga0209755_10008892_pt1 | contig 10661 bp, 8 predicted proteins | sample TergutCo191P1_FD_187301 | JGI IMG/M metagenome (GOLD analysis project Ga0209755, IMG submission 187301) | Cornitermes sp. P1 segment gut microbial communities from Petit-Saut dam, French Guiana - Co191P1 (SPAdes) (version 2) | ecosystem: Host-associated > Arthropoda: Insects > Digestive system >... | reverse complement strand
AAAAAGTATCTTGCCATTCTGAAAAACCCGTCAAGAGAGGAGCAGAAAATTTTTATTATACCTTTTCAAAACTATACATATGTTGTTCCATTTATTATTGACAATGAGCAGAATATTGTATTAAAGACAATTTATCCAAGCCGGAAGTATCATAAAATTTACGGAGAAAAAAATGAAAGAAACGCTGAATGATTTTGAGCAATCTATCGAAGATAACGCGGAAAATTTCGTACCTCTTTCAACTGCTGAATTAAGCGAAGTAGAATCAATTATTAATGCTGCCAACAAATCAAGAAATATCAATATACGAATTTCAGAATATGATATTGAAAAGGTCAAGCAAAAATCTAAAGAAGAAGGAATACCTTATCAAACATTAATATCCAGCATTATTCATAAGTATATTACAGGAAAATTAATTGATGAAAATGCAGTGCTTAAATCCATGGAATTATTGAGACATTAAAATCGGTGCCAGGCACCACAAAAAAAGCGCGCCGTTTCCGACGCGCCTTTTTGCCTTACTTATCAGGCCTTGTACCGTTAGTGCTAAATGCGACTTCAAAGTTTTCGCCGCTCTTATTCGCGGAATCACGCGGGGTTACTGCAATTATAACCTTTCCCTGGCCGGTGACGAATATGTCATCTGTTGATATATCCACATCTTCGAATAAACTATTATTTGATAGATAGACGGATACTTGTACATCAATTCTTGTATCATATATATCAAAATCATCCCACCAGATATTGTATGTTTTGCCTGTCTCAGCCTGGAATGAAAAATATACGACATCTGAATGCTCAAAGTTACCGGACTTCCATGTATAATTTGTCAGCGGCCATTCGAGGTTAGCTCTATAGCCTGATGTATTGTATCCGATATCAAAGCTGCCGGAACTATCGAAATCGACTAAATAAACTCTAACATGAACTGTTCCGCTGGCATCTACAGTGAAATCGCCGTGATCCAAAAATCCAATATCAAGACGGTTCCTTATTTTTACTCCGTTTAGATAAATATCTATTAATACATCAGCTTTGTTATAATCATCATCCCAATCAGAGTCATTAACAAAGATTTCGTAATTTGCATCTTTCTGAACATTGAAACTATACCATTTTATCGGGTCTGAAGAGCTTAAATAACCGGATTCCCAGATGTCTTCGATAAGAGTGACAGTGTCACCGGGAGGTGTAAAATCATTATATTTTACAAAATCTGCGCTGAAGTTTATTGTAGGATTTTCCGTGAAACTAACCTTATTCTTGCTGATATAAAAATCTGACGGAGAAACGTAATCTTCAAAAGATACAACAACATAATAAGAGCCGGTTCCTGTCCACAGATCGTAGGACACAGGTTCATATAATTCCACTGTCACTGAAGAATTATCGGCATAGTTGTATCCGTAAGCAGAAGAGAAATAACTACTACCGATAATGATGTTAGTATTAGCCTCGAATAAATATACATTAATTTCATGCGTATCTATGTATTCTCCCGGTATGTTTGTAATAGTGATGGTTTTTCCTTCTTCGCCGCTCGTAAAAAATTCATCAAAATCTGTGCTGAGGTTTACAGTCGGGTTTGTCGCGAAACTAACTTGATTCTTGCTGACATAGGAACTTGACGGCGGTCCGTACTGTGTAAAAGATACAACAACATAATATGAGCCGGTACCTGTCCATGGCTCATCGGTGATAGAAGTTAATAATTCCAATGTCATTGATGTATTATCGACCACGCCGTATCCATAAGCTAAAGGGGAAGCCTCAGAATCAAGGTCATCTAAAGACAAAATTAAGTATGCATTAATGTAATACATATCGTAGTATGCTTCCGGTATATTTGTAATGGTTATGGTTTTTCCATCGCCGCTTTCGGCAACATCCCCAAGGTTTATATTTATCCCTGATTTATTTGCAGACACATTTGTTAATAAATCGGATGTGAAAATCTTTTCAAAAAGATTATTCCAACTGTTGTCCCAACCTCTTATTTCTAAAACTAAGTCTGTTGGGGCGGAAAACGAAGGCACTACCAGTGTCCACGGAGCGTTTACGGCAGGAGAAGTAAGGCTAACGAAGCCAATACTTTCGCCGTCTATGTCCGCATATGCTCTTATCTCTACCCGCGGTACAGGTGTCCCATTGTGATTAACATTGATGTTTCCGCTTAGCACAGTGGTTCCTATACTGTAAGTTCCAAGAAAGCCTACAACGTGATTTTCAGGAATCCCTATCATCGACTCAGGATCAACAGGATTAGTAAGAATAATATGTAAAGAACTTGTGGTACCCAGAGGAGTTATATAAAGGCTAAAGAATGCGTATGGGGGGATTTCTTCGTTTTCATAAACAGGTATAGACCAGTTTAATGTCGCTTGTGTGCCTGTTACTCCGCCGAGACTTATTTCGCTCATTTCGGAATCGTAGGAAAGACCGGTGGCGTCAATCCCGGCTCGGATGGTTACTTTTGGGCGACCTGTAGCCGGAATATCGGTCAGTGTTATTGTGCCTGTAATCTCACCGATTTTTTTGTTTTTATCGTCTTTCCCGGTATTATCACCGTCGTTAAACAACCCGTCGCAGCCCGGCATCATGAAAATTGCAAATATCATCATTAAAGGTATCAATACTGATACCGCTGATATTTTCCTGTTTTTTGTCATTTTTATCCCTCCTTAGGATATTTATCATATTTTAGTATATTTTTATATAATATTTCAAGATTGATAAGGTTACATTTAGCGTTAGAAAAGTAATTACACTCCCCGCTTGACTATTTCCCCGATTTATGCCAAATTTTCCTAGTTATTATGGAGAAAAATATATGGCTTTAAACAAAGAAAGCGCAAATGTAATCGTTGCGAAATTCGGCAAAAACGAGAAAGATACAGGCGCGACGGAGGTTCAGATAGCTTTGCTTACTGAACGAATCAATCAGCTTACAGAACACTGCAAGCAGTTTAAAAAGGACAAATCAGGGCAGAGGGGGCTCCTGATACTGGTCGGAAAGCGGCGGAGGATGCTGAAGTACATTCAAAGAACCAATCTTGAAGGCTACCGTAAACTGATAAAAGAGTTGGGATTGCGTAAATAATGATACAAAAAGTAACACTCAACCTTGCCGGCAAAGAATTAATTCTTGAAACCGGCAGAATCGCAAGACAGGCCAACGGCTCTGTTTTCGCGCAATACGCGGGCTCGGCCGTTATAGCCACAGCCTGCACCACAGCAGAATCGGTGGAGGGCTACGATTATGTGCCTCTTACCGTTGAATACAATGAAAAATACTATGCCGCGGGAAAAATCCCAGGCGGTTTTATCAAGAGGGAAAGCAGACCCAAGGACAAGGAGATACTAGTCTCCCGATTAATCGACAGACCGATGCGTCCTCTCTTTGAAAAAAGCTTTGGACGCGAGATCCAGCTGATACCGACAACGCTTTCAACCGATCAGGTAAACCCGCCCGACATTCTGGCGATAATAGCCTCGTCCGCCGCCGTTCACATTTCGGACATCCCATTTAACGGGCCGGTCGCGGGGGTCAGGGTTTGTCAGGTTGACGGTGAACTTGTCGTTAATCCCACCTATGAACAGATTGAAAAATCAACGCTGGAGATAATTGTCGCGGGCACTAAAGACGGCATCACGATGGTCGAGGGCGGCGCGAAAGAAGTAAGCGAAGAGGTGATGCTGCAAGCGCTTGATAAGGCGCATGTAATGATAAAGGAATTTTGCGCTCTTCAGGAAAAACTTCGCGAGCTGGCGGGAAAGAAAAAACTGCCGTTAATCGTTCCTTCGCATATTCTGGAAAACTCAGACGCTATCCGCGCCGCCGCTTTTCCAAAACTGCAAGCAGCGTGCTTCCTGCCGACCAAGCATGAAAGAAAAGACGGCATTAAAGCCATCATGAAGGAAATTGAAGCGCAGCACGCGCCTCAGTTCGCGGATGAAAATCAACTCAAACTTTTAAAAGCGTTATTTGAAGATATGCAGTACGAGATTTTGCGCGCTTCTATTTTAAAAAACGGAAAACGCGTGGACGGCCGCGGGCTTGAAGATATCCGCGATATCAAATGCGAAATTGAAATCCTCCAGCGTACGCACGGCTCCGCTCTTTTTACACGGGGCGAAACACAGGCGCTTGCGGTAACTACTTTAGGAACTGTTTTTGACGAGCAAATTTTTGACGACATCGAGGGTGACAAGCGGGAGAACTTCATGCTGCACTACAACTTCCCCCCGTATTCTGTCGGAGAGGTTGGCAGGACAGGCACAGGCCGCCGTGAAATCGGTCATGGGCACCTGGCGATGCGCTCCTTAAAAGCGATGGTTCCCTCAAAAGAGGAATTCCCGTATACGATCAGGGTTGTCTCCGAAATAATGGAGTCAAACGGCTCGTCTTCGATGGCGTCGGTCTGCGGCGGCACTCTTTCAATGCTGCACGCCGGCGTCCCCATGAAAAAACCTGTCGCCGGTATCGCGATGGGTTTAATTACAGAAGGCAGCGGCGACATCGCTTCCGAAGGATGCGCGTTTGCCGTGTTATCTGACATTCTCGGCGAAGAAGACCACCTCGGCGACATGGATTTTAAAGTCGCGGGCACTAAAGACGGCATCACCGGTTTTCAGATGGATATTAAAATCGCCGGCGTAAGCCCTCAAATTATGAGCAAGGCGCTCGATCAGGCGAAAAGGGGAAGACTGCATATTCTCAACATAATGAATCAATGTATTGATAAGCCTGTTGATCAAATCAGCGAATACGCGCCAAAGATTGTCACTCTTCGCATCGATATCGATAAAATCGGCGCCCTTATCGGCCCCGGCGGAAAAAACATCAAAGCGTTATGCGAACAGTACTCGGTAAAAATCAACACGGAAGACGACGGAACTGTCACCATCTTCGGTAAAAACACAAAAGACGCCGAAGACGCGAAAGCCGCCGTCATGGGAATTGCGTCCGATCCTGAAGTTGACAGGATTTACAAAGGCACCGTCAAACGGATAATGGATTTCGGCGCGTTTGTGGAAATACTTCCCGGTAAAGAAGGACTTGTCCACATAAGCAAACTTTCAAGGCAGCGAATCGCGGTAGTCACCGATGTGTTAAAAGAGGGCCAGCAAATCCCCGTTAAATTGTTAGAGATTGACAAACAGGGACGGCTCAACCTTTCCTACATCGACGCAATCGATCCCAACGGCGCCCCGGCGGAAAACAACGGCACAGGAGGGCGGAAGGATGACCGTTCAAAGCCTCCTACCCGCAGGTAGATGAGTATATAAAAGAAGTTCTCACGAAGGCACAGAGGAGTAAATGAAGCTCACACGAGGCGCGGAGGCACAGAGTGCGCGGTGTTATTTGAAAGCGCGGTGTCATGCGTCTTAATTTTCTGAAATTATTTTTAGAATAAACTATAATTAATTAAAGAGCGAATTTATGAGTGTACTTGTAAAGATAGTTAAGGCTGATCCGCGAATTATTCTTCCTCAGTATGAGAGCGACGGCGCGGCGGGGATGGATATACGGGCTTTTCTTGACGCTGGCATTACCGTCCCTTCTCTGGGCAGGGTAAAAATTCCTACAGGGCTTAAAATTGAAATCCCCGAAGGTTATGAAGGGCAGGTAAGGCCGCGTTCCGGGTTGGCAATAAAGACGGGATTAACCGTTTTAAATTCTCCCGGTACGATTGATTCGGATTACAGGGGGGATGTTAATATAATTCTTGTTAATTTAGGCGCGGATGATGTTATAATAAAGGACGGGGAACGGATTGCCCAGCTTGTAATCGCACCGGTATGCCGCGCTCAGGTTACTGAAACGGATACGCTTTCCCCAAGCCGCCGCGGATGCGCGGGTTTTGGTTCTACCGGGGTTTAAAAAATGGTAAAGGCATCAGACGCGTTAGAGGGTAAAAGGCAAGTCTCTCCTACTCTTTTCAGATATATTTTAACCGAGATGCTTTTCTCGTTTATGATTTGCTTCTTTTTCTTTTTTGTGGTCTTCTTTGTAAATCAGATTTTATTAATGGCAAAGGAAGTTCTTACAAAACGCGTTCCTGCGGATCAGGTCATACTTTTGATTATTTTTTCGCTTCCTACAGTTATAGCGATGTCGGCTCCTTTTGCTTCTCTTGTCGGAACGCTAATGACTGTAGGGCGTTTAACGTCAGATAATGAAATCCTTGTAATGCTGTCATCAGGTCTTTCTTATAAAATTATTTTTTATCCGGCGATTACTGTCGGCATTTTAGTTTCACTCATGTCGTTCTTTACAAATGATGTTTTGCTGCCCGCTGGAACTGTGCAATTTAACAGGTTGTGGCGAAAGATACTGGTTTCAACTCCCGCACTGGAGCTGCAGGCAAATTCCGTTAAAAGATTCAGAGATACGGTCATTGTTACGGACGGCGTTACGGGAAATGTAATTGATAATGTTTTAATTCTTGATAAAACGGATGACGGAGAACGGCGTATTATACTGGCAAAAACAGCGGAATTAAGAGACGGCGGAAGGGAAGGTTTAAGCCTTGATCTTGAACATGCTTTTGTTCATTCGTCAAAAGAAATGGCACGTGAAGATTATGATTACGCTTCGTCGGAACTTCTTCAATATTGGGTTTCCAATGAAGATATTATTCAGGCGCAGGTGAGCATAAGCGCAAGGGAAATGAGTTCAAGAGACGTATATTCGCAGATAAAAAAAAGAACCGTGGAAGTTGCGGAAAGGGCGAATGAACGAAAAATAAGGGGAATTAGTCATGCTTTTTCTCTGGAAAAAACTTTCAGAGAAGGCCCCGCGTCGGAAGACTGGAGCCGGAGAATATCTCTCGCTACAAGTTTTTCCCGTGAAGTTGCGGCTGTCGAAAGTGTAAGAGATGACAGAAATCTTACAGTATATACAATCGAAATTTACAGAAAATTTTCCGTTCCGATCGGGGCTTTCTGTTTTGTGTTTCTTGCGGTTTCGCTGGGGCTTATGGCAAAAAAAAGCGGGCAAACCGTAGGGTTTATTTTTGGAGTAATAATCGCTGTCCTTTACTGGTCAATGCTTTTTATCGGTCAGACAATGGGTCTGCGTCTGGGAACGCCTCCCTTCATATCAATGTGGTATCCGAATATTTTATCGCTTATAGTCGGAGTTATTCTGGCGCTGATCAAGGTAAGAAAATGATTAGACCTATGCTTCTTGACAGATATTTGTTACGCCAATTTTTTCCGATATTTTTTGTCGCTATATCAATGTTTGTATTTCTTCTGCTTTTAATTGATCTTTTTTCAAATCTGATACGTTATCTGAATAATGAAGTTCCTGTCTCTGTTATTATAAAGATTAGCCTTTATTTTATACCTAAAAGCATTTCTTTTGCCATGCCGGTTTCACTGCTGTTCGCGGCGGCGTACACACTTGGTGATTTATACGCTAAAAATGAGCTGACAACCGTTTTTTCGTCGGGAATACCTTTCTGGCGTTTTAGTTTATCTCTTATTGTAGTCGGCTTATTAGCGTCAATTTTTTCATTTTATCTTGACGACGCTTTTGTTATACCTACATTAAAAATAAAAAACGAGCTGTCAAGAAAAGCTTTAAACCAGTATGTTACCGCCTCGGATTCGGATATTGTCATCAGGGCAAGAAACGGGAGGGTTATTTACGCCGTTGACTATTTTGATTATGACAAAAGAATTTTAAACGGCGTAAGAATTGTGGAAAGAGATGAGGAAGGGCTTTTTGTTTCTCAAATACGTTCCCCGTCCGCCGAATGGAAAGATACTTATTGGGATTTTAACAACGCTGTTATCTATTATTATGAAGAGGATATGGTCAGGATCAGTCCTTTAACAGACAATACTTCATATGACGAACATCCCGATACTTTCCGAAGACATGCTGTTATTGTTGATGAACTTACCGCAAAAGACGCTGGGCTGCTGGTGCAGGATCTGCGTTCGGCGGGACTTCCGTATTCCAATGTACAGAATAATTATTTTCGCAGGTATTCGTTTGCCGCTACATCTCTTATCGTAATGATTCTTTCAATTTCCATGGGCGGAAGATTCAGAAAGAATATTTTGTTGATGAGTCTTTTTACAAGTCTTTTGGTAGCGGTTGTTTATTATGTCGCGGAAATGCTGTGTACAACGCTGGCGGGGCTGAATTATATTCATCCGTTAATCGGCGCGTGGTTTCCCGTTTCAATTTTTATTATAATCGGAGTGCTTCTTTTACGGAGCGCGAAGACATAAATGCGTTTTAGTATTAAAACTCGTGATAGTTCATGCGCCGCAAGAACAGGTGTGTTGCACCTAACACACGGCGATGTGCAGACTCCGGTTTTTATGCCGGTAGGAACAAGCGGAACGGTAAAAGCCGTAGCTGCTGACAGCTTAAAGGAAATCGGTTTTGACCTAATTCTTTCCAATACGTATCATTTGTATTTAAGGCCGGGAGAAGATGTGATACAACAGGCCGGAGGTCTTCACCGTTTTATGAATTGGGATCGGAATATTCTGACGGATTCAGGCGGATTTCAGGTTTTCTCGCTTTCCGCGCTGCGTAAAATTACCGAAGAGGGAGCGCGGTTTCAATCTCATATTGACGGCTCAAGTCATTTTTTAAGCCCGGAAAAAGCCGTAACGATTCAGGCAATTCTGGGCAGCGATATACAGATGCAGCTTGACTATTGCTCACACTGGGGGGCCTCCCGTAAAGAAGCAGAAAGAGCGCTTGATATCACAAACCAGTGGCTTGGCAGGGCTGTAAAAACATGGGAAGAATCAATTTCGAGCGGATATAACGGCGTTCTTTTCAGCATAGTTCAGGGTAATTTTTTTCCGGATCTGCGTAAAAGAAGCGCGGAAGTATGCGCCGCGTCCGGTACTCCCGGTATTGCTATCGGCGGCCTTTCGGTTGGAGAGCCGCCGGAACTCTTCTACGAAACCCTGGCGGCAACCGCTGCACTGCTCCCGGAGGAAAAACCCCGCTATGTAATGGGAATCGGCACGCCTGAGTACATATTAAACGCCATTGAACAGGGCATCGACATGTATGACTGTGTCCTCCTCACCAGAGAAGCGAGAAACGGCAGAGTTTACACGCGTAACGGGTCAATTTCCATAAAAAGAACCGAAAACCGCCTCGATTTTTCGCCGATAGATAAAGAGTGCGGTTGTAAAGTCTGCAAGGAGTACACAAGAGCGTATCTGCGCCATTTATTTAAATCAAAGGAGATACTTTTTTCGATGCTGGCAAGTTATCACAATCTGTATTTTATAAACAATCTGGTAACAAATGCCCGTCAGGCGATTGAAGAAGGCAGATTCCCGGAATTTAAAAAGGAATTCCTAAATCATTATAATGATAATGAAGAATGATAAATGATAAATCAGGAGAGTAAAATGATAAAAAAAATTAGCAGATATTCTACCGTTAATAACACGAACAAATATGAACAAGAAAAAAAAAATCAAACTACGGGTTTGTGGTTAATAATTTTAAATCTATTTTTATTCTCATTGCCCGCATTCGCGCAGCAGAATGAAATGTCGCGCCGTGACACGCTTTTATACGGAACAGACACGGAAATTACTGCTCTCATTCAATCACTTAGATCTGAAAGAGCCGACTATATGGATGATGATCTTATCGAACTTGCAAAAACATCAAAAAACCAGCGTATTTTAAGCGGTATTTTCGCTTACTTCGGCGAGCGTGAAAAAAGCGGTCTTGAAGAGCGGGCAATCAAAGCGGTTCGAGAACGTGATGATGAAGCCAATGATACGGTTATGTCCGCGCTTGATTATATTGGGCGTATTAAAACCGCGGACGCGGTTCCGGCAATTATCTCCCTTCTTGATACCGAAGAAAGGCGCTTTTTAAACAGCGGTTTTCGGGCGCTTGGCAGGGCAGGTTCGGCTAATAAGCGTACAGCCGATGAAGCCGCGGATTTTCTGATTGATTTTTATTCTAACCGCGAAGCCGGAGCCGATAACCGCAGAGAATTGATAATCGCCATCGGAACAACCGGCTCGGCAAAAGGTTTAGAGCTGCTTTCTGAAATAGCGACTAACGAAGATGAACGTATCACCATAAGAACTGCCGCGCTTGACGCTCTTTCTAAAATAAAAGAATCGGAAGCTCTAGACGCGATTATTACCTGTGTGAACACAAACGATCCGAATGTGCGGGCCGCCGCAGTCGCCGCGCTGGGGCCTTTTTCGGGCGAAGAAGCGGAAAAAGCGATTCTTGACGCTTTCCGCGATTCATTCTGGAGAACCCGTCTTGCCGCTGTACAGGCAAGCCGGGAACGCAAACTTACCGCAGCAGTTCCTTTCTTGAAATTCCGCGCCGAACGCGATGAAGTTCCCAATATCAAGGATGAAGCTATCCGCGCTCTGGGCGCCATTGCCAATTCAGAAGCCAATGAAATTCTTGAAGCGCTTTTTGCCGAACGGAAGAATTCCGATCGTATTCGAATCCTCTCCGCCGAAATGGTTATGAAGAATGTACCTGCTAAAAATATTACACGTCTCCTCACCGAATTGGAAGAAGCAAGAAGCAGAAATCAAACGGCGCTTTACAACGGCTTTTTAAGAGTCTTCGGCGAATCTGTCATTGACGGTGACAAGACAGAAATGGCGAATGCCGCGCG
>Ga0209755_10008891_pt1 | contig 10662 bp, 9 predicted proteins | sample TergutCo191P1_FD_187301 | JGI IMG/M metagenome (GOLD analysis project Ga0209755, IMG submission 187301) | Cornitermes sp. P1 segment gut microbial communities from Petit-Saut dam, French Guiana - Co191P1 (SPAdes) (version 2) | ecosystem: Host-associated > Arthropoda: Insects > Digestive system >... | reverse complement strand
CCGATTACACGATAATCGACGGCTTCCATCGCTGGACGGTGGCCGGAGAGGAGCCGCTGAAAAGCAGGCTTGAAGGCAAGGTTCCCGTCGTCATAGTCAGGCACTCGGACGAGGCCGGCGACATGCTTGGCACCGTCACCCACAACCGCGCCAGGGGAACGCACCTGCTGGAACCGATGAAAAATATCGTAAGGCGACTTTTGGGGCAGGGAAAGACGGTCAAGGAAATTAGCAGGGAATTGGGAATGAGGGCCGAGGAGGTTTTCCGTCTCTCGGATCTCTCCAAGGAGCAGTTCCTGAAGCTCATGGCGTCCCGCTCCGACGGCTACTCCAAGGAAATTTATTTGCGGAAAATGTAGGTGCTTGTCTTTTGCGCGAAAGGTTGTATAATCTGTCGTAGCTTGGAAAACGAGGATTAAACGACGATTTTATGCCAATAGCGAAAAAATCCCTTGACAATCTGGGCAAGGGGAAAAAATTTTCCAGCGACAACCAGCCCGAAAAACGCGGACGGCGGCGATCCGTGCTGACCCAAATCAGGCAAGGCGGAATGTCCGCAACGGACGTTAAGACAATTATCAGGAATCTTATTTGGGAATACGACTCGAAAGAACTTGCTGAATTGCTGAAAGACAAGGATCTAATGATTCCCATGGGCATGACCCTCATACTTGGAGCGCTTGCCGACGACCAGAAAAAGAAAAGCATCGCCAACTTCGAAAAGCTCATGGACCGCGCCGATGGCAAGGCAACCCAGAAGGGAATCGTAGAGTTTACCGACATACCCGACAACGCCAAGGAGCGCCTGAAGCAAATTTTCAGCACGGCCCAAGGGAAAACGGCGGAAGCCAAGCCAAAGAAGCCAACGCCCAGGGCAGCAGAGGAAGGATGAAGCCGGCGGATGATGCGTGGAAGCGGCAACTTTATTCCGACGATTTTCTGCGGCTCATTGCGGAAGAACCGCACTACCTAGGCTGGTTCATCGGCCGCGACAAGCTAGGCCCGCTGCACGGCAAGTGGATTAGGTATTGCTGGGACAGCGACGAGCCCAGGGCGCTACAGGCGTTTCGAGGCAGCTATAAAACCACGTCCGTTCTGGTCGTGGGCGCGGTTCGCTGGATGCTTTTCCACCCCGACGACCGCATCGGGATAATTCGCAAAAACTACAGCGCCGCCAGGGACGTGACAAGCACCATAGCGTCCGTGATGGGTCTTCCCGAGGTGAAGGAACTTTTCCGTTACGCGCACGGCGTGGTTCCCAGGATAACCCGCCAGAGGGACGGGCAGTACGAGTGGAACTTCAAGGAATCGAAAACCCCCGAGGGGAACCTAAAGCCGCTGGGCACGGAAAGCCCCCTTACCGGCGCCCACTTCGACAAGGTTCTGTGCGACGACATTATCACAATCAAGGACAAGCTAAGCCGTGCGGAAAGGGAGCGCACGAAGGAAATGGTGCACGAGATAGCCGCAAATATAATCGACCCCGGGAAGGGAAGCATCTGGATAGGCACCCCGTGGCACAGGGAGGACGCATGGGGGGAGATAGGGAGCTTCTGCGAGGTAAGGAAGTACCCGATAAGCAAATATAATTTTCTTGGCAAAAAAGAAACGGAGATGAAAAAAAAGCTCACCACGCCGTTCCTGTACGCCATCAACTACGAACTGGAGATAGGCAAGGACGAATCCCTGCTGTTTGCCGAACCGACATTCTCGAAGGGCTGGGATTTTTCCATAACCGGAGCGATAGCGCAGCTTGACGCCGCGTATGACGGCACCCACTACTGCGCCCTTACAATCGCCGCTCCCAAGAAAAGCCCCGCCCCTGACTCGCAGGCATACCAGGCGATAGGCTTCTGTTACGCCGGCAACGTGAAGAACTGGATCCCCGAAGTTGTAAAGATTTGCAAAAAATATCGCGTCAAGACCATTTACACCGAAACCAACCCCGACAAGGGCTATACCGCCGATAAGCTAGGCGAGCAAGGCATGAGGGTAAGGACGTACAGCGAGAACATGAACAAGCACATGAAAATCAGCGCGTACCTATTTGACGTGTGGCCGCGCATTGAGTGGGATCCCGCAACCGACGACGAGTACATGGCGCAGGTTACGGATTACAAGGAGGGCGCGCAGCCCGACGACGCTCCTGATTCCGCCGCGTCATTGTTCCGCGAGGCGTTTCCGAGAAAAAAAGCAAATATCAGAAACATGTTTATGTGGGACTAAAAAACATGTTGCAAAAAAAATGCGGATGAGGTAATACTAGCCATGGAGGGCGAATGGGAACTATTGCCGAATTTGGGAAGCAGGTGCTTGACGGATGGAAAAATCTCGTAACGGGGCTTGGTTCCGCATCCGACAAGAAAAAATACACGCGGCACAAACTTGACGGAATTATCTCGGATGACGAGCTTGAATCCATTTTCGTCGAGGACGGCCTTGGCGCAAGGATAGTCACGGAGATGCCAAATGACATGTTCCGCGAGGGCTGGGACTATTCCTTTCCCGATCTTGACGAAGGCAACGCCAAGAAAGCCGCCGGCGCGTACAAAGACGTAATGGAGTCCATCGGCGCGGTGGCGAAGCTTAGGGCGGGTTTCTACTGGGCGAGGCTTTACGGCGGCGCCGTCATACTGATTGGCGCTCTTGACGGGCATGAGCTTGACCAGCCGCTAAGACCGGAAAGAATACGGACGTTTGACAACCTGCGAATCATAGACCGCAGCAGCATATCGTTCGACCAGATAAAGTTCCAGCTTGACCCGAATGCGCCGCGTTACGGCCTGCCTGAACTTTACCCAATCGCTTTTGAGGTCTCGGGCGGCGTTGACAAGCTTCAGCTTGTCCATCACTCGCGAATAATAGAGTTGCATGGCGTACAGGTGCCTTCCGGCGCAACCAAACGCTTGGACAAAGAACAAAGGTACTGGGGCATAAGCGTTCTTCAAAACGCGCACGACAAGCTAAGGACAATGGGCGCGTCCCTTGGCGGCGTGTCGTCTCTGCTTGAGGAATTCAGCGTGGGGAAATTCAAGATTAACAATCTTTCCGACATTCTGTCCCAGCCCGACGGCAAGGAACTGATACAAAAACGCGTGGAAATTAACGATCTGACCCGAAGCGTTTATCGCTCCATGTACATGGACAAAGAGGACGAGTTCGTCCGCGACAGCGTTAGCTTCAGCGGAATACCTGAAGTCCTGCACATATTCATGATGATGGTGTCGTCATGTTCCGGGTACCCGATAACGCGGCTGTTCGGCGTGTCCCCTGCGGGGCTTAATTCCACCGGCGAAGGCGATATGCGGAACTACTACGACCGCGTGCATGCCGAGCAGGTGGCCACGCTTGAGCCTATCGTCCTGCGCCTTGTCAAGATTGTTTCGGCATGGCAAAAGGTGGATGAACCCTACATCGAGTGGAGACCGTTGCAGCAGCTCACCGACAAGGAGAAATCGGAGCTGGAAAGGCTGGATGCCCAAAAGGAGCAGATAAAGGCGAACACATGGAAAACCTACATCGATGCCGGGATGATTGAGCCGCACCAAGCCGCATATCTGCAATTTGGTGATGAGTTGAAAAAGATACCAGCTCCGGAGGGTAACGATGATCTTCCTCCCGTGGAAACAGTCGCGGAGCCAGAATCCGAACCAGGAGAGGGCGCCGCGTAAATGACGGACATTGCCACACGTCACGGCCTTATATCCATACTCAAGGCCAAGTACGGGAAAATGCGCCCGTCCGAGAAAAGGCGCCGCGCCAGGCCCGCGCGCTGGCTCTACCCGTGGACGGCGGAGGAGCGTTACGCCGCCGCAAGGCGCGCGTGGTTCCGCCCGGTGCGTGACTATATCCGCGAGTACCTGAAAGAACACGGGGCCGCCATCTTTCGCGGGGATTCCGACGAGGCCGTGGTCCGCAATGACGAGACCACGGGTGCGTCGTTCAATCTCATGATTCGCTCGTTGAATTACTGGCTGGGGCAGTACGTCTCGAACGATCCGACCGCATTCTCCGCGTCCCCTATCTACATGGGGCTCGGCAACATCGCCGATTCGGTTTTCAACTTCAACGGCAGGCAGTACGGAAACAGCGCTCGGCATTCCCTTGGCATCGAATTTCCAGTGAACGAGTCATGGTGGCCAATCGCGCGGGAAAACTGTGCGCAGGCCAACTACCAAGTCACGAGCGCGGATTTCAGCAGGTACGTAGGCGAGATAAACCGCCTCACCGAACGCGCCGTTACGTCTGGGTGGTCGCGGTCAAAACTGTCAAGCGAAATAAAGAAGCTGGACGGAAACATGACCGATGCCCGCGCGAGATTCATTGCTCGCGACCAGATCGGCAAACTGAATGGTGAGATCACGCAAAGGCGCATGGAGGCTGCGGGGCTTGAGACGTACGTCTGGGGTACCGCCAATGACGAGCGTGTAAGGGACAGCCATGTCGATCTAAGAGGCAGACTCTGCAAGTGGGCGGATTCCACTGTTTACTCGCTGGATGGCGGAAGGACATGGATAAGCCGTCCACCCGAATGGTGCCAACTTCACCCGGGGAAGGACTACCAATGCCGCTGTTCGGCCTATACCAACTGGAACGAGGTATTGAGCGAGGTTGATCCCCAAACCGACTGGAACCAAGGGTACATCAATAACAGCGCCCCCCCTTCGACGCTGGCCAGAGCCGCCGCCGGCAATATTGTCTTGGGATTTGCCAAACCAAGCCCGCTTATCGAGAAGCAGCTTGGTATACGCCAGGAGGCGCCGGCGACCGTCGATGCAGCAAGGGACGCGGCGAACCCTGATTTCGGGAGAGTGGACGGCAGCGAAGACAACTGTCAAAATTCAGTGATAGCCTACGAGATGCAGCGCAGGGGCTACCGCGTCGAGGCTCGGCCTTTCCAGGGCGAAGAAAACGCGCCCATCACCAACGCAATGAGCGCGTTCATGGCCAGAAATGCCGACTACCGCAGGGCGGACGGAATAGGCAACCTGAAAGCGCAGATGTTGAGATCGCCCGTTGGCTCTCGTTTCGTTGTTTCGCATAGGCTGGATAACCCAAACGCCGCAAGAGGGCATGACTACATAGCCGAAAGAACCGCAGGTGGAATAATTTTCAGAGATCCGCAGAACAGTAACAAAAATGCCGCGTCGCTTCCTGGCCGCGCACCCATGAATGATGCGAGAGAGCAACATATAAATTTCATGCGCATTGATAATAAGATTCTTGACCCAAGGATTGACTTTAGCGGAGTGCTTCGACCGGCAAGCGGGGCGCGGAGAGTTGACAATTTGGAAGCAAGCGTTACAATGGACAATATGGATGACACGGCTAGCGGCGGCGACAATGTTGATTATTCCGATTTCGTAACTTCCGAGCAAGCCGATGCCCTTCTTGGGTACGACCCTTTCCCATCCATTCCACCCAAGAGGATATATGACGACGGCAGGCCGATTACCGTTGAAGAGGCTCGCGAGATGCTAAAAAATTCCGAGGATTTAGCCCCCCGTGAAAGAAACGGTGTCATTTACCATTGGATGGTTGGCGAGTGCTTCAAGGAATCGGAAGATCGTTTTTCCTTTGCCGTGTATTGGTACTCGTCGAAGGCTCCCATTGACCCTGCCAAAGCCTTTTGCTATTTTGTCTTCAAAGATACTTCGATTCCAATAAGGTCTGTGCCTATGCCGTTGGATGAGGACATCTTGAAAAACCTGAAAGCGCCATAAGAAAAAAACACGGAGGGGGAAGTGGAACTAACCGACATGGAACTGGAGAAAATCAGGACAGTGGCTCGCGGTGTCGATTACGGAAGCATAATAATCCACATAGCGGGGGATGCGCCCAAGATAGACATGGAGGTTAATAACCGCATAAGGCTTGAGAGGAAGCCTGCCAGACACTCAGTACCGTACGGCTCTGAGTTGCCGGATCCAATGCCGCGAAGGGGCGGGAAAGGATACCGCGATTAATTTTAGGCGGAAAATGTCGAGAAAACGCTTGACTTTTTCCGTTGGCACGGTCATATAATAAAACAGACATTATTTCGGCTGACCGAACATGCGGAGGCCCGATAGATCTCTGGCAGGAACCCCCTGCCCGAGGTCTATCGGGCCTTTTTTGTTGCCCACGGGGAGGGGCGGTGGAAAGGACAAGGAAAGACGCGAATAGAATTGACTCAATTGATCCCGGCAAATGGATGACCACTCCGTTCACGGAAACGGATGAGGGTTTTTATCAGGGCCGCTCCATCGTTACCTGTGTCGGGGTGTTCACCTACAGGAACGCCGACAACACAGTGACAAGGGAACTGCGGACGCCAGAGGAGGTGTTCTCACATGACTCGCTGGATTCCATGAAGGGCAAGCCTGTAACGAACAATCATCCCAGAAGCAAGGTCACCGCTGATAACGCCAAAAAATACCAGGTCGGTAGTATCGGGACCGACCCGTCAAGTTACATAGACGGTTGGGCGGCACGTCGCGGCAACAATGACGGAGAACGAGGAAGCACGGCCAGCGACGGTCTCCACGTTGCAGTGACACTAACAATCACGAACGCTGACGCGATAGCCGACATCAAGTCCGGAAAGACGGCTCTCTCGATGGGTTATACCTGCGACATAGAGGACGCGCCGGAAGGCTCGACATGGTGCGGAATGGCCTACGACTGCGTCCAGCGGAACATCCGCTACAACCATGTCGCAATCGTTGACAAGGCAAGGGCTGGAAGCGCCGCAAAAATACGCATGGACGGCGATGATGCCATTCAGATAGAAAACGAGGGCGCAAGCCCAAAAACCAAGCAGGAGGAAATCCCGATGAAGAAAATCCGCATCGACGACGTGGAGTACGAAGGCGAGGCAGAGCTTATCAGCGCTTATCAGAAACAGAAGGAGCGGGCCGACAGCGTGGAATCGGCGGTGGCAAAGCTCGAAAAAGACATCAAGAGCCTCAAGAAGGAGCTTTCGGCGATGGAGGCCGACCGCGACAACAACAAGGATCGCGCGGACAAGCTGGACACCGAGTGCAAGGCGCTTAAGGATCAGTCCCTTGATCCGAAGCGGCTTGACGAGGCGGTCAAGGCCAGAGTCGATCTTCTTGACTCGGCAATCAAGGCCGGCGTGGAGGTCAAAGACGGCGTTTCCGACGCTGAAATCCGCAAGGCCGTTATCACCAAGGTTTACCCCGAGGCCAAGCTCGACGGGCGGGATGAGGCGTACATTAACGGCCGCTTCGATTCCGCAGTCGAGGAACTGCGGAAAGACGCCGATTCCGCAAGCCGGCAGTTTATCAGCGACGGCGGCCTCCAGCCCGCTGGAAACCGCGAGGATTCTGCAACCGCGTATCGCAGGATGATCGAATACCAGAAGGCCCTAAGCAGGGGCGAGGCAAAGGAGTAAGCCATGGAAACATTGTACGGCGACTTGGGCCAGGCTATTGCCGGCCAAAAATTCGGCCTCAATGACGAGACCGAAACAATCATTGCCGGGGAGAAGCTCTTTCCCGGCGATCCCGTTTTCCAGAAGGTCGGCGACGAGGAATTTGGATACGGCGCCGGCATAAGGAGCCTCGCTCTTACCGCAAGCGACGAGTTGGTTGCCGGAAACGCTGTAACGGTAACCGTGAACGGCATTTCCCTGGAACCTGTGTCATTCGTCGAAAGCTCCCCCGAAACGTTCCGGCGGATTGCCAACGCGGTTAACCTTAGCACGGAACTGCGAGAGATCGGCGTTACCTCCTTCCTTCTCGAAGGCAACGCGCTGGCGTTCTTCGTGACGTCTTCCGGAGCCACTCTCACGGCATCCGCGACCGTGGCCGGCGGCGCGTCGGAGCCGACCTTCACCTCGGCGACTGGCGGCAATTCCAAGTTCCGTGGAGTTGCCCGCCACATGGACATCTCTTTCAAGGTTGGCGCGGGGTTTTTCCCGTCCGGGCATCCGGTGAGCGTCATGACGCGCGGGCATATCACGGTTCGGGTCGCGGATGCCGCGAACCCCGACAACCTGGTTCCCGCCTACGTCATCATGTCCGGCGACGACGTCGGCAAGTTCACCGACGTGGCGACGGGCAACTATGACTGCGGCTGCTTTTTCCGAAGCGGTCGGCTGGAAAGCGATCTGGCGCTGATTGAAGTCAACGGCCTCAGGTAACAAGGAGCGTGCAATGACAGTAAGGCAAAATGAATCGAACAATCCGCTGCGGCTTGACCGCGGCGAGGCCGTTTTCTTCGCAAGGGAAGTGGAGCACGTCAAGCGCCGCGCCTACGACATGAAGCTTCGCGAGCTCAAGGCGTACACGCTCATTCCGATTTCGCATGACGCCGGCCCCGGCGTGACCGAGATCACTTTCCGCCGGTACAAAGGCGTGGGCTTTGCGAGGGTCATCGCCGATTACGCCAAGGACTTCCCCAGGGTGGACGTCTACGGCGTTGAGGACACCGTTAGGGTCAAGGGCCTGGGCGTATCCTACGGATACAACATCAAGGAAATTCGCATGTCCGCCAGGGCCGGCAAGGCGCTGGACCAGCGCAGGGCCGCCACCGCCCGCCGCGCCCACGCCGAGCTGTCGAACAAGCTCGCCCTTATCAGCAACCCCGCCACCGGCACGCGCGGGCTGATTGACTACCCCGGCATCACGGAGACGACGATCCCGGCAGACGGGACGGGCGGCTCGACCTCATGGGTGACCAAGACCGACGACCAGATCGCAAGGGATATCGACATCCTGTTCGACGCGGTAATCCTCTCGACCTACAATCGGGAGAACCCGGACACCCTGCTTCTGCCGCTGGAAAACTACCGCATTCTTGCCAACAAAAGGCTCAGCGGCACCGACACCACCCTGCTCAAATTCATCCAGGACAACAAGCCGTGGATAAGGAAAATCGACTGGCTGCATGAGCTCTCGGGTGCGGGTGCCGGCAAGACCAACCGCGCGATGGTCGGCTCGTTCGACGAGGAGCATATCACCTTCGAGATACCGCAGCCGTTCGAGCAGTTCGACGCGCAGCAGGACGGCATGGAGTTCACTATTCCCTGCCATTCCGAATGCGCCGGGACAATCATCTACTACCCGATGGCGTTCGCGTACGCCGATGGGTTGTAAAAACCCTTCCCCCCTCGTACGAGGGGGCATTACTTCTGCAAGGTGATTGAGCCAGAGAATAGAATCCAGAATGACGGAGAATAGGCGGGATTCGACGGGACTTAGCGGGGCGTATAGGGAAAGGGAATGCAAGGGGGGTTGCACAGTGTGCAATAAAAAGCGGCTCCCAAAAGTGAAATCAGCTGCACAATCGGGCGCGGCAAAAGGCCGGCATGGGCGCTTTTAGCTAGGGCAGGGATTGCGCGGCGCGGGCTTTATGAGCCTCTTCAATGACGGCATCGCCCCGCCGATACCAGTCCTCGCGGTCTTGTTTCCATTTGCGGAATGCCTTTTTCAGATGTTCCGGAGCATCGTCGCTAAGGCGGCAATTGACCATGTCCCAATGGGGGGACTTCATAAACTGCGGTTTCGGGCCTATCACGCTACCTCCTAAAAGCCGCCAGAAGCAGCTGGCCGACAGCCAAGGCGACCCGCCGCGGGGCGGGGCTGTCCACGAATTCGGCGAACGCCTCCGCGACGAAGTCCTGCGGGCCGTTCAGCGCATACTCCGAAAGTTCCCTGGCTATGTCCTGCCTGGACAGCCCGAGTTTTTCAATAACGCCCCTTTCCAAGTTAGCGGATACGCCGGATGCGGTCAACCCTGGCCTGCCTAGCGCATGTTTCATTACGAGGGCATGGCCTATTTCGTGGGTGACAATGCTGCGCCAGTCCGTCCCCCGCGGGTGGAATCCGTCTTTTACCTCGCGGGCGTAAGCGGCCCCGAGCCTGCCTGGTCTCGCAAAAAGCCGCCTGGACAGCGAAATCGCCTGCGTCGCGGGATCGAACCGGGCATATTCGTCCGGGCCAAGCACGTCGCTTGCCGCCAGCCTGAACGCTTCCCGCGCCTCCGGCACCTTGTCAAAAACGTTTTCAAGATGGGCGTTGATTGCCTCCTCGGCCTGCCTCGGCAAAACGCCAAGCGGGAGGTCGGCGGCAGGCGGGCCTTGCCCTGCGCCGCCGGGATTCCCCGCTCGGGCCATCGCCAGGCGCCTCTCCGATTCCGCGAGCTTTTCGCCCAGGGCGCCGCCCGGGCCCGGCCTTGCCCTGGTGCCAGTTGAAAGCCGGGTGCACCCCCTGCGGCACCCATTCGAGCGTGCCCTTGCGCTCGTTGAAATAGGGCCGCGGGTTGTCGGGCGGGGCCGCAGTCTGCGCCGGAATCGTTCCCCCTCCAGTACCGTCGAGGCGCTTCGGCGTGGGGATGCCTTCCTCGATGTAACGGCGGCGCTGGCCCTCGGTCACGCCCTTGACGTAGCAGTTGCAGCCCCAGTCGTTCATCGGGTAGTGCGAGTCCCACCACGGATCGTCCTTTGGCAGGATGATGCCCTCCCACGCCATGTGTTCCGGGCGGTGCTCGCGGGAGTTGCCGAGGCGGTACATCATGTAGGGCATGAGCGGGTTGCCCATTATCCGCTCGTACTGGCCGCGCAGGAACGCCTGGCGCATGTTGACGTTGTAAATGGTTTTCAGGCGGCGGGCCGATCCGAGCTGGGCCGTTGCCTCTTCCCCGGTGAGGGGATCGAGC
>Ga0209755_10008890_pt1 | contig 10666 bp, 8 predicted proteins | sample TergutCo191P1_FD_187301 | JGI IMG/M metagenome (GOLD analysis project Ga0209755, IMG submission 187301) | Cornitermes sp. P1 segment gut microbial communities from Petit-Saut dam, French Guiana - Co191P1 (SPAdes) (version 2) | ecosystem: Host-associated > Arthropoda: Insects > Digestive system >... | reverse complement strand
GGACCGGAATTCCAATTCCAGGTTGCATAGTGGACAATTATAGCAATGTATTCAAAGCACAATTTTCACAGCTTCACAAAATCAAGCCTGTCATGATGTTTTATGTACATCCATTCAAGACTCAGTACTGCTGCCAAAGCCGTCAACAGTATTTAAGAAGCACATGTTCAATAGTTACATCTAGAAATTTTGAAACTGCGGAACAATTTACATGTACAGGTTCACAACTTAGATACAAATTTCTAGAAATAAGCAGACCACACATATATTACATTCCTGAAAAATTCTGCACTCAAACTAAACCATTATTCTCATCAACCTGTGTGAATGAACAGTGTAAACATGTAGTACAGATCTTGTCTTTCTGATGCTAACCTCAGTGACTCTGTAACAGCTGAACTGTCAAATTATGATCCTGAGTTTCAAAAAATTATAAGTGAATTGCAGTGTCATCTCTCATATTAACTTTTATGTTATTCTTTGTGTAACTGGTTATTATTTAGTATTAAGTCATTTTCATCTTGTCATCATTCCCTTAAATAAACACTTAATGATGGGGTTTTGTTATTTATTTGTTTGTTACTTCTTATTATTTCATCATGTCATTAAATAAAAAATTTATTGTAGGATGAGCTTTTACTATTAATTTTTCATGAAATACAAATTATATTATTGTTAGCACCTCACCCAACCCCCAAGCTGGAGGACCACCCCTTGTCGGCTGTCCATGGCTGCTTATTCAATATATTCGCAGCTACCTTCCATATTTGAGGCAGTTCCTCCATCCACAATCTGAGGACACGCCACACTGTAGTGTCAGGGACCCACTTATCACGGCAGCACCAGTCTCACTCTGTTGTTATTGCATTATGCTGCAGATATTCAATACACAGTTGTTTTCCAACCCACATTTCACAACCATCCTTCAGTCAGTACAATAACTAGGATACAAAATGGTCAACCAAGGAACCAGGTTTCAATTCCTAATGAGAGCAAGAAATTTTGTCTTCTCCAAAATGTCAAGCTCTGGGGGTCTACTCAGACTCCTATTCAGTAGGTACCAGGGACTCATTCCCCTAGTGCAATGTGCCTAGTGTGTAAAGCTGACATCTCCATCTAGTACTAAAGTTAAGAATATGTGGAACTATACTTCCAAACCTCCATATGCCTTCAAAGCATGCAAAAGGAAAACTTCACCTTAACCTTGAATCTGTAATGTCAAACATGCTGCTCACCAGACATCCTTTGAGAACCACACTCTTCTGGGTTATTTCACAGCAAGTAGCAATAATTTCTCACCAAACATTTCAGGACAACCTGCTGGTCCCATCCTCAGACAACCTATTGGTTCTATCCTCGGGGTTCAAGAGTCTTGAACCCTGAGGATGGTACCAGAGAGGTTGTCCCAAAACATCAGTGAGGAATTACCACTGCTCACCCAGAAGATCACACTGCATGGAAAAACCTCAATCATTTTCTTTTCTTCTTCTTATTCTTTAGCTCTACAGCCCTTTAAGTTGGCCTTGGTTTCCCTCATAAGATGCCCATTCTGTTCTGTCCAAAGCTCTTGCTCTCCATTATTTTACACCCACATCCCTGAAGTCCAATTTGACATCATCAATCCACCTTAATCTAGGTCTTCTTTTGTTCTTCCTCCTCCTGTTTTGCCTTCCACTAACTTCTTTACTCTCCTCTCACCATTTGTTCTTACAACATGCCTAACCCATTCCAATCTATGTATTTTAGTTATGGTTATAATATTTGACATTCAAATTCATTATAAACTTCTTGGTTCATTTTTATTCTTCAGTAACCATTTTCATATGTTGGCCCATGTATTTTTCACAGGATTTTACTTTCCCATGTCATTAAAGCTCTTCTCATTTTTATTTGTTAGGGGTAAATGATTTGGCACCACAGGTCACAATTGGTCTAACATTCAATAAAATGTCCTCGTGCTTATTATTGTTTTGCACAGACCTACTCTTAAAATTTTACATGTATTATCTTTAGTAAATTGCCTAGTTCATGATAACATTTTTTACTAGCAATAGTTCTCACTTTTATCTTCGTTTAAATCTCATTTGCATTTGTTACCAATGAGCCTAGACATTTAAATATATCTACATTTCCATATCTCTGTCCATTCATTTCGTTTCTTGTGGTTCATTTCCCTATTTCTTTCTATCAATCATATATTTGGTTCTGAATATATTTGTGGTCAAACCAGTCTGTGATGCTAATGTTGTCGTATCTTCTATTGTACCTACAAGTCCCAAAACTACCACATCATCTGTGCATAGCAGGCACTGCCTTGCTGTATTGAATACTGTTCCTCCTGGGTTTATTTTTACATTCTTTTCTCTAGACACATATTACATAAGTCTGGATAATGTATTACCTTACTTTGGTCCTATAACTATTACAAAAGCAGGTGACATCTTTCCTTGGATATTCACCTTGTTAGTAGCCTTTTCCACCTGACTAGTTACTTAGTATTCCAAACTCTTTCATGACTTCCATTAACTGACCTCTATTAATACTCTCATATAAGGGTAAAGCAACACCTGCAAATGTCTCGACAGGCCCTGATGGTTCCAGGAGGTTAACATTCCCAGATTTCAAGATAATCAGTACATGATAGTAGAAAGGTTGACAACCCTAGTGACCTAAAACATCCTTATACTCATCACTGACCCATCCATTTCTTATCCCCTTGGGATAAACTCCTATACATTCTGTGCTGCTTTACTTATTGACTATTTAACATGCACCCATGTGGTCATAGATGGTGTGTTCTTAAGTGTCAGATCTTTCTAAATATTCTTCTATCCCCCTTTTACTCATCATAATCATTAAAAAAACTACACATTTCCAGTGCTCATAAAATCTTACATTAACTCAATTCTCACAGCAACTCATTCCCCTCTTTGAAACATTCTACATATTACACTCTACTCTGGGAAGTGCAATGCCCAAGAGCCCAACAAAAACTAAATAACTGCAAGAAACTGTCAGTAGGGGTTGTGCAGGCCTATTTGTTATAATGTTTATAAATTCACAGCAGTAAAAAAGTTTTGAAGCTACTACATACTTATAAAGAAGAGCAGTAATGGAACCGCACTCTACTTTGACTGAGGATGAATATACATGATATCTCTTACTTACCGATTCCATGGCAATGAAATTGGAGGCATCATGAAATAAATGAATATTAATGAGGTCAAAAACCGATCCGTTGAGACTCCATCTTGTACGCAGGAAACCCTTCCGTGACCACTTACACTAAAAAACAGAAGAAAGGTCTGTAACATGCATACATACACACACACATACTAAAAGTGCTTTTTGTGATGGTAAAACAACAGTATGACACACTGGCACCTTTAATGCTGATAACATGTTAAACAAATATTATAATTTCAGAACTCAAGGGGGGAAAAAAATAATTTTATTTCATTTTTTATTTGAACAGTGCTATCACGATATGAAACAACATAATCAAATTCTCTCCCCACTCTTAGTAACAATGCATGGGGTATTTTCACCTTCACCTGCTGTAAGGTAGTGAATATTTGCAGAAAACCTACAACACAAGTCCTTAAAAATGTGCCAAAAGATTAAAATGGATAACAGACTTGACAAGAATGCAATATTGTCAAATACTGTCAAAATGACAGGCCTGACATCCTGGAAAGCAATAAGTATCATAATGGATGGCATAATGGGCAGAGGGACTGTTCCACAGATATGCACAGCTAGTCATAACATTCAATGCAACACAGGAGTGCAGTGAGAAATCAAGACATGAAATCTTGTTGTGAGGTATTACTAGGGCTCTGTTACTTTTCAGGAAAACTGGAACCTCTTCAGAAATATCTACTAAAAACCTTGGACATTTGGGGAAAAAAAGGACACATTTTAAAAATGAAGATTTTCCACAAATGAGCTGCCATTCACGTATACAGAAGTGCTTTAAACCGACTATGTAAGATCCTTTTACAAATGTACATTCACACTTTGATCTAACACTAAACAGATAAAAAGGTATAGTTGCGCATTTGCAAAGCAATATTAAATGGTATTAGGAAGGCAGAATGCATAGCACACGCACAAAAGGAATGGCACGTTTATGTGAAAGATCCAAGAAACTTGTTGTTCATCACCACTAATATTTGTCATGTATGAATAAAAAAAACAAAATGTTATGATGATATAACTGCAATACATTTACTTTTATTACAGTACATAACTTACTCTTCCCATGATCTAGAAGAACTTTTCTTTACACCTATACTTTATTCCTTGAAATAATGGAAAACATCACTCCATTTGTCATCACAAGTGATGCCTGATGTTGTATGTAATAGGTGTCGCATTAAGTATTGTATCAGGACCTAATGATTATATAGCTTTTGAATTATAACTTCAACAGTAAATACACTGTTTTGTAACTCTTTTGTAACTGGTGTTTCTTCCTGATGGCACAATGTGTAAACAATAACCACCATTTTATGCTTTTTAGTGAAGAAACACCAGAGGAAGAATATTTTGTACAGAAAGCAGTGAAACTTAAGTAGTCTGCAGGTAAAAAAACTCCCAGCACATTACCCACACCCCTCTTCACTTCCAAATGCTAAAGGAGTCCATACTGGACTCCACTACACATTAGGAGTTGAGAATGCCAACCACTGTCCTTGCTGAGGCAGCTGTACCAGGATTGTTACCTGTATCCACTATCCGAAAATGGCAGAACCTCATTAATAAATGGTCAGTGGGCATGGATATAACACTGAATTTTCATTCCATTCTTATAACTTCCCTTCACATTATTTCCTCACACAAAAATATTCATTAAACAATTCTTCTTCAACCACAGTAAAAATCTGTGACAACCATTTTATTGAAACTATATTATTGGAATCAGACACCTTCTTCAAACTCATCCAGTCCACAGACTGAAGACAAGCAAGAAACAGAACACACAGTTCTTGTATGTACTCAATTCAAGCTTCATAGAAGTGAGCACAGTAGCTTTTAAAACCTTCACAGCTTATTTGATTCTCTTCCTCTAGTTCCTTTAGCTGTTCTTGAACAACACACATAGAGAAACTGTCATATTTTCTGCACTCTGACTTCAGCAATGGTTTAATTCACTTTTCACTTTAAGTACACTTGTGCTTTGCTGTTCAATATTCTATGTGGCACAGAAAAAAAATTCTTTGCTGACTAACACAGACATGAAAGATGGTAACTGCATGCAGGTCGGAAATAAAAATTCTTAAGAGTGATAAAACAATTTTTCAAGAGAAAGACAGTATGATTTCAAAGCAAAATATAAAAATCTACAGTCATTTCAACTGCTGGTAAGAGGGATAACTGCTTTACCTTGCTATGTCCTAGAATAGTCTCATATTCCCTGTCTGTGAATTCACAGGCCTGTAGGGCTTCAACATGTACAACGTGAATATGAAAGTGGTGGTGGATTTTTCCCATGACTGAATACCAACTGGTAAGCAGCCAGAAGCTGTATGAACAGCATTTTGCACAATATGAGAACATCCAACACTCATCAAATGGTTGGTTGTTTCTTCTTGAAAGACGCAAATTACTCTTTCCTTTCCTTATCTTAGCTACAACATCTGTAGTTGTGTTACCTGCAGCAACCATTGGTGTTCTTGTCATTATGTTTGAAGCATTTTTGGAGTCTCCATAAGGAGATGTAGGTGTTTTTGGAAACAAAATGTAAAATGCCAGAAAAACATGATGACAGTAACTTGCTTCAAGATTTGGCATTTATGGTAGGTATTATGGGGCAATTAAATGATTTATATTTAAAACTTTAAGTGAAACAGGTTGTTATTTCAATGTATGATGCTATCAAGGCTTTGGGAAAGACAAAAACATAGTGGCAACTGGACTCGTTTTAATATGTACCAGGAACACCAGAAAACAAAGAGTAACTCTACTTCAGTTGGTAAAGCCACAACATAAACTACTTTCTGATTTTCACAGCAGGTTTAAAGATTTCAATCACTTAAGGACAGTTACTCTGTGTTCATGATCCATTCACCTTTGGTGTTCAGAAGGCAAATCATAATAGTCCAACAGAATTTACTGAATTTAAGTGTGATTTTGTGTTGAAAAAACACACAATGAGGTTGCAATCCCTCAATTTTATTATTACTGGCCAAGCCACTATTCTGAAACACACCAGTTTGCTGTGAGAATATTAGTCATGCTGAGTTCTACATGTTTGTGAGCAGCTGTTTTCATTTGTGAAGGGAAATAAATTGGCTCAAAAATCAAGACTGACAACCAAATATTCATCCTCCAAATTAAAAATCTTATCTTCACAAAATCAAAAGCCTAACATCAAAAAACTTGTTTCATGAAAAAGATGACACACTTGTAGCAAAATCCCATAACACAAAGTATAAGAGAATGCTGTGTTTTGTTCATTTTACCATTTCCATGATAACAACAAATTTCATGTGTTCTCAAAAATGAGTAGTTCACAGTATAGTTAAACAGTATGAATGTTACGTTTAAGATGTTTAGTAATGTTTTCCAATACATATTCAATGTATGAATGTTGTATATAAATAAATATAAAATGATACAATAAATTCAAATCCTACATTTTTAACCCAGCATTTCAAAAGGCAATATATTCTTATAAAACAATAACTGTAGCACAATTTAATTCCTCATTATATAAAACTGCTATGGTCAGAAAACCTTTCCATTTTGAAGTGCAGCCCTTTGGCTTTGCCACATCGAGTTGAGCAGGCCTATGCAGAAACAAAGTTTGACACAACTAGTTCAAAGAGGTCTGTGCCAAGAATGGAACAGAAGATTATGTCCTGTGAAGAGAATAATGAAAAAACCCTTCTTCTTGTGATAAAAAAGGTTACAACGACTTGTTACCTATGTAAGGCATTCCTAACTTTTTACTACAACAGTACTCTAATATTTTAATTCCAATGATTAATTAATCCCAGAATACAAGGCACACAAACACTGACACAAAAATCCTAGGTCACATAAACAGACACATTTTTCTGAAAACTGAAGAGAGTGGAGGTGGTTTGTCTTATATGCATGTCATATCTGGATAAATACTACACTAACCATACTCAAAAGTGTTGCAAATAAAAGCTGTAGATCTTAACACTGTCTGTATTTTACACTTAGTAACAACTTTTGTTATGATAGTGGTTTTAAAGAAAATCAATTACAATCAATGCCATGTAAGTTACGAAGTGACAGGAACCAATCTGAAATTTGTCTCTCCATTCCTATCAAAAACTCTATCAATCCAAAGTGAATTTAAATCTGTCACCAGTTTTTGACAAAAAACATGTACACAAACAGAGAAAAATTTCCTGATTATGCATGCAATTCCCTCATTTGGTGCAGAGAACACAACAAGCACCACGAAAAATTTGCCAGACTAGCTGGGTTTGATGAGCTTAAAACATTTCCAGATCAAAAGATATTTAGTGCAAACACATTCATTTTTTTACATGGTAAAAACTTCACCAACTCAATGCAAAGAGGAGCACAAATGATGGACAAACACATACCAATTAATTTACATCCTCCCTATATATAAAATAATAAGTACCGAGCATGTAGTTACTAGTTACAGTGTAAGACAAAAATAACTATGACACAACTGAAAGGGGACTAGATATATGACAGCAAGCAACAAACGATAGACAAATATTATACATTTCTGCTCTGCTGGCAATATTACAATGATGAAGCACATTTTATTTTTTGCATGGCCTGCAATGGAATCTGAAGTGTGGCTTCATTTATCAGTAGGTTCTTCCCCCATATGGGAACCACAAGGCAGTATAATTATAGGGCTAGGACTGGAACAATAGGCAGTCCTAAATTTGTGTTGGCATTGGTGTAAGAACAGCCTATGACAGAATCAGACAGGGGAGAGAACTGGGCATAATTAGTATATAGCTCAGTTGAGGCTGCACAAATCTCTCTCCCTCAGGACACCTCTGCGCGTATGACACAGATCATTTTTTCCTACAGTCTAGGACCCACCACAGATGTTTAGAAGACTGGCCGTAGCTTAGTTTCTATTGCTATACTTGTAACTTCATTGTGGAGAATTGTGCATACCAATCCTCAATAGGCAAGACTCAAAGCACTGGAAAATAGACAACTAGGAAGACATGGTGCAAATCCTATCTGTGTTATTAGCTGAGGATTTACTAAAAGCAGTATCTTTCATTGAGAGAAGTGGCTGAGTATTAAGAATGGAATCCAAAACCAGTGGGCAGCTTCCCCACTTAACAAGTGCTTACTGAAGTTGCCTTTTAATCACATTTAATGCATATGGAGTGAATGTGCCCTGAAAAGTCTAACATAAGGTTTTCAATAAGTTGGGTGTATAGGAAAACCCAGGAATTAGGCTATAGTGAACTGTCAGATATCAAACTAACAAAGTTCTACTGGATACAGACAAAAGTCAAATACATCTCTTCTTTTCACAGCACTGTTTTTGCAATGCATGACAGTAAAGTACAAATGCTAGTATGTGATTAACAATCTGTAGCAAACAACATAAATTATTTTCTTGTACATATATATTTATTATTCAACTGCTGGAGCTTCTTTTAAGTCTCACTAAGCATACATTCTCTTAGTTCCTCCTCCCTTTAGGCAAAGGCCTCTTACATTCTGAACAGTCTCAAAAGCAGAACTCTAATGGAAACATTCAGGCATTCAATGTTTTCTACAGTTGCACATCTAGCACAGTTACAGTCAATACATAAGCGTAAAAAAAGACAAATAGAAAACCTGTGTTCCAGTGGTTGGTATATTAAAATAATCTCCAAAGCATGCAGAACGTTTAAAAACCTAGGAAAAAGCAAACATGTCTTACGATTCAAAATACCATTTCATCAAACATAAATGTACTGTACAATGTAATCTAACCCCAAGAAATATTTCTAAATTCCTGACATAAATCTGCATGCAAGTTCAGCATATACGCAAGCAAAAATAACATTAGAAGGATGGAACTTCTAAAGAAATCAAATTTTCTAGATAGTCAGTACTAAAACTAATAATTAGCTTCTGTATTCAAGAATACTTTATGTACAATCTTTCAGGGCAGCTGACTGCGATACTGATCACTATCTGGTGGCTGCAAATGTTATGGAATGATTTGTGGTAAGTAAAGAGCAGTAAAAAGTTTGACGTGGAAAGATTTTATCTCAGGATGAGTTGGAGGTTAGTAGACTATCAGTTTAAGATCTCATTCAGGTTTGCAGCTTTGGAGAACTAGATGACAGTAAGGTCATAAATAGGGCTAAGGAAAACATTAAGGAGAATATCAAAACCTCAGCTAAGGACAGTCTAGGTCTGTGTGAACTGAAGCAGCATAAACCATGGTTTGATAAAGAATGTTTACAATTTTTAGATCAGAGGAAGCAGGCTAAAATGCAGTGGTTACAGGAGCCAAACCAAAGCAATATAGATAATCTAAACAATGTAAGACATAAAGATAGTAGACATTTCAGGAACAAAATGAAGGAATATCTGAAAGCTAAAATTGATGAACTTGAAACCAATAGTAAGATAAAAAAATCAGAGACTTGTAGAGTGGCATCAATGACTATAAGAAGGGTTACCAGCCTAGAACTAATGATGTCAAGAATGAGAAGGGTGATTTGGTTACAGACTCCCACAGTATTTTGGCTAGGTGGAAGAACCATGTCTCTCAGCTACTGAATGTACACAAGGTAAATGATGTTAGACAGAAATACATACAGCAGAGCCACTAGTGCCTGAGCCCAGTGCCTCTGAGGTTGAGAGGGCTATTGAAGAGCTAAAAAGACACAAATCACCAGGTACTGATCAGATCCCAACAGAATTTCTTAAGTACGGGTTAGGACAATTCGCTCTAAGATCCATACAGGTGAAAGAAAAGAGTGGTTGGCACTGTGACAGTTATTTATATATTTTCATTCTTTTGTGCCATAATAAGGTTTTGAGCTGTAATGGGACCATCTATGAATGATATTCGAATGCACGAATGTTTGGTCTTTTATGTGGTACATGAGTCACCAGCAAGAAGAGCTTTACTTTATGTCATAATTGCCTGAAATCAAATGTTATTAAGGACATGAGCAAAGAAAGGCAATTTCTTAAGACTTAAGCAAATTACTCTCCAATTTCTTAATTTTATTTTGTATTGGACATGATAGCTATATGAAACTTACACATATTATTTTCCTGCAGAGTTGCTCTATATGATCTGATGTAAATTTGGAAGTGTTAACCATTACTGTCAAAAAAAGGAAAAGTGCCAACAACTGCAATAAAAAATACAAAATTTTAGTCATCATCCTATGCCAATAACTGTATACAACTGCCATGTGTTCTTCAGTTATGTTTTTTTACCTTTAACTTTGCCTTATTGATCAACACATCACTAGTTTAAATTTTAATGAAATTTAACAGTAGTTGGCATGGGGTATCAAAGCACTATGAGGTATGCCAACTACTGTCAATCATATAGTTATTGGCAATGACAAAAATGTTACCTCATGACATTTTCCTGTTCTTTTATTCATCAACATGAGTAGGATTACATCTGGGAGGATTAATAAAGGGTGGGGGGGGGGAGTGT
>Ga0209755_10008889_pt1 | contig 10666 bp, 15 predicted proteins | sample TergutCo191P1_FD_187301 | JGI IMG/M metagenome (GOLD analysis project Ga0209755, IMG submission 187301) | Cornitermes sp. P1 segment gut microbial communities from Petit-Saut dam, French Guiana - Co191P1 (SPAdes) (version 2) | ecosystem: Host-associated > Arthropoda: Insects > Digestive system... | reverse complement strand
AACGCTGCACCAGAAAAAGCCGCAGAATCTTTCGGCATCACTGTTGAGAAACTGGAAAAAATCCGCAAACGCAGGGATTGTCCCAAGGGCATCGTCGACTCGGAGGGATTCTATAACACCGAGATCGTCGGTCAAATGCTTGATAAAATGCGAAAACAGGCGGCGCAGGTGAGGGAGTACCAAGCGAAAAAGAAAGGTAAGCCGCCTGCGGTAGAGAAGACCCGCAAAAAAGCGACCAAGAAACGCACTGTTCCGCGGCAAACGAAAGAGGCGACGGCAAGAATAGTGCAGGAGACTTTCGACGAATATGTCAATCGTTTCTGGGAAACGGATGAGCGTTGGCGGGACTTTGTTTCGGCGGAGGTCAATGAAACATATCTGCGGTATTTCATTGACGCTACCCTGAGATTCGGACACGCGACCGCTTTCCCGGAGGAGTAACCCGTAACCACCTGCCCGTTATAATAGAATGATGCGTTTCATTCGATTATCAAACGGACGGATCAAGGCACTGGAGGACTTCGAGCTTTACGATGGTCATACCATTACCGCCGGTACTCTCGGCGGACACATTGCTTCTGCAAGAAGTCTTGCCCAGACAGGAAACAGTTGGGTATTTCCCGGCGCGGTCATTGCGGACAATGCGTATGTCTCCGGGAATGCCGTCATTGAGCCAAGTTTCTCCAATCCCTCGCTCATGAGTGAAAACATCGCACTTGTCGGTGCGTCCATGAACCAGCAAGCCCTTGCGGCACTGACAGGAACATTGACGGAACGGGACAAAGGAGCTTCTTATTTCAATCATCAAAATGCAGCCCTGTATACATGGGACGGCATCAAGTTTGTACAGACGAGGCTGACGCTAAGGGATGCCGGACGCACTTACTTCAATCCTGAAAACAATGTCATCCATCGGTGGAACGGAAAGGCACTATTATGCAAACAGACGAATTTGTTGCTTTAAGCGTACAACTTACTATCGCAGGATTTTTGTTTTGGTTTTTCTACACCGTTGTATTTACTGTTTTGAACATTTTGAGCCCCGTTCGGGGCTTCAACAGTGTAATGTTCCACGACATTCCCTTTTGGGCTTTTGACTCGCCCGCCCGCACCAAAACACTTCCAACTGACCACAAGGGCATCCGTGGAGAAACTGTTAAAAGCGTTTTCAAGAAGACACCCTTCTTGCGGCAACGTTTTCTCGAAGTCTTCGTTGAGCGTAATGAACTCGTCCAGGTCGATGAAAGCAACAATTTGTCCGCCGTAATGCTGGATAACGTAGTTATAAGCATCAATCTGTGCTTGTTTACCCCTTCTTTTTCCGATTGCGGGATTTCAAACCGCATTGATTTCTCTGTCATCTTTTTCCTTTCTGTCCGCAGACCATTAAGTTTTGCTCATTGTATCAACGGGACAAGCAGCTTCAAATTTCGAGACGAAATGCGCACTAAAACTGTCCGCAGTATAAAACCGTCGACAGTTTTAATAGAGTAACCCTTTACCAGACATTTATTCACACTCTTCGTCTACCCAGTCCTCATCTTGTTGCCGGGACAGGTGGATTACCTCGTTCCTGGCAAGACGGCCGGGCGCAAGAATTCTATCGTGCCGCGTGGGAACGAAGGCAGGTATTTACGGTTTCCTTGAAAGGAAGACCATCGAGTACCACTTGGTGACAGCCAAAGCCAAGCTGCAGCAGAGGGAGCATTACAAGATTACTAAGTATCTCGAGGCGAGCCTGAGCAGGGAGTATAACTTCCTCCAAAGAACCGAGTGGGACAAATATCCCGATCGGATTTTGCAGGATATGCACGAAGGACTCATTGCCCACGGGCATGGTCTGGAGAGCCATTCCCTGCAAATCTCGGATGCAGTCATGAAAGACCTGACCCATAAAGGGCAACAGGAAATTACTCTTCCTGACGGAAGCAAAGAAATAGCGGTCGTCTACTAGACCCATCCCCGCTTCGCTACCCCTCGTGGGTAGCGTTTTTTTAACAAGGAGTTCCTGTTCTTTTAGCAAGGCGTTACCCGTCTTGCCTTTTCAGACAATTTTCCGATAATCAGGGAGAAGTAAGTGGAGATTTATCCTTAAAAGGTCAAGGTCAGAGAGCAGAAAAATAGCCTCGAAATTACACGCCGTGTAATTTCGACCTCAAAAACACCGGGAAATACGCGTTTTTCCTTTCGTTTTTGAGATGTTGGCGGGAGACAGAACTGCCCCGTCTCGAAAACTTATTGGTTCCACGAGTGTAACAAAAGGAGATAAAAATGAAAGGGACATGGAAATATGAGTTCTCTTTATGGCGTGACTTCATGAAAGACATTTGGAAAGGCAAGCTGTTCCGATCAAAGCATCTACGGAAATACTACTGGGTTTGGCTCAGAAGAACGATTGCCGGTAGCCGATTTCGGTATAGGTGTAGGCTTGAAGAGTACAAAGCCCAGATGTCGGAGAGAAGAAAGGAGGACTTGGAAAGTCTTACGCAACGACTGAAAGCAGCAAAACGTTATGGACGACCGACACCGCTCGACTGTCTAATGTTTGAAGATGGTTGGTTTTATGCTGACTACCTTTGCTGAGCCTAAAACGGGTAGTATTTTCACTACCCTTATCGAGATCGGAGAAACGGCGGAACATCAATTCCGAGACGATCGAGTATAGTACGGGTGTCTTTTACAGCGTCACCCGTGGCATTCCACTGCGTTCCCTCTGGTATTTTAGTCCCTGTCGCCTCACCGCCGTACGCACTGTACGCGTCCGCCAATTCTTTGGCAAGAGATTCCTGCTGTTCTTTCGGCATCGGTTTTCCATGTTGTCGCAGGTACTGCTGTTGCCGGTATTGCATTAGAGCGTTACCAGCAAAACCGTCCGCAAAAGCATCTGGAATGTTCTCGTCGTAGGACACGTCCAATCTTTTACCCTGGACATTTTTTGTACGCGATGCAGTTTCACGCATCGCCTGGGAGCTAAGAAATTGCTGATCCATCGGGTCAAGTACGTGTCCGACCTCGTGAAACGCCACACGATCAGCCTCATTCGGCGTGGGATGCTTTTTCGGATAAAGCATTATTGTTCGCGGGTGGTTTGAATTGACCGGAAAGGTTGCCAGCCCGGTCAAGTCAGGTCTTTCCGTATTTCCAAACAACGTTTTATGGATATTCGGTTGTGTAGCGGTGCGTCCAAGGGAGGAAGCGTACTATTTTATTTTTCACTGTCCTTCTTATTCTTGTCATTCCTTCCTTCGTCCTTGCACAGGCATTTCCCCTCGCTTATGTTGAGGGGCTGCCGGACAAGAGGACACGGGAAGTACCGCCTGCCCACGCGTACACACTGGAGCAGCACGCGTCAATGTGCATTGCCTGTGCGGTTACGCGTGCCGGTGAAAGAATGCTGGAATACGAAGGAAACACCGAATCCCGGTACGTGGTTGCATGGACGCACTTTGCCGGTCTGAATATCGAACTGGAATACGATCCGTCAAAGATCAGCGAGTACGGCAGCGACGCGGCACTCGCCATCTCGGAAATCGGGTTTTTGAGGTGGGAGTCTCTCTCTCCCTACGAACAAAGACAACTTCGGGAAAATCCTTTATCCAAACTCGGCTGGGATAATGTCGCTGTATGGCGGGAGGCTTTTGCAAGATACAAAGACAAGACCGACCGATACCCGATTGCCGTACCCACCAACATTAATGAAATTGCCCTGAGTCTTCAAAAGGGACTACCGGTACTCTTTCTCTCCTCCGCCCGGTGGCGACCACTTTTAATGCGGGACGCAGACGGCAGAGGCAACTCACGCCTGGAGTTCGGCACAACGCAATACAACACCAGCGAGTTTCATGTCGTTTGCCTCCGTGATTACTTCACCCTGCCTGTTTTTCGGAACGGCAAAGAATATCCCGTAGAATACTGCAATCTCATCAACAGCCACGGCGAGCCGCCGTTGCCCCTGAAAATGATTTGGCTTGATCATATTCAAAACGATAACGTTTTCAGTTGTTTTGTCATTCTTCCTAAAGACTATAAGCCGGAGAAATAATAATGAGCCACGCTACTGATGACGTCGCCGCCTTTTACGATGACAAGGGTGCTCTTCAAGCGGTTGTTCGTAAGTCGAGCGTCGACGGGATTTCGAGAGAATCGTTACTGGGGACACCTAACCGCTGCGTGGTTCACATGAGCGGTATAGCGTTACGTCTTGTTGACGTGGGCATCGAGACGGCGAGCAAACAGATTTTTGGGGAGTTTGAGGGTAAGCGGCACAACGGAGAGCAGTGACAGTTACCGCTGCGGCTATTTTCTAGGAAGCTTTCAGCGACTTGTCGGTTAAAATAAAGTAGTCAGAACTTTTAGATCATTGTTCAATTTTTAAGGAGTAGAAATGATTCGACCATTTTATCAGTGGGCAAGACTTACAAAGACTGCGGCGGCAAGCCCGTCAAGGAAAATCAGCACGGACGTTTTTAACACCCTTGTCGGCGGCGGGCTTGGTGCTCTCGTTGGGAGGGGGGGCAGGAAGACCGCAGCCAATCGGTCATTGATAAGGACACTATCTGGTAACGTGGTAGGCACTGGTACAGGCGCTATTGCTGGCGGTAGTGTCGGCTCTGTTCTTGGTGGCCTACTTGGGGGCGGCATCGGTGGTGACGCAGGTAGGATGTCGCGTACTCTTTTGGGAGCAACGGTGGGTGGTGGACTAGGAGCGGGATTAGGTGCCGGTTATTTTGGTAGTTTTGAGAATAGAGGTCGCAACGCGTTGTTAGGTGGCTCGTTATTAGGTGGCACTACTTTTGCTGCCGTGAATGCGTTACTTAAACAGCCTTCGTCGCGAGTATGGTTGACTCGCCAGGATGCCAGGATTGCGGCAGAAAGATTGTTAGAGGAAAAATACCCTGATTTGAAGGCACATTATATCCCTTCTGGACTACAGCCTACAGGTACTTTTACGTTCAAAGGTCTTCCACGAGAGAGACAACTCGCACTGCAAGACAGAATGCTTGAGTTTAATAGCGAGCCAACGATTCGGCAGGTAAATCGCGAATCGCAGCAGGCATTCGGTGAATCTGCGAGGGCTTCTCTCCGGATGATAGATAGGCTTCGCAAGGCGAAATTATTAGAGGCAAAATGACCCTTCGATTTTTTTTAGCCCCTATCACCCCCTATTGCCCTCTTCTTGTACCTCTGGTATAAATGGGGCGGCTGGGTCGTTTGGTTTATTTTCGCACTAATTTTTAGAGAGGTGTCTATGCGCCAGATTGTTTTGGCGGGGTTTTTGTTGATTTTTATTGCTTTTGCCTTGTTTTTCTTGATAGGCAGTTTTCCCGACACACGATCGGATATAGAACAAGTCGAATCACCTGTTGTCGAAACAGTTCTGCCGCTTCCACCACCGCCGGAATTGCGGATACCTGACGAGTATCGAATTCTTGCAAAAAATCTGGCAGGGAGACTATATGACTCACGTAACGCAGCAACTCTTGCTTATCAGATAGCGACAGAAGCCGTTATCACGGAGAGACGCAAAGCAATTATGGAACTAAACAAAGTTAGTTCCGATGACCCTGATATTACTAGCGTTGTCGAGATGGTAGTTCCAGCACTGCTGGAAGTGATCGAACGGTACGAGACAATTCAGCGACTTCCAGATATATTGGACTGGGGAAAACTGGGCGAGGCTGTGTTTAAGGATGCTGTGGACATTTGGTTCGGTAAGGTTGTTCCGACCGAAACAGGTCGAGAAGCATTTAGCACGGCGATTAAGTATTTTGGCAGGAATTCGGCTGTAGGTAAAGAGTTAGAAGGTATGAGACGTGCAACCGAAAAAATCGCAAGCGCGATTGACTTACTTCCCGGCATTGCGCAAAAATATTCGCCGGATACGTCACGTGACGCCTCCTTCGGACTTGGCTTTGACGCTGGTAGTGACGGCGTGTTTTTTGTTAACAACAGCGGGGTTGCTTTGAAGGATTGTACTTTTGCTGTCGATGTCATTGGCAAGAATATTACAGTGCATTCTGTTCTTTTTGCAGAGACTTTGTCTGCTGATACGACTTTGGTTACAATGCGGGCAGGGGCTTTCAATGAAAGACGTTCAAAGGATTGAAGTAAATATTATTTCTCCGAAGTTGAACACTGTCATTACACATGGACGTTGTGAAGTCCATGAACGACTGTATAAAGATATTCATTTTACAAACCCAAACTATACGCCGGGAAGAGGGCGATTGTGGACTCCGAGTAGGACTTTTAGTACCAGTATCGCGGGGTATCCGAGACTGGATGCGTGTAAATTCACGGTGACCTTCATAGATGAAGAGCACAACGCGGCGTGGTCACGCAGCGATAAAGGCTGGACATCTGGCTACAGTTGGGCGATGACACCCGGCAACGCGAATCTTACGTTTGAGCCAACGAAAATTATCGCGGAAATTAGTTTTCCCGACTCGACATTCGTTATTCGGGAAACATTTACTGTCGATGAACATGGAAAGTTGCAAGGTCAAGGTCCTGTACGAAAACTCCAAAAATAATGTACTGCTGATAGGCATGTTGATATGAGTAATCCGGTATCAGAGTTTGTTCACGACAACTGGGAGTATTGTTTATTGGTAGTCGCATTAGCGGTAGTCGTTGGGCTGTTTGTGTCGGCAATTCTTACTGTTTATGCCGTGTCGCTGCTTACCTGTCTCTTAATGCTGTTTTGCGGCGGTATTGGTGTGGTATCGCATTGAGGCCAAAAAAGTTATCGTGGGTTTGCTATTGTCGCAGGTTGTGGCGCGATAGGCTGTATACTTGTGCTGCCGTTTTTGATCAATACAGTTAGTCAGCAGAGCGTCGATACGTTATCTGCTAACATTAAAGAGAGGATGAGTGCGTGCTTGCGAGATGATCTCAGGACTAAGTCAGTTCTTTTTCGGATGGTGGAAAAGGCACATGGCACAGTAACGGTTAAACGTGCAGTGGTTGAGTCGTGTAATATACTGACTTTAGACGGAAGTAACAACGCAGGTATTCGAGGTTCAAATGTTGCTTCAATCAAATTAAGCATTGGCTTTTATTGGGATGGGATACTGCATAAGGATGGCTACACTCGCATTGACTTTTACATATATGTAAGAGACAGACGTATTACCGTCGACGTAGCGAATACTACGGCATTTACGACGAATCCGTTAGACTTGAGTGACGTTGGAAGCGTCCTGTGGGCAATTATTGACTTATTCTGTTGATTACTATGAGCACACCATTACATACCGCCGTTCAGAACGGCAATATTGAAATTATTAAACTGCTGTAATCGAGTGGTCAGTAGTTTTGTCCTCATTTTTATAGCACTAGACAATACCGATGATTGAGAAGATTAAAGAGTTTGCGAAGGCTCTGACCTCGCACGTAGTTCCTTTTGCGAAGACCGCATGGAGTTTCCTGCTTACGCTCAGTGTAAAGGTTTGGTCTCGGAGTAAAGAAACCTACCAAAAAGCGAAACCTTACGTGACGGAGATTGCAATACGGCTACGACATTGGTTCGTCGGACTTTCACGGCAACAGCAAATAGCAGTCGTTTCAGCTCCTGCTATTTGCTGTTTTGTTCTGTGCATTGTTCTCGGATCGTCGGCTTCTCGTGATACCGTCTATGCAGAAATAAAAACTGAACAAGTTACTGAAGAAAGCCAGGACGACGTGGCGGGAGAAGCAGTAGAATCGTTGCATCTAAGTGAATCTGCGTCGTTTATTACGCCAGATCATGAAAGTCCCGTTTTGCCGGAAAACATAAAGGTACTGCTCGCTAAAGCCGAAAGAGGTGACGTTGATTCGCAATTTACCCTCGGTGAAATCTACGCTAATGGAGATGGTGTTCCTCGTAGTGTCGTTGACGCAAGACGGTGGTTGCGAGCAGCTATGGCTCAGGGGAGTAGTTCTGCTGCTTCGCTTCTGCAACTTTTAGACGACTTCGAGCCTATTCTTTCAAAGGAAGTGTCTCCCGGGATAAGGCTGCTCCTTGCGAGCGCGTCTAACGGTGACATGGGGTCACAGTTTGACCTCGGACTAGCGTATATGCGAGGTGATGGGGTCTCTAAGGATTACGCAGAAGCTGTAAAGTGGTATCGTATGGTGGCGGATCAAGGTTGTGAATTTGCTCAACACAATTTAGGAGCGTGTTATTTGCGAGGCGAAGGAGTGCGACGTGACCTCGTGGAATCAGCTAGGTGGTTTCGTAAGTCTGCCGAGCAGGGAAATGCGGATGCGCAATTTACCCTCGGTATCTTTTATATCAACGGTTTTGGTGTTTCTCAAGACGGTCTAGTCGGGGCACAGTGGATCAATCGTGCCGCTAAGCAGGGTCATCAAGAGGCTATCGAAGCTGTGGAGCGAATAAGAGACAGCTTTGTGAATCAGGATTAGTGCGAGGTGTTAATAACCATACTCCTCCCCATCACCATCATCTCTACCCCCACCGCGATTCATCATCATTAGCAACGCCAACAAGCCAAGCCCACCGGCAGGCAGCCCGTACTGTACCATCGGGTTGTTCCACATACTTTGTTGCGGCTGCTGCTGACCGCCGAATATGCTGGAGAGAATGGGCAACCCACCCGCAGCCCCAAGCCCGGCGATCAGAGGCCAGTATGGCCTGATCGCTTCCATCTGTTCAGGAGAGACCCCAAAGAAGCTACCCATAGCGTTTCCTGTTCCTTTGGCGAGTTGGCTGGGGGCATCTTCTAGGATTTGATTGATGTCATTCTTCACCCCCTCCATGCGCTGCCCAAGTTCTTGGCTACCGTGTGTGATGATCCCGTGAGCGTCGTCGGCTGCACTACGAACTGATTGATCCACTCGATTCATGACTGGGTCAATTACGAGGGGAGTGCCCGCGATCATCGTTCCGCCCGCAGCAGCCCCTGTCAACATCGGTTTGGTGACGTAATTACCAATGCCTCTTGCTGCAGACCCAAGCCATGTTCCTGGGGCTGCTGTACCCGCTGTGCTGGCAGCTCCTGTACCTGCTCCTGCTCCTGCACTTGCACCTGTGCCGACAGCTGCCGGAGCAGAAGATCGTGTCGCTGCTCTTCTGACTGCGGCTGCCCCCGCAGCAGCGGCTCTTGTTGCATAACCTGATCCGGCTCTGATACCTGCCATGCCCGCCCTTGCTAAACCGCCACCTGCTGCCGTTGTCCCTATCACGCCGAGGTTGCCAGTGAAGTTTCTACCTACACTCATTTCCGGGTTCCATCCCATGCCGACGAGGTTAGTAACACGGTTGTTGAGTATCCCAGAGGAGGCCATACTGCGGTGGAAGCCATCCCAGTATGTAGGCTCTTTTATTGACGATGCTAGCCCTCTTGCTTGTTCGTCCTGAAGCAGTCTATTCACGCTGCCGGTTCCTTGATACTTCCACTCTTGTCCAGGTGGCAGATTTCCGTCGGCAGGTCGTGGAAGCGAGCCGGGCGTTACCGCAGAAACTTGTTTCGGCTGCGTCTGTTGTGCGTTTATTTGTGTCGGGCTTACACCGGGCGGCCAAACAGCGACTTTTTTTGTTCGCAAAGGATTTTCTAATCCCAGCGATTCGAGGATACTTTGCTGCTTTGCCGGGGTTGCGGCAGTTTTTCTGTAGTAGTAGACCGGTTTAAGTAATGGATGTGTCATGATAGTGATCGCTCTTGACCCGTGCCGAGGATTTCTTTAACGTTCCGATAGATAGATTTTACCATAATGACACGGATGCGATTGGATTTAGATTTGATTCGAGATATTTTGTTGGCGATCGAGGCAATAGCGGATGGGGAGAACGTTATCTCTATCCGGAATAGAGCCGTTGACCACAGTAACGCGACTGACGACTACGGGAGATTCGTATCTGCAATGCAGGAAGACCATAGAAAGGCAACAATCGCTGTAATTCTGTACCACGTTAGGCTGCTTATAGACCGTGGTTTGGTCTACGGTGACGCTGCGGTCACAGGTTGTCCTGTCGATCAAGCGGAAGCGTTGGGCTGTGTACCGAAGAATGTATCAATTTATGGGTTGACTTGGGAGGGGCACGACTTTCTCGATACAGTACGTTCGGAAGAGAAATGGGGGAAAATAAAAGAAAAGCTTGTACATTGCGCTGCGACCACTGTTGTAGCCGCGATTCAGCAGGTTACAGCAAGTAAAATAACCAAAGCAGTGAATATGCTTCTGCCTTTCTTATCTTAACCCGTTGTGTTATGCTCCGTCTTCGATCGGGAGAGGGGGTGGTTATTTTGATTAGACATGATAGTTTATGGAAGTGTATGGTCACGTATGTCCATATTGTAAACTGTCGTCCGTGACGAACAAAATTTGTCGAAGCACACGACGGCAAGGTATACACATTTTTACACACTTTTGTACCGCCAAATTTACTCATACACTGAATTCACCGGATTCTGGCATATCCTGACATAAAGAGATATAAACCTTTTTACAGGTGGTCGACTTTGCACATGTCCTTTGCTACCAAAGGGTTTAGTGAAATTACCACAAGAAAAGTGCAAAACTTGCAATCGGACTGGCAAAAAATGGACAAATTGCTTGATATTTCAAAAAAACGTGTTACTATAGGAGAAATATACTGTGCACGAGGACAAATTGCCCTTATTTCCTTGCGTTCTTTGCGCCCTTGCGGTCAATTCATGAACCG
>Ga0209755_10008888_pt1 | contig 10667 bp, 8 predicted proteins | sample TergutCo191P1_FD_187301 | JGI IMG/M metagenome (GOLD analysis project Ga0209755, IMG submission 187301) | Cornitermes sp. P1 segment gut microbial communities from Petit-Saut dam, French Guiana - Co191P1 (SPAdes) (version 2) | ecosystem: Host-associated > Arthropoda: Insects > Digestive system >... | reverse complement strand
CCGGGGGGGGGGGGTACAATATACCTGCTCTCGCTCCGTTTCTTTTGTGTCTTTTTATAGCCTCTGCCCCCATACATGCCGATGATACCGCAGATACACAGCAGAATTTACAGCCTCCCAAATTTCCATGGTACGATAATTTATTTTTAGAAGCTTCCGTTATTTATTACTTTGTGCCTGAAATGCTCGAAGAATATTTAGAATCAAAACCGGGTTTTAGAATTGCTCTGGGATACGAATACAAACATTTTAGGTTTGCCCTGGAATCGGGCTACAGCCATATCGGCGGAACCAATCCGCTTGTTTCAGAAATATCCTTTGTGCCTCTTGTTTTTAAGTTTGGGTATTTTTTTCCTGTCTATTCGATTTTCAGCCTGCAGGCAGACATCGGACTTGGCGCCGCTTTTTCTAAAACAACGCACTACGAAACAGCAGTAGATGTTGTTCTTGATAATTTAAAAGAAAGCGCAGAAAACAGTTTTATTTGCGGTTTAAGATTTTATGCGGCAGTTTCTCCTCTGGATTATTTAAAAATTTACGCGGGAGGAGGGTTAGATGTCATTTTTGAAAGAGAAGGAATTATTCCGCTTGCGTTAATTGAATTGGGAATATCGATTAAACCGGGAAGGATTTATTCATTAAAACATACAGATAAGACAGTAGATATACCTGTAATTATCAGAAGATAAGGAGAGAAGAGATGAAAAATAAATTGATTGGTTTAACAATTTTAGTATCGCTTGCGCTTGGCGGCTGCAGTAACTTTTTTCATGATTTAATTCCTTCGGACGGAAATAGAATATTAACATTTGAAGTTGCAGGTCAGCTTGAAGCTGCTGTTATAAGCGATTATACGATTACTGTAACAGTAGACGGCGATACAGATATAACAAATGTGCTTCCGAAAATTACGATATCCGCGCAGGCTTCGATTATTCCCGTAACGCTTAAATATATAGAAGCGGCTTTTCCCGGCGGAGATATAGCAAAACGAGCTGTCCAATTGTATTCGGCACAAGACCTGAATACTTATATATGGAATGTAATAGAAAATAATCCTGATTTTAACATTCCTGCAATAAATATACCTATAGATTTTACAAGTCCTGTTAATTTTATGCTTATCTCGGGGCGGGGTTCCATGCGTCAGTACACTGTGCGCGTTGTGCAGGATACGGGAGAGCCTAAACTGATTGGGCTTCGTTTTTCTAAATACGATAATCCCGATTTAATGAACGATGCGCTTTGTCATATAGATGAAAACGCAAAAACTGTTTACGCCTACGCGAAATATCCGGCGGAAATGGGTTACACAAGTTTTCCTTTAATTCCTTCGTTTGAAATAATCGGAGACAAGCTGGAAATAAACGGCGCAGAAATTAAATCCGGCGCAGACGCAATTAATTTTAACGCTCCCGGCGCATTGCCCCAGACCAGAACAATAACTGTTCACCGTAACGGTTTAACACAGGATTATTCGCTTGTCGTTTACTTTGAGGAAGACAAGGATACAATACGCAGCATAACAGATTTTCGCTTTACAAAGGACAAGAATCCGAATATATCCGTAACGGCAGTAGGTTCAATCGTAAATAATGACAATTTCGGAACAATCACGGTACAGGTTTATTATTCGGGCATAAAACCCGATTATCTTACAGCTTCGTTTGTAACGCCCGGAACCATTACGGTAAACGGCGTGCCGCAAACCACAGGCGTTACTGTCAATGATTTTTCATCGGAAAAAGAATACCGCGTAACATCGCGTAACGGTCTTTACATGCGCACTTATACCGTAAAGGTGGAATTTATTAATGTGAGCGCCGCTTCGCCAACGATTACATCTTTTCGTTTTAGCCAAAGATTAAACGAAGATTTGGTGCAGGACTGTGTCGGCGTTATAGGAAGCGATCTTATAATGCTTGACGTTTCTTACGGCAGCAATACAGTTCCTTATAACCTTGTTCCCGAGTTCAGCGCGGGAGGAATTGTTACGGTTTCAGGCAGCGTGCAGGTTTCAGGCGCATCGCGGCAAAATTATTCTCGTCAGGTAAAATACACGGTAACAAACCCTGAGAACCCGATACTTACCCGCGATTACTGGGTGCAGACGCGCTTTGTGCAGGATTATTCATCGAGCGCGAATATCACGACGTTTGGTTTTTATCCTGAGGAAAATCCTGAATCGGGAATAATAAGTCCTGTTATGGGAAAGATTAATCAGGATACGGGAAGAATATATATTTTGGCGCCCTTTGGTTCGGGTTTGAGCAACAAACTGATGATACCGCGTTTTACAGCCGCAGGACAGGTTAGCGTTAACAGTGTTGTACAGGAAAGCGGCGTTTCGGGCATTGTCTTTAGCAATACGATTACTTATACTGTAGTTTCAGCTAACGGAAGAAATACCCGTGTTTACAAAGTGATGTTAAAGGAACTTCGTCTGCCTATTTTGGTAGATTGCAATGCAAAAGGAATGAATGACGGAACAAGCTGGGAAGACGCTTTTATTAGTTTGCAAGCTGCCTGCGAAGCTGCAAGTTTCTTTCCGGACGAAATGGAAAAAGAAATATGGATTGCTAAGGGTACTTACAGACCAGGTACAACTACGAACGATTATTTTCAGGTAACGCCGAACACAAGTTATATAGGCGGCTTTGCTGGAAATGAAACGTCAAAGGAGCAGGCTGATCCTGAATTGAATAAGACGATAATCAGCGGAGATGTAGAGGTTATTGCTGCTACTAAACATTATATTCGAAGAGCTGCATTTACAACAGGAAATTATAATGATGATAGTTATACTACAATTACAGATATGACAGGTAATGTAAGTTTTGAAAATTTGGAATTTAGGGATTTTATGAATTCAATACATGATTTATATGAAACCATATTTTTTTATCATCCAATATTTGTTAGATGGGGTTCTTTGCCCGGGAATTTAAAAGTATTAAATTGTAGTTTTTTTGATGTGAATACTCACTGCATAAATCAAAGATATGGTAATATAAATATTTCAAATATTTACGCACAAAGAATTTTCTCTGTTATTCATTCTTTGTATGAATCAGGGTATCAAAGTACAATTAATAATATTAAAATAGGAGATCAATTTGGAGTTCAATTGGGAGATCAATTTTTTTATGATGATTATTTTTTAATTCGAAGTAATAGCAACAATACAACAGTTACGACTATTTCTAATTTAAATATTGAAAATTGCGGATATGTTCTAAATACAAGTGGTTCTGAAACAAATTGGATAATTAAAAATATAGAAATAATTAAATCTGAAGGAGGTGCGTATTATAATATTTTAATTTATGGTGGGACAAGTTTGTTAATGGAAAATGTTAATGTATACAGGTATGATGGAGATACCGAAGTGATTTGGGTTGCTAGTATTAAAGGCGAAGCAGTTTTAAATAATATAAATATTTCAAATATTAAATCTAACGATATTACCCAGCAGAGAAGTTTATTAAGATTTTCAGCAAATAACAATCTGACATTGAAAAACAGCAGCTTTAATTTTGATAATCGTATTTCTGGATTTGCTGCAATTACTGGTAGTAATGTGGGTTATTTGAATGGCGGCGGTTTCAGGCTTGAAAATGTTCACTTTAATAATTTTAATCCAGCTTCAGGCAATCTGCTTATTATCAGCGGCAATTATCCATTCATAATAAAAAGGCAGGGCTCAACTTATAACGGCGCTTCTTTAACAGATAATACTGTATTTAATACGGTTAACAATTTAACGCAAAAATATAACGGCGCTGTGTTAACAGGAGAGTAGGGAAAGGTAACCAAATCCTTTGTGCTGATAACCTGCGGTTTTATGTGTGAGGGTTTTATCAAATAAATTTTTTTAAGGAGTATATATGAAAAAGATTATTTTAGCGTCGGTATTAATCGCCTTCGCATCAGGTTTTGCGTTCGCGCAATTTGAGCTTAACGCAGGTTTGTACGGCGGTTACGGAACTGCAGGAGCTGCCGGTTTGAATATTCAGGCAGGTTATAATTTTTCATTTAACGATGATAAATTAAATCTGGCTTTACTTGCGGACTTGGGGTTCGGTTACCGTTACGGCAATAAAGAACTTGAAGATTATTACAAAAGCAAAGGGTGGGAAGATTCCATAGATGCAAACGATAATATGCTGGAATATTATATCGGCGCTATAGGCGAATTTTATTTCCTGTCGTTTATGGGAATTGGAGCAGGGGGAGGCTTCGCTAAATGTACCTGCGGTTACGCGCTTTTCAGACCTTATGCCCGTGTTACTCTTCCATTTGTCTTTAGTTTCTTTAAAGCCGGCTTCAGTTTTGATTATCTTTTTTTAAATGAAGGACATAAAGAGGTACCAACCAGTTACCGCGTCAATTTATTTGCGAGCGTTAAAATAATGGATCTGGTTAGGCAGAGATAAGGGATATCTTTAAAATATTGACAAAATCAAATTTATTGAATATATTTAAATTGTTGTATCTGTCTTGCCTCTATTGGCGAAGCGGATATTTTTGAAAATTAACCGTTAAATAACCCTGCTTCGTGATACCTTTTAGCCAAAAATGCCCTCATTGGTCAGGGTGTATTTTACGCGGGGTTTTCATGAGTAAATGGGTAGACACAAAACCTTTAGGGGGTTTTGTGTTATGATTGAATTAAAATTTGAATGGGATCCAGATAAAGAACAAGAATGTTTTCGAGAGCATGGTGTTCATTTCGATACAGCATCACGGGTGTTTTATGATTATTTTCGTATGGAACGCCATGATGATGATTCAAACGATGATGAAACTCGCTGGCAAACAATGGGTTATTTTGAAAATGTGCTTTTTGTGGTTTATACGGAACGAGGAGATACTATCCGTATAATATCGGCTAGGGCAGCGGAGCCCTTTGAAAGGAGGATATATCATGGCAATAGTGAGATACACGGCTGGCAAAGAGTTAACCTCTGAAGAAGATGCAAGAATGAGAGCAGAAGTAAGAGAAGCAGCAAAACGTCCTTACACCTATGATCCTGATTGCCCATTACTTAACGAACAGCAACTTTCCGAATTTCGCCCTGTTAATTTTAGCAGCATGGAAGAACGCGCAAAATGCATGCAAGAGGCAGGAATACTAAAACCCGAACAAGCTGCTGTTGCAATATAGAACTTGGTTAGGCAGAGATGAGGGGATAGGAAGAAGGAAGAGGAAGATTTCTCGCGAAGACGCCAAGATCGCGAAGATCGCGAAGATCGCAGAGCTGTAGTCCGTTATCTCTTCCAAAACCTAAAAATATATGTTTGCTATGAAATATTTCTTAGGGTTAAGAAAGGAGATTTCGGACAACAAGTTCGATTGGTTAGTGTGGTTCGTGGTTAAAAAAAGAAATTTATTCGCAGGTGTTAAGATAATAGACTTGGTTAAATAAAACAGCAGCTATTTCAGCCGCCGTCTTGCAATCTTGCGTGATGTGATTTAAAATTAATATTTTCAAGGAGTATATATGAAAAAATTAATTTATATTACCATAATTATATTGATAACATCCTTTGCGGCGAATCGGGAAATTTACGCCCAGAACAGGAATGCAAATAATACCGGCGAGATTACGGTTTGGTCATTTACCGATGAAGTAGAAACCATGATATTTAATTACTACATAAAGGCGTTTCCAAATGTTAAAATAAATTATTCTCAAACGTCTACAGAGAAATTTGAAGAAAGAATAGACTCTGCTTTATTGTCCGGACGCAGCGTACCGGATATTATTACTTTGGAATCTTTTTTCGTTCGTAAATATGTAGAATCAAGACAACTCCTGGATATAACAGATATTTACGAAAGAAATAAAGACAAGCTTCTAAAATATCCTGTAGAAGTTGGAACATACGAAGGCAGGGTATATGCCCTGTCATGGAATGCGTGTCCCGGAGCGATGTTCTATCGCCGAAGTTTAGCAAAACAATATCTTGGATCAGATGAACCGGAATATGTCCAATCATATTTTAAAGATTTAGATACATTTCTTAAAACAGCTGAATTATTAAAATCAAGATCAGACGGCAAATGTGCAGTGGTTCCTGGTTATGCCGATATTTTTAACATGTTCCTTGGTTCACGTTCAACGCCCTGGATTGTTGACGGAAAATTAAACATAGATCCCAATATGATTAAATATATGGATATCGTAAAAATTATGCATGACAACCGTTATGATGCCCGAGTCGGTCAGTGGTCAGAGCATTGGTTTGCCGGTATAAGAGGCGAGATCAGAGATGAGAATAGAAAACCAATTGAAGTTTTTTCTTACTTTCTCCCAACTTGGGGTTTGCAATATGTATTAAAAATTAATGCCAATGAAACATCAGGTGACTGGGCAATGATTCAAGGGCCCGCAGCTTATCGCTGGGGCGGTACATGGATTGGCGCTTACAAAGACACAAAAAATACCGAACAGGTAAAACAAATTATTGAATATTTAACTGCAAACGATAATTTTCTCGAAGCATGGGCAAGAGATACAGGTGACATTGTCAGCAGCTTTAGTGTAATGGATAGAATTAAAGACAGCATAAAAGATAAAACTTCTGTAAAAATCCTCGGCGGACAAAATCATTATGCTTCGTTTATACAAATGGCAATGAATGTGAACGGTAAAATAACACAGAAAACAGATCAGGAAATTGAAAGTCTCTTTCTGGAGGAAGTAACTGATTATATACAAGGTAATAAAACTAAAGTTCAGGCTCTTGCCGATTTTAGAGCTCAGGCTCAAACAATTTTAAGAAACCAATAATCCCTTGAAAATCCGTCAATTTAGTGTAAAATAAATTATGAGCTCTATCGATCTCTTTAAGCCAAATTCATCCGTATACTTTGTCGGCATTAAGGGTACAGGCGTATGCGCACTTGCCGAGCTCATGCATAACTATGGCTTAAAGTGCTGCGGAAGCGATATACCTGAGGAATTTTACACAGACGCGATACTTAAAGAGCTCAATATTCCGTACCATGAAGATTTTGATGCCGCGCACATTACAAAAGATATAGACTTGGTTATCTATTCTGCGGCTTACGGCACAGATACAAATGCGCAGCTTGCCCGTGCGCAGGAACTTGGAATACCTTTGCTTAAATACACAGAAGCTCTGGGCGCATGGTCGGCAAAGTTTGATTCAACCGGCGTTTGCGGCGTGCACGGAAAAACAACCACTACGGCAATTTGCGGCGTTTTAATGAAGGCGGCAGAGCTTCCCGCGCAGATACTTGTCGGCAGCGCGGTAATTGATTTCGGCACAAGGTCAACATTTACAATAGGCAATAAATATTTTATCGCTGAGACATGCGAATACCGTAAAAACTTTTTATCGTTTCGTCCAAAGCGGATAATACTTACGGCAGTAGAGAGCGATCATCAGGATTTTTTTCCAACTTACGAATCGATTCGCGATGCCTTTGTCGAATATTGCCGTCTGCTTCCAAACGGAGGGCAGCTTATTTACTGCGCTGACAATCTCGGCGCATGTGAGGTTGCAAACATTATTGATAAAGATAATCGAGGTATAGAGCTTGTTCCTTACGGCTTTAACGCGCAGGGTGATTATAAAATAACTTCATACAAAGTAGAAAAAGAGAGAGCAGTTTTTTCCGTTGTAGGAATTTCAGGCGAATTTAAATTGCGCATACCGGGACGGCATGAAGCGTTAAATTCCGCTGCAGGTCTTGCGCTTGCCGCATCTCTGGCAAACAGCGAAAACGGCGCAGGCAATAAAAATGCATGTAACGCTCTTAGCGAAAAGCAGCTTATATCAATAAGAGACGCGCTCGAAAATTTTAAAAGCACGAAACGGCGCAGTGAAATTATCGGAGAAGCGGGCGGCATTTTATTTATGGATGATTATGGTCATCATCCTACTGCAATTAAAACAACTCTGGAGGGGATAAAGAATTTTTATCCTGCGCGCCGTTTGATTGTAAGTTTCATGTCACACACATACACGAGGACAGCCGCGTTATTGGATGAATTCGCCGCTTGTTTTAATGACGCGGATGTCGTTTATTTTCATAAGATTTACGCTTCCGCAAGAGAGAATTACAAAGGCGGCGTTAACGGAAAGACATTATATGACAAAGCTAGTTTAATTCGCGAAAAAAGCTGCCAAGGGAACTTTACGGTTGCCGGAAAAGGTGAAACGCACTATATTGAAGAGTATGATGATGCATTTAGTCCATTATGCGAAACTTTAAAGAGCGGAGACCTTTTTATCACCCTTGGAGCCGGAAATAATTGGCCGCTTGGCATTAAACTTTTTGAGCATTTTAGCTCCATATCGAGGTAATTATGGTTAGCATGACCGGTTTTGCATACAAAGAAAAAACAGGAAAAGAAATATCTGTTTCTGTAGAAATTAAAAGCGTAAACAACCGCTATCTTGAAATTAATGTAAATCTTCCGTCCTGGCTTTCGATGCTGGAAATGAAAATTCGCGAAAAAATTTCTTCCTGCTGCGGAAGGGGAAAAGTTGAAGTATTTGTCCGCGTGCGCGAATTTAATGTGCCTGTTAATATCAGTATAAATAAAAATGCGGCAAGAGCTTATTTTGACGCGATGAATGATATTTCCAAAGAACTTGGAATCAAGGAGAAGCCGACTCTTTCCGCTTTGCTGGAAATGGAAAGCATCATGGAAATAGAAAAAAACCGCGATGACGAACGCTATTGGAATGAAATTGAGCCGCTGTTAAACGAAGCCACGGACGCATTCTGCAAAGAACGCGAAAGAGAAGGGAAGCATACCGAGGATGATATACTAGGTCACATCAGCGCGATTGAATCATCGTTAAAAATTGTTTCATCTTTTGCGCCTGTTATCGAACAAACGCTCAAAGACAATATAAAAACGCGTTTTGCCGAACTGCTTGGAAATCAGGTTGACGAATACAAGGTGCTTGCCGAGACAGCTTCGCTTTTATTAAAGTATACAATTTCCGAAGAAATTTCGCGTCTTTCTTCTCATCTTGGCGAATTTAAAAGGGAAACTGTTAACAATCAGCGTCCCGGCAAAAAGCTCGATTTTTTATGTCAGGAAATAAACCGAGAAATAAACACAATCGGCTCAAAAAGCGCTATAATAGAAGTGAGCAGCGAAGTTGTCAAAATGAAAGAAACTCTGGAAAATATCAGAGAGCAGCTGCGAAATATTGAATAAATTTCCGTAAGGGGAAAGCGTGTGAAAAAGGACATAAAAATCGCTATTTCCGGAAGAAGCGGCTGCGGCAACACTACAGTCAGTAAAATGATTGCCGACAGTCTTGGTTTGCGTTTTATCAATTTTACTTTTAGAACACTTGCAAAAGAGCGCGGCGTTGATTTAAAAAAAATTCTGGAACTTGCCGCGGAAGATGACGCGATAGACAAGGAAGTTGATATGCGTCAGGTTCAGCTTGCGCGTGAACATGGCGCTGATGAAATTGACAGCGGCTGCGTGCTTGGTTCGCGTCTTGCAATTTGGATGCTGCCCGAAGCTGATTTAAAAGTTTATCTTGATGCAGCGCCCGAAACAAGAGCAGAGCGTATCTTAAACAGGGAAGGCGGCAATCTGGAAGAAATCGCAGCCTTTACCGCAGAGCGAGACAGGCAGGATCACGGACGTTACAAACGCATTTATAATATTGATACCGACGACTACAGCTTCGCGGATTTAATAATCGATACAGGCAAACTTGATCCGGAGCAAATTATGGAAATTATTATAAAGAGGGTAAAAAATTCTTAACCACGAACCTCACGAACGCCACGAACCATCTCTTCGCTGGCTTTTTCTTTTAACCTAAGAAATATTTGATAGCTGTCTAAGTTTTCTTAGGTTTAGGAAAAATATAGGGACTATAAGTTCGAGTGGTTAGTGTGGTTCGTGGTAAAAAAAAATTATATGATAGAGAAAATTGATTCAGGAATACGAGATATATCATCAAAGCCGCAGACAGCAAAACCATCTGTTAAAACATCTGCTCCTGTAACACAAACAAATATTCCGCGCGCTTTAGCCGCAACAGGATTGCCTTCCGATAAACTTTCCGCTTCCATTGTTTCATTCGCGAGGTTTTTTTCGCTGCCTTTAAAACCGGAGCTGTTAGCTGATATTCGCAGGCAGGCTCTTGCGCCTCAGCTTCCAGCCCAGATAACACAAGCCGCTTCCGCAAACCCGACTGCCGCAAATCCTGCCGCGTTAAGCGATTCTGCGCCAGCTTTAAAATCATTTGCCGACTTAAAGGCACGCGAAACTATTTCCCTTGCAGCCGCCGCCGCAGAAAGCAAGGGAACAGAGCTTCAACAAAAAGGGCTTGAGGCGTACGCCGAGGCTGTTGATCCTGATTTGCAAAGGCGGCGCAAAAATGACGATGAACAGCGCAAGCGCCGCGATAAAGATCAAAATGAACAGACAAATGTTATCACAGCAGGCGGCATAAAAAAAATGGCATTGGAAAACGCTGAAAAAAATCCCGTTCTTGATATTTTAAACAAACTGCCGGGAAAAAACGGTCAGCGCTGGATTGTGCTGCCCTTTGATTTTTGCGAAGGAGACAGAGAATATTTTGTCTCGATGAGAATATTGACAGAAGAATCTCACACGAAGGCACAAAGACACGGAGGATTTAATTACAAT
>Ga0209755_10008887_pt1 | contig 10668 bp, 10 predicted proteins | sample TergutCo191P1_FD_187301 | JGI IMG/M metagenome (GOLD analysis project Ga0209755, IMG submission 187301) | Cornitermes sp. P1 segment gut microbial communities from Petit-Saut dam, French Guiana - Co191P1 (SPAdes) (version 2) | ecosystem: Host-associated > Arthropoda: Insects > Digestive system... | reverse complement strand
GTGCATGACGTGTCTGCACAAGCGATTACCAACTCATCTTCACGCATGGAATGGCTTAATCGCTTGGAATCGGCTGTAGCCCTTTCTGCCGATGAAGAATTGCCGGATTGGCCTTTTGAACGGTCGAAAAAAATGCATCCCCCGCTTGATTTAACGGATTAGGGGTGAGTGTTATAGTTTTTGCATTGGACACGAATATTATCATAAAATATTTGCGAAACGAATCCAACGTGATTCAAAATTTCAGAAATGCCGTTGTAGCGAATCATGACATCGTAATCCCGCAAGCTGTTGATTACGAAATATGCAGGGGATTTCGACTTGTAACTGCCACAAGAAAAAACGCAAACTACAATATACTTTTGCAAGATTGTAAAATTGCTGAAATGGATGCGCTATCTTGGAAACGCGCCGAAGAAATTTACGAAAATTTATATCGTAAAAGTTTTACTGTGGGAGAGCTTGATATACTCATAGCCGCATATTGCTTGACTCATAATTGTACCATTGTTACGAACAATACAAAGGATTTTGAAAACATTGATAGACTTGCAATTGTGGACTGGACACAACCGTGAGTAGCTTGGTGTTTATTTCTGAATAAGGTAAAAAGGATGCCCTACCGAGCATCCTATATTTACAATTAAAAGTCTCCCTCCCAGTGGCAAACTGTCTTATTTATGCCGTAAACGAGCCGACCTCCATGTATTAGCGGATTTTTATAAAGGAGATTAGCAATGAGGCGGATTCTAAGCGCTTATAAAGACCTAATAGGCATCATATTCGCAAAAGCACCTATTATGGTAATACTAACCCTGCTTTTTGCAGCTATATCCGGCTTATTGACCCCTTTAACTGTTTTCGTAAATCAGCGCATTTTTGACGGCGGCCTGGCTGTAGCTGGCGGCGAAATGGCATTTGCAGATTATTCAATTTATCTAATACTATTTATTATAGCGGCCATTTTACCTACATTGATGAATGGTTATGTATGGAATTACGTAGAAAATACATCGCTACTGATTCTAAGAACCGTATATAAATCTCGTATGCTACAAAAATTGAAAACAATGAAGTACGAGCATTACGAAAACGAAGCATCTATGGAAATAATAGACAAGGCCTATAACCGTGCGGAAAGCTCTGCACGGCATCTTTGGCCTATGTATGTTTGGGAATGGATTAGCGCTGTAATTGCAAGCGCGGGCGTTCTTTTCTATGTAGCAAGCATACGCTGGTGGCTATTAATAACAGTGCTTGTTCCTTTTATTTTGGAAACATATATAACTTCCAAAACCAACTACAACATATACACAGAGTTGGAAACATACTGGAAAAAGGAACGAAAGTACTCAACTTTGGGCGGATATTTGCGCTCCCGCGATTTTATGAAAGAGCTAAAAGCATTCGGCAACGCAGACTACATGATAGATACCTACGAAAAGCGGCTAAACGAGCGCAATCGCGATTACGAGCGGTATTTTTTCAAAAACCTACGAAAGCTCTTGTTTGGCGGTAATCTCGCCAAAATAGCCTCAATCGGGAATGTCATTATTCTGCTGATGTTATTCTTAAACGGCCAAATAACTGTCGGGCTGTTTATTGCCATGTCTGCGCTACTGCTTGGCGTCGGCTACGGGACTTGGGGAAGCGGCTTGTATGGCGTATTAGAGGGCTGTGTCTTTATCTTCAAATGGGGGCCATTCCACGTAAACACCTACGAATTTTACGATAAATTCTTCAAGCTATCGGACGAAGCGGAAGGAACAGAGCATGAGCTACCAAAATCCTTTGATATTGAATTTAAAAACGTCTACTTTAGGTACCCCGGAACAGATAAAGATATATTAAAGGGGCTATCCTTCAACGTAAAAAGCGGCGAGAAAGCATCTATAGTTGGCGAAAATGGCGAAGGTAAATCCACAATAATAAAATTATTACTAGGCTTATTTACGCCCGATAGCGGTGAAATTTGCGTAGGCGGGAAAAATTTAGACGACTACCCGCTACATATACGCACAAAAATATTCGGCCCAGTATTTCAAGATTTCCCACGATACAGCATTACAATAAAAGAAAATATCGGCATAGGAAATATTGATGAAGTTAGCAACGAAGATAAAATCACCGAAGCCGCAATAAAAGCCAAAGTAAACGAGTTTACCACTGAATACGAAACCTTATTAGGCCGAGATTTTGAAGGCGGCGTAGATATATCAGGCGGACAATGGCAACGCATAGCCTTAGCCCGCGCTTTTATGGGAGATAAGCCGATTCTTTTATTAGACGAGCCAACATCACAGCTAGACCCAATGGCAGAAGCCGAATTGTACAACGAGTTTGCAGAAATGGCAGTAAATAAAACAGCCTTATTTATAACCCACCGGCTAGGCTCTACCATGATTACAGAGCGAATTTTCGTAATATCAGAAGGCAAAATAAAAGAATCCGGCACCCATGATGCTTTAATGCAGTCCGGCGGTATTTATGCCGAAATGTTTAACGCGCAAAAGCAGTGGTATAAGGAGGTACATGCAAATGTATGAGATAAAATTTGACGATGCCACCGCCGCCTTTGAGAAGGACATACTCAAAGAAAATCCACAAAAACTGCGCTATCTAACAAGGCTGTTTGCCTATGTTTTTTCCTCTGCGCGATTGATGTGTGGTATTTTTTTAAGCTTGGCGATAATTTTGAGTATATTACAGCCCATAACGGCATTAATTTGGGGAAGGTATATTGACAGCGCAAACGCTAATATCCAGTTAGCTTCATTGATAGGCTTGGCGGTGTTTTACTGGCTTATAAGCTTTTTAAGCATCTTACTAAACAGGTATTTATACGGCGGCGAGGATATAGAGCGTCTTAGCAAAGTGCAAGATCACCGGCTTCAAGAAAGATTCCAGGCGAAGATGTTCAGAAAAATAGCCAAACTCTACCCCGATTACATGGAAGTACCAAAAATAAACGACATGATTAACCGTAGCTTTGATTCTATGGGCGGGGAATGGAGTTCGCTACAACGTGGCGTTATGATTGAAGGCTACGTTATTATAGCCCGTGTTGTTTCCGTTATAGCGGTAGCGCTTTCGCTGTATTTGTTTAATCCCTTACTTAGTTTTATTGTATTGGCCGCTCCGTTGCCGTCGCTATACACGACCTATATAGGTAACAAACTCAATTTTAAATTTTCGCGCGATAACGGCCCCATATTGCGTAAAGCAAACTATTATCAAGGCGTTTTATTAGGAACATCGGCCAAAGAAGTTAAGGCATTAAATCTATTCGACTTCTTTTTCGGCAAGTGGAAGCCCCTAGCGGACGAATACTTGCTTAAAGAGCGCAAAAATCGTATGCGTGTATTTATTATGGGAATGGTCAGCGAGTTAATTTCTAATATAGCAAGCGTTGGCGCGAATGTATTTGCCATTATTCTATTAACACGAGGCGAGCTGTCTATAGGTGCCTTGGGCGCGGTACTAGCTTTAATCGCTACGCTGATGGGCTCAACTTCCGGGTTATTTAGTTCACTAGCTAATTTTATATCTAAGAAGAACGAATCGGCACAGTTTTTTGAGCTGATTGACCTTAACGAGCAAATTGCTGAAAGCAAGGCAGAAGATACGACAATAGAAACGCTTTCCACGCAAAACGTATTTTACCGTTATCCCTTAACAGACGAATATCGAATTAAGAACATTAATTTTTCCTTACAAAAAGGTGAAAAAGTGGCCTTTGTCGGCGAAAACGGGGCCGGGAAAACAACTTTCATTAAGCTCTTAACAGGAATGCTTGAGCCCTCGAAGGGCACAGTTACGCCCTCAACACGATATAACGCTATGTCTTGCGTATTCCAAGAGCCATCACGGTTTAACACCTTTACCATTGCAGATAACGTCTACATTGGCGATGTTTCGCGAGAACGCGACGAACAACAGATTGACGAGGCATTAACATTTGCGGCCTTTGAAGGTGCAGATAAAAACGCTATGCTGGGAAAGGATATTGGCGGAACAGAATTATCCGGCGGGCAATGGCAAAAGATAGCCATAGCACGAGCGTATTACCGCGGACGCGATTTCTTTGTGCTTGACGAACCCACAAGCAACCTAGACCCCATAGCCGAAGCCGACGTTTTTAAACAATACATAGCCATGACACAAGGTAAAACGGTTATTATGGTGACACATAGAATAAGCGTAGCTTCTTTGGCCGATAGAGTGGTGGTGTTTAAGGCCGGTGAAATTGTTGAGGACGGTAGGCATGAGGAGTTGCTTGCTATGAATGGCGAGTATGCTAGGTTATATTCTACTCAGGCTCAGTGGTATGATAGGTAAATAATTTCAAGTCCATTTTGTTGTATAAGCCTTGACTAAATCAACGGGGAACGGGGCTGTCTCGTTAAGGGACAGCCCCCTACTCGACAACAAACCTTAAGCAGTTTTCCAGCGTTTTAACTTCGAGAATTCCTCCCTAACGCGTGCCCTAAGCTGGTCGTCAGTTTCATTACCCTCTTTTTCCCAAAACTCAATATTTCCCTCCACGGCCTCCTCCAATGATGCCGCTTGCCATGTAAAATTGCCGTCTTTATAGCAATGACAGCAATAGTCGCCACTGGCGCTACCGTCCTTTTCTGTCCCAAAGTCTTTAGCTTCCTTCAACGGCATGGCGCAACTTTGACATTCTTTAATATCCATGCGCTCACCTCCTTTTTTATTTGCTGTATGATAGCACAGATAATAGTACAACAGTATGTCATATTATAAATATTTTCCAAAATAAAAAATAAATTGAATGCTAAGTTAGTTTTTACTATAATTATAGCGAAATCAATGAGGAACGATTTCGACAGAGGGAAACTCCGCGCTACCGCACGGAGCGTTTTGACCGATAGGCAAAGGGAGATTTTTTATGTCAAGCACAACAAACTACGCAATCCTACAAAACCCCGGCCACAACCGGGTATATTTCACAGCCGCCCGCAGTCTGGCGCACATAGAGCTGAAACTCGCCGCCCAAAAAATGTCCGCAAAGCCCTTTAACCTACGGGAAGAAGCCATCGGCGGGCTACCCTACCTACTATTCGACACAGAATCCCCGCTTACCGAAGCGGACATTCTTCTACTTTCCAGATTGTCATTTGTTTACGGAATATTCAAGCTTCAAGATGACCTCTTATGCCCCTTAGAAAAGAACCCCGCTTACCTTTTTGAAAGCGACGACATCACAAGCATTCTAAAATATAACGGAAAAACTAACGAGCTTTTTACCCGTATGCTTATCAATATCGCGCTGTGTTGTAGCCGCTTTAATCATACCGATAACATAAGCCTATTAGACCCCCTATGTGGGAAAGGGACAAGCCTATTTGAAGCCCTGCTATGCGGCTACAATGTATGCGGTGTGGATTTAGACGAAAAAATGATACGCGAAGCATACAATTTTCTTAAAAAATATCTGGAAAACGCACGCATAAAGCATTCCAGCCACCAAGAGCGGCAAGGGCTTGACAAAAAGAAAAAATATACCGCCAACCGTAACCAAATCAAGCTATCTAACGCCAGCGCAGAATTCATCTACGGCGATACCAGGGACATTGATAGCTTTTACCGCAAAAACAGCTTCCACATAATAGTCGGAGACTTACCCTACGGCGTACAGCACGCCAGCAAAACTAAATCAAACGAATCGCGAAACGCCTTACCCCTGCTTGCAGAGGCCTTACCAGCCTGGCATAAGGTATTAAAAAGCGGCGGCGCATTGGCCTTAGCCTGGAATCTATTTCTAATAAGCCGGGCAGATATGGAGGATATTCTTATCAAAAACGGCTTTAAAATAGTGGAGGAATCATTTATCCACAGGGTAGACCAGGCCATACAGCGAGATGTCGTCATCGCATTAAAAGCATGAGCTACGTAATAGGCGTTTGCGATGCCACTCCCATCGGTACAGATAAGCGGCTTAATCCAGGTCTAGCCATGCCGGGCGCCCGCTCCATCATCGTTGTGGGAAAAAGCTATGAGCCTTCACCTTACAATAATTTATCTAGCCTGGCCTACGGGGTAGACTATCACCTCAGCGTAAGAGCCTTACTGGAAGATATTGCCGCTACCCTAGACTGCAACAAGCTTATTATGGTAGATAACGGCCCTTTGCAAGAAAAACCCTTCGCCGTCAAGGCCGGCTTGGGCTTTCTAGCGAAAAGCGGCCTTGTAATTTCGCCGCTTTTGGGTAGCCGTTTCAACATCGGGCTTATGCTGGTTGATATTGACCTACCTTCTACCCCAGCAAAAGAAATGCCCACCTGCCCGGACGATTGCCGTCTTTGCCTAGACGCCTGTCCCTCCGCCACTTGCATATCTTACTTAACGCAAAAAAGGGGTAAATTATCAGAGGAAGAACAAGCCGCCATAGCCGCAAGCGGCCAACTTTACGGATGCGATATTTGTCAGGACTGCTGCCCGTTTAATTCTCAGGTACAAGATCGCGCAGATTACAGGCTATTAAACATAGACAAAGACACATTCAACAAAAAATTTGGCCACACAGCAATGGCCTGGCGCGGCTTGGAGCATCTTAAGCGCAACGCCGGGTATTTAATTGGAAAAAAAAGGGGATAATAATGGCACATTGGAATACACGTGGTCTACGGGGCTCTGCCTTTGAGGACATGATTAATTTAAGTAACCAGCTATACAAACAACAGGGCTTGGCCGTAATTCAAAAGGTACCGACCCCTATAACGCCCATAGAGGTCAATAACCGCGAGCATACCATAACAAAAGCCTACTTCGGCGAAAAAAGCACGGTCGATTTTATAGGCGTGGTACAGGGCATAGCCGTCTGCTTCGATGCAAAGGAGACGCAAACAAAAAACTTTCCTCTAAAAAACGTCCATCAGCATCAAATGGACTTTATGGAGGCCTTTACCGCACAGGAGGGCGTTGCTTTTCTATTGATACATTTTAAGGCCAGCGGCGAAATTTTCTTTCTTCCCTGGCGGCAACTGCATAACTGTTACGAGCTATCTTTGAATGGTGGCCGCAAGTCTATTCCGTATTCTGATTTTGACCCGGCTTATTTGGTTAGGAACGCGGAGGGCTTTCCGGTTCATTATTTGGAGGCGCTTAGTACTTACTTGGAGACAGGATAGGTGTATAAATGAAAATTTTTTTAATTCTTTCAGCAATATTTATGTTGTCCGCCTGTGTTGAAGTACGCTATGGCGGGCATTTTATATTTGAGCCGGAGGAGGAAGAAGTTAAGGCTGAACCGCTGAACACGCATTACAGTGTATTTTTTGAATCTGAGCCCATGCCGCTTGCCATGTTTGAGCCGCAACAAGGCGCGTTTTTGGGCATATACAGCGACGTTTTGCCAGGAATAGACGGGCGCGTTATTGCCGGGCTTGAAAGTCTGCTGGGCGTACAGCACGCCGCCTTTGTTGAGGTTATTGAGCTGGGGCTTGACGAATATTTTCCGGCTTTATGGCTACTGGAATGCATTGCAGAGCATAAGATTCCGGTAATAGTGATAGTTCCGCCGACCTCGCCGGAGGGTAGCTGGGAAGAAATGTTGCTATCAAGCGTAAGCGGCTTTTCGGAGTATCCTGTGCCGATGTTTGTGGTCTTTTACCCGCTTAGCGCCGATACCGGATGGCAGGCTGATACTTATATAGCCTTCTTCCGCTACGCCCGTGCGATATTTGCCGAACACGCACCGCATGTCGCCTTTGTATGGGCGGCTGATGCCGATAAGGATAACTTTTTAGATTTTTTCCCAGGAAATAGCGCCGTAGACTGGGTTGGGCTTTCGTTAAACTTATCTGGTAGTAGCCCTTGCGCCGAGCTACTAGAGCGAGCGCTGGGCTTCTACCATCATTTCCATCGTGATTTCCCTATTATGCTAAATTTGGGCATAAGCCATTTTTCAACGGAAGATCACCGCTATCATATCTCCGAAACCGCCACGCTTATCCGGCAAATTTACAGCACTATACTAAAGGAATTTCCGCAGATTAAAATGGTCAACTACATGGATCTTAGCAGGCTATCATGCGCCGGAAGCGATTACCGAATCCGCATGGATGCCGCCTTACGAAAAGCATATAGGGAAAGCACGCAAGATTTTATTTCACGGGCGTCCCTTAACAGCGATTTCGCTTTCGGAACCCGCTCTATCCGCTCGGCCTACGCCGCTTATGTTGAGGACGGCGTAGTTTACGTGGATACAAGAACCTTAACCAACGAGCTTGGAATGCCGCTTCCGGCAGGCGGCCGCTGGATCGGCGGTGCGCATAGGGTAGATGTCTCTACCTTGCCTGCGGGTCGTTTACTACTCCGGTAAATAAAACTTGTCTGCCACCGTCAGGGGTATAGCTATGAAGCACAAATACAAATGGGTGATTGCAAATCATTTCAAAGCTGGTTAGCGCCTCCGCAGTACCTCCGCCGTATACCACTAGCGCAGTTACAGCGGCGGCGGTTGCCCCTTCCTCGTCAACTGTAATCGTTGCTACTTGTATAGCGCTGTTAATCCATACGGGCAAATCTTCCTCTATAAGCCCGCCTGTCAATGGCGCTGTTTCAGAGTCAAACAAGGGAACGCCTAAAGATATAAGCGAATCAGTAAGACCGCTAGTAAGCGTGTTTTCAATGGCAAAGCGCGGTAATAAAAGTCTGCCCTCTGCATAAACCGCGTCATCGTGCATACGCTTGAAATATTCGTCCGTCATGGAAGCTAGTAGCCCCACGGCGTTTTTGTCTTTTGGCAAAATAATTGTCATGCCGCTTCCATTGGTGAAGGGAAGGTTTATTGCTTGCACTTGCTCGTCCTCAAAGTAGTTTGTTATTGACCATTCCATTTCCATAAAGTAGCCGTGACTTTCCCCTGTAGGCGCGTGGAAAATATCCCGCTGGGTCAAATACGGGTCAAATTCTCTTAGCCATGTATCCGAAAAGAAAATGGCGTTTGCAATGGCGGCAACGGTAAGCGGGTCAAACTCTTGAATAATTTCTGGTATTAGCCCGTAGGTGTTATCGCTTGCCCATAGATTTACTTCCTCCACAGCTTGCGGGTCAAGAAAGTCTACTTGTATCATTTCGCCCCGAAAGTAGTCTGCAAAAGTCTGAATGAAATTGTGGTGCAGAGTGTGGCTTTGGTCAACAAAAATAGCGTTAGCGATGTGTATGGGGTTGCTTTCATGCCCTTCGCCCCATTGCCGCCGCCTTCCTCTTTCGTTGGTTAAATCGAATAGCATACGGGAAGCCGCCCGGTTTACATCTGCCGGGCTTATTCCGGCCGCGCCCAAGGCCGCTAAAAGGGCGGGTTGATGCGCCTCGTCTGTGGCGTTTAGTAACGCCGCAAGTGGCAACCATACCGAATATGGCGATACCACAAAGTTATCGTGCCCTATATTAGGCGCTAGAGCCGCGCTTAATCTGAATGCAAAGTCGTTTGCGCCTTGCGCCGCTTTTACTGCCAAAGGGTCTGGCATATCCCATTGAGGTTCAATAAGGGGCGCGGCGTTTACTTGATGTAGAAAAATTGATGTGAAGCTTCGTGACGGGGGTGAAGTAGGTGTAAAGCGGGGTGGTAATGGGGGTACTTCCGCTTGTTGAGGGGTTTCTCCGTTGGGAATTAGCCACAGGCCAAATAGTAAGACCAGCGCACAGGCCGCTGTTATTGCACAGCGTAGCGCAAGTCGTTTTTGGAGAATCGGCTTAGGCTTTTGCGTTACAGTTTGCATAATTTTATCATGTAATATTGGGTCAACACTGCGAGTATCCATGTAATTATTATATGTTTTCATATAGATTCTCCTTCCAAATATTTTTTAAGTTTACGCCTTGCGCGTGTTAGAATTTGCCGCACTGTGGATTCTTTTTGTTCTGTTATTTCCGCTATCTCTTTTGTGGAGTAACCCTCGTAGTAGTATAGATGGATTACTACCCGATATTTTGAGGGCAAGGCGAGAACGGCTTGCATGGTGTCGTGTTGCTGTGCCTCTTGCGCGGGGTGTGTGTCTAAAAGAGGTATAACTTTTTTCCACCAATGCGAACGCAGATAATTTTTGCATAAATTTACTGTAACTCTTATAAGCCACGCTGTTTCATGGTCAGAGGATTCAAATTTGGGGCGTTTTTGGAATAGCTTTACGAAAACTTCTTGTATAATATCTTCCGCATCCGCATTGTTGCCAACAACGGCAAGGGCGGTGCGGTATAATTTATTTTCGTATTGCTTTACTTTTTCCTCTATCCAATCCACCGGCCGCTTGGATTGATTTGGCACGGGTTTCACTCCTTTCACTTTATATACACTATAAAAGGGGGAATTGCGACAGGGGTTAGAAAATTTTGTGTTGACTTGGGGAACGCGCTTGAATTACATTTTGATTTAAAGGTAAATTCAAGCGCTTGCTAGGTGTTATATTCTCATAAGGACATATTTAATCAATATCAAAAAAACGTGATGATTGCGCCGTTTGTGGCACATACGGATTTTCACGGACAGAGGTTAAAACCAAGCCGAAAGGGGGCTGTCTCGTTAGGGGGTAGCCCCAAGAGCATCCGGAGGAAGGGCTGATAATTGTTTTCTACGGCAAATCGCAACTCGCAAGGCCGGTGAGCTACGCCCACCTGCTTGCTCAAACAAGCGATTTACCT
>Ga0209755_10008886_pt1 | contig 10669 bp, 3 predicted proteins | sample TergutCo191P1_FD_187301 | JGI IMG/M metagenome (GOLD analysis project Ga0209755, IMG submission 187301) | Cornitermes sp. P1 segment gut microbial communities from Petit-Saut dam, French Guiana - Co191P1 (SPAdes) (version 2) | ecosystem: Host-associated > Arthropoda: Insects > Digestive system >... | reverse complement strand
GTCTGTTTTGTTGTGTCCTGTACCAATGGCCTAAATAGAACATACTCCATAAATATGGGACACTTCTCTCGAATTATAGAAAAACCACTGATACTAATTAATGGAGATGTGACAAGAACTAATTTTTATTGAAAAGAGGTGTGGACACGTATACTAGGCCTTCCAAATTCAGTTCAGTTTTTTACCAACAGGTGCAGTAATTTCTAATTTTTTACTGGTTAGAACTGGCAGCAATTGATTCTGGGTTTTTACTCTAATGTGTGCTGCAGATAACATGCCTTTCTTTTTGCTCATCTTTTTTTAGATTTATTTGGGGGGGGGGCAGAGAGAGTTTAAATGCTAGTAATTCTCACTATTGTCATAGTGATTCTGCTCTTTCACTTGAAGGAGAACAGAGTTCAACATGAAGCCAGAAAACACTCTTCTTTTTCCATATACTCATTTATTTGATAATGTTTGGCAGATGAAATGTAAAGTGAACAAATTTTAATCACAGAACTTTCTATTAAATACTACTAACACAACTGGAACTGACCACCTCAAGTAGAAAATAAAGCTTAAGTAGCAAAGGTTAGCTTACTATTGTTTAAAGAATAATCTATATACATCAGGCTGTCACTCACACACAAAACCAAATATTTTCACATCATGCCCACATAAAACGATGCACATGTACAATTCATGGAAGCCAAGATAATTATCATCCCAGCTTGCCGAACTTATCACTACTTACCATGAACAAAACTGCCCACATATGTTTTAACACACATATACTATGTTGCTATTAACTGTCTAGCATTGAGGACCTATCCAATATCATATTACACCAAACCACCCCCCCTCTTCAGAACTGTTTCTAACTAGAAAAAAGTGAATTGTGACTTGTCTTTCCACTGGAACATCAGGTATGATTAATGATCACTGTCAAATACCCCATCCTTTTATATTTCAGTCATCAGCACAGGACTTGAAAGGTTATTCTCAGAGCTTTCAATGAACTACTTTGTGAAACACAAAACTTTTGTTCTGGCATATAAATACAAATAATCTGTGACAGGTACTGGATAAATCACACCTTGGAGGTAACTTACTTTAAAATTTACCTCACAAGGTAATTCTCTGAATGAAATAATATGAAATTTAAATATGAATTAAGTGGCAGCAAAAATGTCATAAAATGAAAAAATGGATTAACACATTTTAAGTGGCATTATAAATATATCACTTCCTCACATTAAACTTAATTGTTTTGTTTCTGTGTGGAATTTGCAATGACCTTATAGTATAAAGAATATTAACTTTCATGCTAAATGAGGAACAGCTCTTAGCAAACGTACAATAGGAAACAGAACGGGCAGCCATCACTTTCCTTATTCACTATTCTGAGCCTCAAGTTTATCTAAAGCATCTTCCAGTGAATATAAATAGTCCTTAGTTTTCTTCAGGTCATCTTTACTGATGACATGAGAGTCCTCAGACACACATTTCTGCTGACTTCCAGCACTTGTTGATGGATTGCTTTCAGAGAAATCACTCACCTCTGCACTTATAACTTCATTATCTGTTACTTCTGCCATGATGTCATGTTCCAGGCCAATGTCAATAGGGCCATTCTGAACAGATCCATTTCTGTTTTCCGTCATATGTATAGATGATCCGTGTAGAACACTTTCAGAATTCTGTGAACTCTGAGTTATGTATTTATGCATGATTTCAGGATAAAGTTCAGGCTGAACAGAACTATGTTGGCCATCTGTTGTAACTTGTTCCTGCTGCTCTGCCACTGATGCTTCACAACAGTCACCTGGAGATTCTACTTCCATCAACTCTTCGCCAGGATTTGGTGCAGAACTTGAAACTTCTGGCAGTCCAACATCTAGGCAGTTGCCTCCCTTCATTAAATAGTCAGTCATTTCATCCTCTAATCTAAAATCAATTTCTGCATCACACACAAACTGATCTTTTCTACAGTTTCTGATCTCTGGATCATTCCTTTCTGCACTAATTCCCAAAGGGATGTTAATGTGGGGTTTTGATTCTGTGCATGAAGAGTAATGAGATTCATCCATCTCATGTTGCTGAAGCTCCTCAAAGTGTTCAACAAGTGAGTTTGTATTATTCTCAAAATTAGAAATTTTACTGTCTGATTCAATAGGGCCTACTTCCTTCCAAGATCTTCCATGTTTTTCATTACCATCATCTCTAAATTCACTTGGTTTGACTTCAGAATCTACAATTACAGCAGACCTGAAGTCTGAGACAAAAAGAGATTCTGCATTAATAGCAGTATATTCTTTAGATATTTTTACATTACTGCCTTCTGTTGCAATTTTGACATTAGGATTCTTGGGATAATTTTTCTTACACTCTGCAACTGAAGCTTCACCCAGTGGTTGAGATGTTATGTCCTGTTCCAATTCTTCAGACTCTACTACAACACTGGAATAAGGCTCATCACTTTGAGTTTTCACAAGAAGGTCCACAGCCAATGTTTCCTCTGATGACTGTTTAGCACTGACAGGTTTCTGACTGTCCACTGACAAAATAACTGAATTATATTTCGACTGCTCTTTCCATGTCTTCAGCAGCTGGATGCTACCTGGATGGCTATGTGTTCGCATCTTTTTAAGACGGCAGATACGAAAATGTTTGGCGAGGTTTATGTATGATGTAAATGTCTTATTTTTACAGCAGCTACAGGTGTAGCGTTTTTTGTGGGAAACTTCAAAGTGCGCAGACAGTACAACTGGGGTAGGAAATATCATTTGACAGACACCACAAGAAAATTTACCCTTGGGTATCACTTCTTGTGATTTATAACTGACTGAGCCCAGAAAATCTTTGCTGATATTACTGATATGTGAATGCTGTGCATTTGAAACTGAAGATGTTGGTTGCAAAGAGACACCGTGGCTATCAGAATGAGCTGTTAAACCCTGTTCTGTCTCAAATACTAAAGCACAAATGTCACACACGTAAATATGTTGGTTCTCAATCTTGGGTACTTCTAACTTTATGCCATGTGACGCTGTAATGTTCTTATCATTAAATGATTCAACATGGGTTTGTTTATGTGCGCAGAAAAGTGACTCATTTTTAAAAACATTCAAACAAATGTCACAGCTATAGAACTGTTCACTTTCACAATCTTGATTACTGGTCACATCATGTTCTAATTCCTCTGTTTCCATTTCCACTAAATCATCACGTTCATGTGCACCCACTGTATGACTCTTCTGGTGTGTCACAAGTGCACCTACATTACCACAAACTTTGTAACACACTTCACACCGGAGTTTCACCTTCTCATTTTGGACTACTGAATTGGAAACACTAATGAAAGACTGATGTGTCTTCTGATGTTCATGGAGATTTTGTTCACTGGTGAAAGATCTGAAACATGTTTGACAATTATGAAGATTTGATTGTGGTTGATGTTTTGGTTCTGTACCTAAGACAATATGTATAGTTGCATGCTGGATCAGTTTCGATCGGGCATTGTGATAACGGCCACATATACGACACGTGAAATTATTTCCTTCACCAGTAAAATTGTCAGGGTGCTGTGTACTCAGATGAGAGGCAAGGTTGTGATAATCACGACAAACATGAAGGCACACCCCACAAGTTACTGCAGCCTCTGGCCGATGATTACGAATAAGATGTTGCCAAAGGTGTTTAAGGGCTGGCCATTCCTTTCCACACAGTTGACAGTAACAAGGGGATTCTGAGCCAGGGTTTGAGCTGTAAACAGTACGGACGTCTGTCTTCTGACGATTCAGTTTTACACTGAAAGATGTATCACGACCCTCGCCATAAGGAAGTGCATGCTCACTGTTATACTCCACACTCTCAGAACTCAAAGTCAAATCACCTTCATGATCATTCTTCTTATCTTTGTCATTGCTTTTGTTCATGGGACTAGTGGTATCACTCATGTGATTTATCTCATTCTTAACTTCTTTTATAAGATTACCTTGCAGACTCGATTCTGGTATGAACACAAAAGGTACTTCAGAATTGAACTTCATTTGCCTTTGTGCTTTTACACTGGAACTTCCTCCTGTACTTTCACAGAAATTTAAATTGTATGACTGTTGTTTTACAGCCATAAGACTCCCCTGTGACACTACTGTGGCGGTGACAAATTTACGTTGCATTTTTTTGGACATGTGAGCAGGAGAGTTAATGTGCTTCCAGTAATATGATTTATTAGTGAAATGTCTGTCACACGGCACACAGTGGTATGGTTTTATATCTGATACTGATGAGGTATGTCTCAGATTTTTGTGGTCTGCAAGATCTGATGGTGAACGGAAGGTTACAGAGCATTTCTCACAACTGTACGAACGCTTTGGTCTCTTGGAAACCCTGTTCAATTCTACATCATTCTCTGTATTATTTAATGATTCTTCTTCAGCGCCCAAATTCAAATTTAGATGTTTTGTTTCAGTGTGTTTCCTCAATTCTGCATAGGTTGGAAAGATTTCGCTGCAGAATTCACATGGCAACTGATCATTGTCAATTTCACTTCCACGCACCTTCCTTGATACTTGTTTATTTTTCCCTACTTCCTCTTCAGCTTCAGCATCACTTGTCACACCTTCTGCATCTTCAAGTGTTCTGACATGACCCCTTTCACTGTGCTCCTGTAATTCTCTCTTACTTTTGAATACCTGGAGACAATCTTTACAAGCATAATATTCTGGGTGGCACTTAGTAAAATGTTCCATTACTTTATACGCACTGGAGTAAGTCTTGGCACATATTTGACATGTGTCTGGTGCATTCAAGGCTCTTGGATGTAAGCTCTCTACATGCTGAACAAGTTCTTCAGTTGATGGAATGTATTTGAAACAAACACCACATGTAAGGGGGATGGCAGCCCTGTGTTGTGCTGATGTAAGGTGATTCCATAATCTCACTTTATTTACACAGACTTCGCCACACAGATAGCATGTGGGAGGATATTTAACGGAAGCATGTTGTTTATGGTGCTTAATGAGATCGGATTTCGATCTCATTATTCTTGAGCAGCTGGTAACAGGGCAGCAGAAGTTTGGGTGACTGTTGTGGTTTTCCTTGATATGTGCAAAGAGATCCATTTTGGATGTGAAGGAAACATCAGGACAAAGTTCACAGTGCTGTGGAATATGAGCTATTTTCTGGTGGTCCTTCAGTCGTGATGGGGTAGAGAAAACTTTAGAGCACAGACCGCAAGTTCGATTCTGTATGGAAGCAGAAGAATCTGATCTAATGTTTGAAATTTTCAGTGGTTTAGGTTTAACTGCACGCAAGCAATGCTGCTGGTGTTGCTTGAGAAGGTGGGATTTCCAGAATCGTTTTGAGCAATTATGGCATGGATAGAGTGTTGGGATTTTCACAGTTTTCCCAGGTGCGAAACACAGACTAGATAAAGACAGTTTGCTGGCAGGGTTTGGATTCTTGGGATAATGTTTTGAGGAAATATGAATTTGTAGGTGAGTTTTGCTTGCTGAAATTCTTTTGCATATCTGACATGTCAGTTCTGGGTGATTGTTATGAACTCTCTTGACATGCTTCCACAGACCTGCTGTTCTACCATAAAATTTTGAACACAGGTCACATGGATGAAGAGAGTGAATTTTGCGACGATGCTCTGCCAACTGTGCTATGGAATGAAATACCACCTCAGGACAGACATCACAGAAGAGAACTGGCTGAGGTTTGAGAGCTGATGTTTTATTTGCTGGTGACAAACCTGAAATTTTATTGAGTTTTGAAATAGTACTTGATTGAGATGACACTGATTTGCCAGTAGGTTTTGTAACAGTCTTCACTGTTGGTACAAATTTCTTGGCTGTTCCTCCTGATGGAGTACTGGGCGCACTGAAGAAAATGTCATGGTTACTGTTTTCAGGAATGCTGGTAGACAAGGAGCATGGTTTTTTAGGAAGTGGGACTGGAGGGACATCATTATGGCCTATCATATGTATTCTGCGATGTCTTGAAAGCTTTGACCTGTTAGAATATGGACGACCACAAATGTCACAACAGAAGTCTCCACCAGTTAATGGCATGTGTGTTGAACGGACATGGCCCTGAAGGTCTGGAACAGTACAAAATATCTTAAGACATACACCACATGTCAGTGGCACACAGTCTGGGTGTACACCCATCAAGTGCTTCCAGAAATCAACACGTGTACCCCAAAGCTTCCCACAGATTTCACACACATTTGGCGTTGCTCCCTGCAGCCGGTGATGATTTTTGCAGTGTTCTTGTTTTAATGTACGTGTAGGAAACACTTTTCCACATCCTTCTTTGTCACATGTTAAAGCAGATTCACCATTATGGGCCTGAAAAACGTGCCTCCATCTCTCAGATTTGCTTCTGTGTGAACTTCCACACAATTCACAAACAAAGAAAAGTTGATATGTATCCCTCAAACTGCTCAGAACATCTACATCTGAGTTGACATTCACTTTATGAGCGCCTTTCTTATGCTTCACCAGCCCGTCCTCCGTCGGGAATGACTTATAACATAACTCACAGCCAAAGGAAGAGCTTTCTTCAGTGATTCTTGCACTTGCATATTCACTGTTGCCAAAGTCTGCAAAAACCTCCTGTTCTAAAACTGGTTTATGCTCATTCACTGAATTTTCATCACGATTCTCAAATTTATAAAAACCAGCGTTTGGTGTAACAAGCATTTCAGGATCATAAACTCCTCCAGTACCATTGTCAAGGTTATGAACAGACACGTGTCTTAGCAACTTCCTTCGACAATCATGCTGTCGACCGCACATTTGACAACAGTACCGGCGTTGATCTACTGAATTATCAGGAGGATGGGAAGTTTTCCAGTGTTGGTAAAGCTGAGTATTATTCTCACAGATCTTCAGACAAATGCCACAGGCATAGGCTGCACATTCCTTGTGTGTGTATCGCAGGTGGAGCCACAGACTAGCACGATCTCCAAATTCCCTGGTACATACCTCACACACAAAACCAGTCTGTGCTGCACACATTTTATCCACTGGCAAGGTATCATCTTCACTATCATCTACCTCTATTACATCGTCTTCCCTAGTGTTCTGGTTGCCAGACATCTGACTAACACCATTTTTTTGTTGCCCATCAAGTTTCTTGGACATGGAATGGCTACTCCCGGTAGAGACAAAAGTGCATATTTCCTGCTTCTTCTGAGGTGTTCGTTGATACCTTGAAATATCCATGACTTCTGAAGGATCTATACCATGACAGGCATTAAAATGTCGGCTAAGAGATGTACGTAGGGAGAAATCTTTCTCACAAAGAAGACATGTATATGGTTTTGTGTTACTGCCATGTCCAATTTTTGTTTCCTCTGCAACATCATGGGTGTCTCTATGGTCTTGGAGCTCTGATGGTGTATGGAAAACTTGAGAACAACTATTACAGGTATAAATGTTCAGGGCCGCCTGATCAGAGTCCTCACTATCTTCCTCATTCCTTGCTATCTTTCGTGGTTTTGAATTCTTACGCCGGCTGCCACTGTTACTTCCCACCTCAGTTGACAAACCTACTCGTTTTTTAATCTTTACATCATCAGTACTAGCATCCAATGATGGGCTTCTTTTCGTTGATCTGATTTCAGTACATTCCCGATTTTGTAACAGTGTCTGTTTCAATAAACTTGTCTCATTATTGGCTCCTCGACTTGCTTTGAGATCCATGTTTCTTAAAGTTTCCGAGCCTTTTGATGTCTCAGACTTCTTTCCAATCTTGAAGTTTTTTGTAAATTCGGATTTCTTGCCAATATATGTGTTTAAACCCCGATCAGTGATGCCTGAGGGCACACTTGAGTGAAAAAGAGAATGCCTTTCCAATTCTCCCCCTGTTTTGAAAACCTTAAGACATTTCACACATGTATGCAAAGCTCCTGGGTTGTTTAATGATGACTTGCTGGTTGCACTCTGAGTACTCCTAAAGTTGCCTGTTGATTTGTGGAAGCTGTCTGCATGAGCTGAATATGAATTTCTGTTATCAGCTGAATGCTGTGTTGTCAATGATGTGCTGTGTTTCAAAGAATCAATAACAGATGCTGAAGTATTGTCAATGGCACCTACCTCACCATCATTTATGTCAACAATCTCTCCTTCCTCCAAGCCATGCTTTGTTCTCTTATGTTCTTCAAGGTTGTGGCAAGTAGAAAATACTTTTGAACATATGGGGCATGTTACAAGAGGATTGCCACGATGACACACACTGACATGTCCCCAACGATGCTTCGCAGTTGAATATGACTTATTACATAGATCACAACGGTAAGGACGATAGTAACCACTCTTCCAATTAAGACCTGGTGATTTGTCTACAGGTCTGCTGGTCTGATGACATGGTTGCTTGGAATGATCTTCTGTAACAGCTTCCTTCATATGGCTCTTGTTATCAAGTGTCAGATGCCCGTTACTGGTGAATGCATTACTAATACTGTAGGTAGGTGGCATTTCCTTTTCAGACAGTTCTTCTTCCCCTGTGCCATCACCACACCTGTAACACGAGGATACTACACAGTAAGCATATCATCAACTGAATTTCATTTCACAATATGTATGTACTCTTTTTAATGTTGTATGTTCTGTGCATTATACAAAAATTAATTTCTACCAACTTTACATGCACAAAATATGTTCATCAGATGTTAACAAATGTCCAACATGCTTCAGCACAATACAGATGCCATGATCACAAGAGCCCTCTCAGCAGTCTTCACAGCACCCTCAAAGTGGTCTGTTGCATTGGTTAAGTGGGTAAAAACACAGTCATACACTTGCACACACATTAAAATTCTGTTAAAACACATGAACACCCCAAACACAAATTTTCAAACGCAAGGGGGAACGTTCAATCGTGTACCATGGACTGACAGAGGGGGCTATATTCCTCACTATAAGTTAGTGATAATCCATGAACACCTCAAAGCCCAAATCAAGGATTGACTCCTGGTACTGTCTAATGTGTGCTCTCGATGTTGGGTAGAAGGCACTGCAACATTTCCATTTTACATAGCACCATGTTTAATAAAACTTATTTAAGTTGGTATTGCCTTCTACCACTCCAATTTCTACTCAACATCAAGAGCACATAACAGCACCAAGCCTCAATCCATAATTGGGCTTTGAAGTTTTTCTGGATGATCACCAATGTCTAGTGAGGATTGTAGAGCTCCCACCCACAGTCTGTATGGTGCTCGATGGAATGTCCCCCTAGTGTTTTAAAATTTGTGTTTTGGATATTTGTGTGCTTGAAACGAATTTTTATGTGTGTGCAAGTATGTGAATGTGTTTTTACCCACTTATCATGCAAAAGACCACTCTGAGGGAGCTGTGAAGGCTGCTGAGAAGAATCCCCTGATCATGGCACCTTTGATGTGCTGAGACATGTTGGAGATTTATTAATGTCTGATGAACATATTTTGCACATGCAAAGTTTGTTACACAAATTAAATTAATGTATGTAATATCCTGGGTAAAGCCAAGTACGTCCAATTTAATTCACATGAGCAATTGAAATTCTCATGCTGTATCTCAGAAAACAATTATCTGTCATCCCTTTAATGAAACACAATTAAATATAAAATTTAATACAGATGTCACTGAAACCCATCATAAATAATCCAACTTTGTGGAGGCAAAAGTGGCTCAACTTGGCACAAAATTTTCTTCTTTTAATGGATATTTAACCTCCAGCACTACATTCACAAAAGCCTGCCATCAAGTCCCTATAATTATCCACATGTCTCCAATCCACAACACACCACACCACCCTTTCTCAGAAGATCCATTTTTGACCTATTTTTCTTCCTTATGAGAGAAATGAGTGAGTTTATGAAATAATTATGCTGTCACTATGTTTATGTGTACAAGTAATCAACTTCTGTACCAAAAGATCAATTTTCACTAAATTTGGTACTGCATATGCCAGTTCATACAGGCAACTATAACAAACATGGCAGTTGCACAAAATTCTGAAATAGGAAATATGTTTTGTAAGTTCTGCTTGGGAAAACCCAAGTAATTGCCTTTGTTAGAATATAAAAAAAGATATATTTTTTCTTTTTTCTTCCTCAGAAAAAACATGGCTGGAAAAGGGTTAAATTACAACACAGAAGAACCTCTAAAATATAACCTACAATTCAGCTTCACAAGAATTCCCTTTAACTGCTGGATTCATACAAAAAAATTTAATTCAATGTCAGATGTTTCACCATTCACAGTTAAACAAATTAATGTGTCTTTACCTGCCAGACTTAATGGCACCCTTCTTTCTGCCACTGGTGTTGTCTAACACTTCACTCTCCTGAAGAGGAATACAAGAGGAATTCTCATTAGAAATCACAGTCAAAAGAAATCTAAATAAGAAAAATAACAGATTAACATAGAAATGAAGAATACAAGTACATATGAAGCTGTAATGGAATACAGTAACAATATAAAACAGAGGCATCAACCATAAGCTCAGTACTAGCAGACAGAACTACTGGGGACCTATGTTTTGTATTCCTGGTCTTGTGGATGAAACACAGATACAAGCAACACAATAAGACTTTGAAAGTGTATGTACCATAGTAACAGAAATAAATAAAATAGGAATTAAAAAGATTAAATAATAAGGATTCAGGTCTTCTGCGATGTCTTTGGGCAAG
>Ga0209755_10008885_pt1 | contig 10669 bp, 5 predicted proteins | sample TergutCo191P1_FD_187301 | JGI IMG/M metagenome (GOLD analysis project Ga0209755, IMG submission 187301) | Cornitermes sp. P1 segment gut microbial communities from Petit-Saut dam, French Guiana - Co191P1 (SPAdes) (version 2) | ecosystem: Host-associated > Arthropoda: Insects > Digestive system >... | reverse complement strand
TTGAGAAGTTTTGGTTTGCAATTAAGCATGCAATAAGAAAAGTGCTGCCGAACTTTTGGCCCAATATTAATTCGGCTATTGATTTTGTCTTCCAGTGCTCGGGGAAATCTTATCTGGGTTAGCTATAGAATAAAAAAACGCCAATTTATAAAGTTAATATAAATAATTAGCCACCGACGGGGCTTCTTTTGCCTTTTTTTCTCATTTGGTAAATTTTTTAAATATTAAAGCAATTTATGAATGAACATTTGTTTTCACAACAAATGTTGCCATAAAGTGAAATGAGATCCCAGCGTCGCGCGCTGGGATGACAAAAAGGCTACTTGGATCCCAGTGGGTGTCATTTCAGCTAGAATCAGTTCCCTGGCGCCCTTGTTCTCATTGGTTGCTTCTTTACTGTTACACCACTTAAATCAGACTCAGGTTTATCATCTGTTCTTCCGGTAGTTCTTGGCAATTGACTTTTATTCTCCGCACTGTCCAGTATATTTACAATTTCCATGCGTCCTGCTTTTTTAGCGTAGTCCAAAGGTGTTTCGCCATCATTGTCCTTAGCATGAATATTAGCACCTTCCTTTATAAGGAACTTTACAACTTCCGATTCACCTGCATGTGCAGCGCAATGTAAAGGTGTACAATTATCTTTACTAGGCTCATTAACACTTATCCCTCGATTAAGGAAAAATTCTAAAATATTCTTATGCCCGCTTAAAGCAGCAGCATGTATAGGTTTTACACCATAAGTATTTCCAGCGTGGATATTTGCTCCTTTACCTACCAGAAACTTCACAGCTTCCAAATGACCACCTAATACAGCATAATATAATAACGTGCGGCCTTCTTTATCATTATCATCAATACCCACACCATTTCTGAGGAAAAACTCTACAATATTTGCATGACCTTTCCGAGCTGCAGTATGTACAGGTTTTTTACCATGGTTAGCGTCTTTTGCATGAATGTTGGCTCCTTCATCAACCAGGAATTTTGCTGTTTCTAAATAACCATTCCACGCCGCATAGTGTAATGGCACCCAATTATTTTCGTCAGCATCATTAACTCCTATACCCTTGCTCAGAAAAAGCCTCACAATACCCGTATTACCTTCCCTAGCAGCAATATGCACTGGCTTTCTACCGCAAACGGTATCTTGAACACGAAGGTCAGCCCCGTTATCTATTAGATACTTTACAACTCTTAAGCTACCACCATAAGCAGCATGATGTAGTGATGTCCAGCCATTTTTGTCAGCGCTATTTATATTAACTCCCTTCCTTATAAAGTATCTTACTGCTTCTAGTTCACTGTTTCTAGCAGCATCACGTAAAGTATTGCTATCCTTAACGCTGAGGTTAGCAAATTCTTCCTCCCAATCTTCATCATCCCAGAAATATGCTCTTTCAATTCTATCTGAGATGCTTTCAGATGGATCTTGACCCCATCCAGAATATAAAACCCTACCATAGTTTTCAATCTCTCTAATCAAAGCTGAACCCGTTTTGGATTGCTCTAGAAACATTTCTTTTTTATCTTGATCAATCAAAACATAATGGTATAAACTCTTATCTTTACGCTCTTCCTTTATCAGAAACAAATCACCAGATACCCCATGAAAAAATCTGTCTACCTTATCAACAACACTTTGAGGTGGATCTTGACCCCATCCAGAATATAGAATTTTACCATAATCTGCAACATCTATTGAACCTGTTTTTTCCTTTTCCAGAAACATTTCATTTTTACCTGGGTCAACCAATACATAATGCCAAGCACTCATACCTCTATCTTTTCCTCTTACTAGATGTAAATATATATGTCCTCTATATTCAAGATAGTTTACCATACCCTTCTTAGCAGGTTTTAATTCATCACCTGAATACTTTCTATCTAGCTCTTGCACTTTTTCTGAGCCAAAATAAACGTTGCTTAACCCACGCCCCACAACTTTTGGTTTTGCACCACCTAATATATTCACAACTTCCATGTGCCCATCCTTTCTAGCAAGATCCAAAGGTGTTTTACCATCACCATCCCTAACATTAATGTCAGCATCTTTCTCTAGTAGGAACTGTATGACTTCTAGGTGACCTCTTTTAGCAGCATAGTGCAATGGCGTCCAACTATCTTTATCTCTGTCGTTAACACTTGCCCTCTTATTGAGAAGAAACTCTATAATCTCTCGATGACCTTCTCTAGCAGCAACATGTATGGGCTTTATACCTAAAATAGTATATATAGCGTGAACATTAGCCCCTTGATCAATACATCTTTTAACCCTACTAAGATTACCTTGCCTTACAGCATCAAATAGTTCCTGATCAACTTCTCTCATAAACCCTCCAAAGTTGTTACTAAATTATGTAAATTTCAGTGCCTATATCATAGATATTTCCTGTATGCAACAACTTTTTTTTGAAATTGTGAGTTTGGATTGGTGGTAATTCTTATGCTCTGATCTAGCCAGTGACTACTCTATTTCTGCCACTGTTTTTTGCTTTATATAGATATCTGTCAGCGCGTACTATAAATTTTTTAATGTTATCAAGGTCAGATTTTTGCATTTCTGCAATTCCAATGCTCACAGTCACACTATGAGTTGTGTTCTCGCCTGAGAGCACAAAAGGTTCTGTAGCAATAATTTCACGTATCCTCTCTGCAACAGTGTATGCATCTGATATATTGGTATCTGGCATTACAATAACAAATTCCTCACCACCAAACCTAGCTAGCAAATCCGTCACTCTGATATTTTCAGAGATTCTCTTCTGCATTTGCTTTAAAAGCTCATCCCCAGCACTATGCCCAAAATCGTCATTTACTACCTTAAAATAGTCTATATCAAGTATCATAAGAGATAATCTTCTGTCCTTCTCTACAGAATCCTTAACGATGTTTTTCAAGTGCGCATCAAAATATCTTCTATTGTAACAGTTAGTTAGCGGGTCCTTTATAGACATTTCTGCATTATTGAACAAGTTCATTCTCAAGGCATCTTGATACCTTTTACGTTTCACTTGTAAATTAACTCTTGCCATTAACTCACTTTCGTCCAGCGGTACTGTTAAGTAATCGTTAGCACCCACGTTAAGTGCTTTTACTAAATTGTTTTTATCATAATCTTCAGAGAGAATCAGAATTGGCGTGTAACGTGTTTCTACTTTACTGCGAAACTCAGAACACAAACGTAGGCCATCAGTTTGCGAAAATTGCATGTCGGAAATAATTAGGTCGTAGTTATCCTCAATACCAATCTTCAGTGCCTCAGTTGGATCATTCAGCACTTTAATTGAACCAAAACGTTGACTCAGTACATTATATATCTGTTCCGCTTGAAAGACATCCTCATCCACAACAAGTATGTTAGCATCAAAAATCTGGTTGGAATAATCCATAATACTGCTTCCTGCTACCCCACCAATCTCAGCGTTAGTTTCTCCTCTCAAACGCAACTCATCTATTACCATCTTCAAGCGCGTGAGGGACTTGATTCTCGCAGACAGAGCAGTTTCATCTATTGGTTTAGTTAGAAAGTCATCTGCACCAGCATTAATGCCCTGCACTCTATCATGAGTGTCATGCAGCGCAGTCACCATAATTATTGGAATATGGGTTGTTAAGGGGTCGCTCTTTAGGCTCTTACAAACTTCAAAACCATTTATTTTCGGCATCATAATATCGAGTAATACAATATCTGGCTGCTGCTTTGCTACCAAATCTATAGCTTCTTTACCATCATGAGCTACAATAACTGTATAGTACTCTGCTTTTAGTCGAGCTTCTAAAAGCTTAACATTAGATAGTACATCATCTACTACCAGAATCTTTGCTGTCATTACCTTTAGATGTATTATCTATATTGTAACTAGGATAAAACTTACCATCTTTACCAACTATATAATTTACCTTCTCGACACTATACTCTTTATACAAATCTTCAATTCCGGCATCTTTTAACAATTTCCTAACTCTCGACTTTGCAATCATAAAATACCTATATATATTCCTAATAAGGTCAATAAACGCAGGTATCTTATTCTTATCAAGAACAACTATACTCACTAGTGCTACGACTAAAATTTCTGAAAGACCTATGTTGAACATTTTTCCTACAAGGCAAGTCTTTAATTCTTCTTATTGTAAGTATTAATTTACTTAAATCAAGCTTAGAAGCAATCATCCCATCTAAGAAACTATTATAACATTCCATGTAATCCGTATCATTACAAGCCCAGGTTTGAACTTTATCTTCACGGTTATCGGTGGATTTTATAACTTCGACAGCTAGCTTATAATGATAATCGCTTAAATCATCCAATAAATCATTAATTAAGCTGCGGTCCCAATAAGAAGAATGACTTTTCATCTTGATAGCAATTGTTCTAATCAGATCAAATCTCAGTAGCGACTTTAATTTAAAGTATATTTTACAAGTGTCAAGAATAGGTAAAGATGTCTGCTCAGCAATGGATATAACGTCCAGTGCATAGGCCAAAATACACAGGTCAGCAACCTTTTTTGCTAGATCTTTATTTATATTAAGCTTCACTAAAGAATCAGACCCATGGTGATAGACCTCCAATAGATGTTCATCTAAAACATCAGTTAAGTTCTGGCCTAAAGTCTCAATTGCATCCTTAAATTTTGTGACATCATCCAGCTCTACAGAGCCGAGTTTGCCGAGGTTTTTTACCAACCAAAATGATACTCTACCAATAAATTTCTGCACATTTCTCACTATTTGCAAGTATGAGTTAACGTCAACCTTTCCATCCAATTCATCAATTTTCTGCCATAGGTTATTTAAACTATACAGACGATTAACAACAATATACACATTAACTGCTTCATGCACTTTGATTCCAGTATTTTCAACTAGATTATTAATAAATATGCACCCCATCCTATTCACTACGTCGTTTGCAATGCAAGTGGAGATAATTTCTCTGCGAAGTTGGTGTTTTAATATGTAATCCTTGAACTCTGTTACCATTTTTTGCGGAAAGTAGCTTAGCAAGTAATCACGACACAAGGAATCTTTTTCAGGCAAGCTGGAAAGTATAATTTCATTTTCTATTGCTGTTCTAGCGTAAGACATCAGGACAGAAAGCTGAGGAGAACTAAAGCCCTCCGCTCCAGTCAACATTCTCGCTATTTCCTCATCAGCTGGAAGAAATTCCACACTTCGGTTCAGCAACCCAGATCTCTCCAAGCTGAGTAATAATCTGTGATGTTGCTCTAACCTTTCCTTAGCCTGCAAGCACTCAAGGCGTAATGCTCTTGTTTCAATTCTGTTATGATCTTCAAGTACCTTAGATGCAACTTCGTCTACCATACTAGCCAGTATTTCATTCCTTTTTTCTAAGGAAATGCCCCCTTCTTTCATAATTGAAACAAATGCAATTTTGATGTTAACTTCCAAATCAGAACATATTACTCCTGCCGAATTATCAACAAAATCTGCATTGATATATCCACCCTTCTCTGCATACTCTATTCTTCCAAGTTGCGTGCAACCGAGATTACCACCCTCTATGAACATAGAAGCTCTAATATCCTCACCATTCACTCTTAACTCATCATTTGCTTTGTCACCGACCATGTCATGGCTCTCACTTCTCGCTTTGATAAACGTGCCAATTCCTCCATTCCATATAAAATCCACTTTTGCTTTCAACAGATATCGAATCAAGTCATTTGGAGATAACGTATCTTCTGTTATGTCGAAACATCTTTTTATTTCTTGAGAAATGTTTACTTGCTTGCTGCTGCGCTCAAATACCCCACCACCCTCAGAAATCAAATCCTTGTTATAATCCATCCAAGTTGAAAATGGCAACTCAAAGAGACGTTTACGCTCTGTGAAACTCTTTTCTGCATCAGGACTCGGGTCAACAAAAATATGCATATGGTTAAATGCGCCGATTAAACGCATATTTTTTGAAAGCAGCATGCCGTTCCCAAACAGATCGCCAGCCATATCTCCAATTCCAATAACAGTTACATCTTGATAAATATCCCTATTCATTCTCCAAAAATGCCTTTGTGCTGCAATCCACGCACCTCTTGCTGTAATACCCATCTTTTTGTGGTCATAACCTGCCGATCCACCAGATGCAAATGCGTCGCCAAGCCAAAAATTATACTCAGAGGCTATTTGGTTGGCATAATCAGAAAATGAAGCAGTGCCTTTATCTGCCGCAACTACCAAGTATGGATCATCTTCATCATACCTGATCACATTTTCTGGTGGAATTATTTTACCATCAACTACATTATCAGTAATATCAAGCATTCCTCTGATAAAATTCCTATAGCACTCAACACTTTTCTCTCTTAAGATATTTTTATCTCTATAAACTTTCTTTATTATAAACCCACCCTTTGCACCAACAGGAACTATAACCGCGTTTTTCGTCATCTGAGCTTTCATGAGCCCCAAAACTTCGGTGCGAAAATCTTCCGTCCTATCCGACCATCTCAAACCACCACGCGCTAGTTTCCCTCCTCTTAAATGTATTCCCTCAAAAAGGTTCGAATACACGTACAATTCACGATATGGACGCGGGTCAGGCAAACCATTTATTTTACTTGAATCAAATTTTGTAGATAAGTATGGTTTATCATCTTGATAATAACTGGTCCTTAAAATGGCCATTATTAAGTTAAATATCGAACGTATAACGTAATCATGTGAAACATTGCTGATCTCTTTTAGAAGCTCCTCAATTTTCTCTCTGAAGATGTCTGTAGTTTCTGCTCTATCAATATCTATACTAGGATCAAATCTCGCATGAAATAATTGTATCAAATACTTCACTATCTTTGGATACTCTGAAACTACTTTTTGAATGTATTCTGGGTTGTATTTAAATGACGTTTGCTTCAGATAAGCACTTAGCGCTCTAACCAGAAGCACCTCCTTCCACTCCAGCCCAGCAATAATGATCAAACTGTTGAAATAGTCATTTTTAATTTCCCCTTCAAACACTTTTGCAAGCGTTATCTCAAACTGCTCTTTTAGAGTAATGTTGTCTATTAGCTCATCGACCCTCGACAACACAAAATGGTGTATCCATATTCCACCGTTGATTTCTATGTAATAACCATTATGAGATAGGATCTTCGCCCCCAGATTCTTAGTAATTCTCAATATCTTTGATAATTCAAGGCCACCATTGCTCGGAGTGTAAACCTTTAATTGATAATTTAGATTGTCACGAGTAAGTCTTAAATCGACCTCACTTACTCTCTTTTTCCTTACTATCTCCAATTTCTTCATATCGTAATATGCGTCGTTAGGCTCGAAACTCTCTTGATAGCTTATCGGAAATGCTTTGCAATAACGGATGAATACATCCTCAACAGTACCGAAGGTATTATATAGGTTATCTATAAAACGATCTTCCCACTTTTCTGTAATGTTTCTCAACTTGTTTTCGATACACAGAACTTCATCATCAAGAACACTAGCACCTTCAGCCTTTAGCACCACATGCAATTTCATCAAGTCATACTCGTTTATAATGTGGTGGTTATAAATATCTGCACCTTTTGCATTTATTTCATCCTTCAATATGTCGCGTACCTTGAACATTAACCTGGCGCTAGCATAACGCATCGGTATCAGCACTATGCAACTAACAAAGTCTCCTATCTTTCTTAAAAACAATTTGACTCTTGGTCTAATTGCAAGAGACATGATTGAAATACAAATTTTAAACAACTCATCTTCATTGGACTGGAATAATTCATCGCAAGAGAATGCTTGCAAGATAGAAATTAAAGCCTTATTGTTGTGGCCACCCGGTATGAAGCCTGCCCTTTTCTCTATTATTTCAATTTTACCCTTTATTACCGGAATAGTTCGAATATCTTGAACTTCAGCTATAGAAGTAAACAATCCAAAAAAACGCCGTTCCTTTATCACGTTACCCTGATCATTAAATTCTCTCACTCCTATACAATTCATGTACGTACGCCGATGAACTATTGAAATCAGATCTGACCTTAATATGTATAAATGATCAATGCCTACACAGGGAACCAATACATTTTGATACTCTTCACTTGCTCTCATTAAACCAAGATTTTCCTTACCACTTGGAACAAACTTCCCATCTTCATCAGGAATGCATTCTTGATAACCTAAAAATACAAAGTTGTTATTCTTCAACCAAGCTAGAAAATCTTTTTGCTCTTGATTTCGGTCTGGTGTCATTCCAGTGCGTGACCACGTGTCCTTTTCCTGGATCCCAGTATCAAGTACTAGGATGACAGAAAGACTTGCCTCATCAAGCTTCTTAAGCATCAATTGCCAATCTTTCACAACGCAATTAACTGCTTTCAGTGTTCTGTGTAGAGACTCTTTTAGTGTATCAACAAAACTGTCACTTATGCCTTTAATGATTACATATATTACTGACTCTTTGATTCCATTGCTTTCTTCCAAAGGGTAAATCTCATCTATTAGACTGCCTTTTCTTTGGATGTTAATTATGCTGTTGCTATAATAGCATATAGTTAAATTATGCGACTTAATGGTGGCAATAATAGAGTCAACCAGAAAAGGCATGTCGTCATTTGCTACTTTAATTATAGTAAAATTGCCTTCTATCCCTGGTACATCATTTACATTGCTTACCATTAACTTACTTTCTTCTTTCTCTTTTTTAAGGATGAAGTTGTATGCGTCTTCTGCAATGTACAGAAGAAATTTATCATTGATCTTTAGGTCGCTATTATAGACAAAATTATAAAAGCACTTAATAAACTCTTTGACTTTTTCCTTTTCTTCTTGATTTTCTTGATTAATCAACTTAAATAAAGACTCAGTGTCAACATTATGCTCTACACACATTTTTTACAACCAAAATACATAGCGAATTTAAACCCTTTTAACTAAGATTTCATTACTAAAAGCACACATTATTAGCTCATCGCCTTTTTATTGCATTACTTATGCACCACAAACGCCCCTGAACGAGAGTGTGAAATTCCCCTACAATAGTGCTAAAGCGATACATAATACCCAACTAAGGTCCTACAGACCTTATGGTTATTGCCACATATGATGCAAACTTTCTTTGATCAGGCATGAACTTTCTCCTTCAAATTATTATAATCCTTTGTTATTGCATAATTTCGCAACCAATGTCAATTATATAACAGAGGTTTCCAATTGACTTTTAATGCACACCAGTCTATATAATTCTAATACTTTAAGCTATCAGATATGCCAGATCTAAAAACAATGATGTTGAATTTTGGACCTCAGCACCCAGCTGCACATGGGGTGTTGCGTCTTGTATTGGAAATGGATGGTGAAGTGATCGAAAGAGCAGATCCCCATATTGGGCTTTTGCACCGTGGCACTGAAAAATTAATAGAGCACAAAACGTACCTCCAAGCTTTGCCGTATTTTGATCGTCTTGACTACGTATCACCAATGTCGCAAGAGCACGCATATTCACTGTGTGTGGAGAAATTGCTGCAATGTGAAGTGCCAGTCAGAGCAAAGTATTTGCGTGTTTTGTTTTGTGAGCTGACCAGAATACTAAATCACTTACTCAATATCTCTTCTCAAGCACTGGATGTTGGAGCAATGACTCCTCTTCTATGGCTTTTTGAAGAAAGAGAAAAAATATTGGCATTCTACGAAAGAGCTTCGGGTGCAAGATTTCACGCAGCTTACATTAGGCCAGGTGGAGTGGCGGCAGATATTCCAGAAGGTTTGATTGAGGATATTGCAAAGTTCATAGAGCAATTTCCGCAGTATATAGATGATGTTGATGAGCTTTTGACAGAAAATAGGATATGGAAACAACGTACTGTAGGAATCAGTGAAATATCGATTAAACAAGCGCTTGACTGGGGTTTTAGTGGACCAATGCTGCGTGCTGCTGGGCTTGCTTGGGATTTGCGAAAAAGCCAGCCATATGAGATATACGACCAACTGGATTTTGATATACCAATTGGCCAAAATGGCGACTGTTATGACCGTTATTTAGTCAGGATGGCGGAGATTAGGCAATCTATTAGTTTGGTAAAGCAGTGCATAGAAAAAATGCCCGAAGGACCAGTGAAAACTGAAGATAGAAAGATTTCTCCACCGCCAAGAGCAGAGATGAAAACGTCCATGGAGGCTCTCATTCACCATTTTAAGCTTTATTCAGAAGGGTATAGTGTGCCAGAAGGTGAGGCTTATGCAGCTGTTGAGGCACCAAAAGGCGAGTTTGGGGTATATATAGTTTCAGATGGCACTAATATACCCTATAGGTGCAGAATAAGGGCACCTGGCTTTGCACATTTGCAAGCTTTGGACTTCATGTCAAAAGGGCACATGCTTGCTGACATTGCAGCAATTATTGGTTCGCTCGATGTAGTTTTTGGTGAGATTGATAGGTAAGCTATAGCTCGTTTGACAGCAATCGGAAGCTAATAGATCTATTGCACATCAAACCAGTTTTGGTATATGCGAAAAAACTACTTGACAACTTTCGCCGTCACCCTTATTATAGTATTGAAGCTATTATTTATCTTCAGTCTGTGCAGATTAAACGACAAAAAAACTTAGCATATTTGGCGTCTCATGTTTAATTTTTCGCACTATGTGCACCGTATGTCTTTTTAAAACTTCTGGTTTTTTACCTATACAAGCTGAAACGCGCTT
>Ga0209755_10008884_pt1 | contig 10672 bp, 7 predicted proteins | sample TergutCo191P1_FD_187301 | JGI IMG/M metagenome (GOLD analysis project Ga0209755, IMG submission 187301) | Cornitermes sp. P1 segment gut microbial communities from Petit-Saut dam, French Guiana - Co191P1 (SPAdes) (version 2) | ecosystem: Host-associated > Arthropoda: Insects > Digestive system >... | reverse complement strand
CCGGATTTTTTTTTTTTTTTTTTTGCATTTTAATGTTAATAAAACAGTTTCATTTCATTGTATTGGAGCAATATCTTTCCCTATTTCCCATTCCCTCCGCCATTCGTATTGTTTACGACATTTTTTCAAAATACCTGAAAATATTTCTGTGGTTTCGTTCATCTGAAAGAGCTTTGTTCTGTATCTTTGTCCATCGAGTTTTCCGGGATATGGCGGCTATGGCGTTTTATAGGTACCTATCGAAGCAAACACTATTTACAAAAAAGGAACAAAATCGTTCGAGTTGTTTTTTAGAAAATCACAGAAAATCGCTACAAACTACGTTTTAAGCACACTTACCTCTATAAGTTCAACAGTTTTCGTCTTACATAAAGAAAAACCTACATAGTGACAATTTACTAACTTCTCTCGTTTATGATCGAGGAAGAAACTGTGCTCCAGTCTTCATACATTGCTTCGCCGATTTCTGTTCAACATGTTGCCTGCACTTCTCTGTTAGAATATTCGTTCAACTGAACACTGTATAAAGGTCGACGCACCTTCCTCGCAAATATATTTTTCTGCATTGAACATCGCGCCCAAAGAATTGAACGCCGCGCTGGGACAGACGAATGAAAGACTGAGTGTAGATTGTACAACGTAAGAGCGCTTGCGTTGACAACGCCTCCTACCGCGTTGAATTTGCTAGACGCTGGGCTAACGCCAGACCGAAGGTGTCAGAAGCACGCGAATAGATTCGAAAACGCGTTTTTATGTATTTCCTCACTGCAAGTTCGGCTGGCGTTGCCACGCGCTTTGTAGGGCATCTCAACCACAGATTATCTAGTATAGTCTCAACTGCCGCTTTTTGAGTGCTCCTGTAGAATTGCTCCGACAGGAAGATCACCGTTTTTATCAGTGATGGCGAATCAGTGTGACCAACAAAAACTCCTTTGTTGATGTTTTGACATATTGCTTTCTCCCAACGTCTTCGGTTTATAATGTAAACAGACCAATTTGACATTAAAAAATTAACGCCAGTGACATGGTGCTTGAAAGTACAAAAGTTTTACAAGTATTATCAAGCTACAATATCCACGTACGTGGTTGGCACCCATGGACGGGGTGAACTGCGTTTGTATCATGGATTAGAGTTGGTTTTTGATCGTCAGTATAATAGTATGTTGTGAGGGTTTCAGCGTGACGGGAATGTGTGATAAGTTATTTTCTCTACGTCTTTTGACTTCTTTTATAAGCTGAAGGTATAAGGTTCTAAATTTAAGGATTAGAGGGGTATATTTTTGCAGTTTTCGCTGCGTATGTGATAACCACTTAAGCGTGTACAGACGTGTATTTATTCACGTGTAACATGATTTACAGTGATTACCACTTGTGTCTACAGACGTGTATCTCCACACATTTATTTTAACAGATGATTTGCAGCAACCAGGTAGTACGGTTTCTTCACTCAAGTAGGTCCTGCTGGGATGCTGTCAACAAGTCACTCTTAGGAAAACTTAGGAAGCAAACGGGGTATACATTTTCCAATTGCAGAAAAGCTCTTGAACTTCATGACAACGATGTCGAGAAGGTAATAACAGCCACTCACATGAAAATGAGTTGTTATGACTGAAATGCAAGGTGTAGAAGAGGTAGAAATATATTTTGAGACATTTGTTTTATCGTAGGCTGAAAAGTGGTTGCAAGAGCAGGCACAAGCTCTCGGGTGGTCGAAGGCAACAAAACTTCAAGGGCGCCCAACAGCGCAAGGCCTAATTGGAGTGTCAGTAAATAAAAACATTGCAGCTATTGTAGAAGTGAATTGTGAAACAGATTTTGTGGCTCGAAATAAGACTTTCCAAACACTGGTCGATTCTGTCACCATTGCTTCTCTGCAGTTTGCAGTCAGGAACCAAAATGCTGGATCTTCATTGGTTAAGGTACTACCTTAAGGAATGTTCACATAAGAATGAATGAGACAGTTGTATTTATCTTAATGTGAGGAATATTTACATTCTAATTGCTTTCAGATTAAACTTGATTCAGAGAGGCTGAAATTGCTGCCAGGTGAGGATGGGAAACTGCTATCTGACCACACAGCTCTCTTGATTGGAAGTGTGGGAGAGAATGTAACTCTACGTCGCGCATACTGCTTCCAGGCTGGTGAGGGAATACTTGTGGCAGGCTACACACACCCCACCCCACAAAACACAAGTAAAACACTGTTTGGAAAATATGGAGCCCTGGTGGCATTCAAGCAGATATTACCAGGAAGTACTGAGGATACAGTAACAAAACTTCCTGTAGAACAGCTTGGAAGATTATTGTGTCAGCACATCATAGGTAAGAAAATTATCCTGTGTTCATGCCCTTTTAATTTAACATACTCTGATTAGAAGTAGAAAAAGTTGAGGGTACTAAAGAACAAAGCTTTCATTTTTCTATTTTACGTAGGCCCATATGTGTGTAATGATAGGATGTTGCAATGTAAATCCCTAAATACATTTCCTGTTACTTTACTCATCATAGTAATCCATTATCTTATTCCAGCTTATCACAAGTTGTTTCAGTTTACTTTATGTACCTTGTAATCTGTTGTCTTCCATACCCTTATTTTTTACTTGCATGTAACCATAAGTAAAAGGTAAAGCAATCCAATTACAGGCCTGAACAGGTCCTGAGGATTCCAGGAGGTTGAGGCTCACAGATTTCAAGACAGTCAGCACAAGAAGGTTGTAAGGTTGTCAGCCATATGCACCAGCCACCTTTACACCACAGGAAGTATTCCTGGTACTCATTTCTGTAAGAGGCTGAGTCAACCCCTGAAGGATTATGTCCATGAAAAATTTCAATGACATCGGGAATTGAACCCATGACTTTTCAGCTTGCTGCACAGTGCCTCAACCAACTGTGCCACTGTGTAGCCCCTGTAACCATAAATATGTAGCAATAAATATTTACCTGTATTTTTAGGATAATTATTGTAGTGCATCTTAATAAAGGTTATATTTTTTATCATGTCCTTTAGCACTGCAGCTCTTACAAGAATATGACCATGCAAGAAGCTTCCACCAAAACTAAGGAACTGTGTTTCACCTGAAATTCAATGTGCACAATTTTACAGAAGAGCTTCAAAGAACTGACCTGCTTCTAAGCAGGCCTCAAACCCTCTAAATATATTTTTTGACACATGAAAGAAATTCATATATTACTAAATACACAGCGTATATAAAACTCAAGACCTTTCTTGTGTGGTTATGTAGCAGACATTCTTGGTTGTTACATACACATCAAAGATAGCACTAATAAATAGCAGATGCCTGTGTTGTAGTTGGTAATGCAGTCTTGATTATTGCCAATGCAAATTGCCTCTGTCTGGTAGCATTGCCTTATTTTAGTAAGTTGTCTATCTAGAATTGTCCAAGTTTATAGAATGTATTTACAGTGAACTTTTGAGTTCAGTTTCCTAAGATCTATGATATCACAGTGGATCAGTGGAAGGGAAATTGTCACAATTTCCCATTGACATTTCAGTGGGCCTTATACCAGTCAGCTAATAAAATCTGTGTACCTAAATGTAAAACTTATGACAGCTCAGCATTAAGATGTGTTGTGACTGAATGTTGCACTCAACTTTTGACGCTCTTTCATATTGTGGAAGTCCCAGGTAAAAATTTTGGTGTGGAGACTTGTAAGCTCAAGGTTTTTACCATTTTCTGCAGTTGCTTGGATATACCAAAAATTAGAACATGACTGCATCTTTTCACATGCTTTCCAATTAATTCACTAATCCTCTCATTAGACACTAAGTGAATACACTGTGTCAGCTGTAATGACAATGTACTGACAAGGGTAGAATTACAAACTGTGAAGTTTATACCCAGGCAAACAGGTGTGTCTGTATCATAGTTATCAGACTTTTTGGTAGTAAAATACACCAATTCTTATATTAGTTTCATATCAAGGCCAATATGAATTTGTGTGTCATGCATAGTAAAATATTTTAAAAATTCCTTTCATTAAAATCAATTAAAATTATATGATAAACAAAACTGTCCAACTAGGTATCCATCGCAATTAATTATCCTCTTATGGTATATGTACCTGTGTTGACATGTGTGAAACAAAAGCTAGCTATTGGTTTTACAGATTCAATTTATTGAAAGCTGCTTGATATAAAAATTATAAAATCACTCAACATTGTTGCAAATTTATTTTCTTTGTGTCTGTGTGTAGGAATGAATCCCAGCAAGATTGGAGTAGCTGGTGAGGATGTCCCAGCATGCAACTCTGATGAGGAGAAATGCATGATCTACCAGGAATATCTGTTGGATCCCTCACAAACTGTGGCACAGTTCCTGGCAGACTTGGGTGTCTCATTAGTTGACTTTGCAAGGTTTGAGTGTGGAGAGGAACTAGACATTGGAACATCCTCTGAACAGCAGTGCAGTCCTGATATGGCTGTTGAAGTTGGAGGATAATTACACTTTTTATACCAGTTGAAATATATTAGTGCCTAGCACCCACCTAATTTTTTGTCACCAAACGTACAATATTGCACCTTACTGAAGGTTGGTTCACAATAAATTATTGACTTTATGTTGTAGTCTTTAATTATTGTTACTGTCATCATCCCAAAAGAAAAACTAATTTTAATTGTTGTCATGAGCTGTTGTATGGAAGGCTGGGTGGTTCCCATAGTTGAATGGACATTGCAACGCAGATAAGAAATCTCACTGTACGTGTCAGGAATTTTATCCCAGCCATCCACTTTTTAACACATCACTGTACTTAAGAACAAATAATAAAATGGAAGTCTTAACTTCATTACAAATCGTTGAGGACAGTTCTGTTAAAAGTTAAATTTCTAAAGAACTTTGCAATTGCATTTTTTAATAGTCATTGGCTCCACAGTCAACAATATATGAACTGACAAATCAAAGAATACCAGTTTTTAAGATATTCTGAATGGCAAAACAGTTGTCTAGGACATCCAAGAAGCCATCACTAGCCTTATTGTAGGAGGAAAATTAGAGGAGACAATAATAGTCACATCAGCTGTAGTGTGAACAAAAGAAGCAGTGTGGCCTGCTTGAGACTTGCTAAGTGGAAACTGAAAGGGTGCAAAAGTAGAACTAGAAAAATTTTCTTTTGTTTTGGACAGCTGGATAGTTAATTAAAAATGTAAGTACTTTTTCAGTTAAAGTAGTCGCTTTCAAGAAGTTAATTGTAAGTTTTTCCCCAAAGGTATATGAAGCTACATATTGAAATTGAGAAAGAAATTTGCAGAGGCATGTGCATGGGGTGCAAATAATGTCACCAGTAAAGGGTAGTGATAGGTACGTGGTATAGGAAGATAACTGAATCATGTGTGTATTGATGAACTCTTGTTTTCAATAACCAGATCTTATCCTGCAGTAATAAATAGTTATTTCCAAAGGACTGGTTGTCCAGAACAATCATATGAAGATGAAAAACCTTATCACAAGTAGTAAGACAGCCAAGATAAGGAAAAGTGGTACTCTTTTCTCATGAAATACTGAGAACAAGTTGAAAGTGAAATACCATATTTATGTGAATATAAAACAAATTTCTTCTAGTTTATCTGAAAAATGGTGCTTACATTGTAACTGTTATACTGTGTTAAATATGTTTGGTATGCATATTGTCTATAAAATTGAAGATTGCAGAGGGAAGTTACATTTAATTGATCTTATGTTTAGTAAATACAGTATTTTAAGCACTGTTCTGGACCATGCAGATGTTGATAATTCCAATTTTGATAGTTTTCAACATGCAAAACATATTGCAGCCAAAATATGTACATAAATATTAAAATAAAGTTGCACCTGTACCTGCCATTAAGACTATGATGGGTATAACTGCATTCATTCTTCACCTTATCACAAGATGAAGTGACTGATCAGTTTCATGACATGACCAGCTGCCCCCTGAGGAAAATATGTACATATGAGTATAATGTCCACACATACAAAAGTTAAGCCCTTAACTGCTCTTTTCAGACATCAGGTTTAAACTCTTTGTGCTGACGTGTTATTTTGTATTCTGGGAAAAATAATCTGAACAAACCTGCATGTTATTAGTGCCAAGACAATTAATGCACACCTTTAAGCCTATTTTGCTAGGAGGGAAGGAAGTGGGCTTGCTGTTATATCACCATGCTCTCTGTGTCATGTGGTGCCACATTCCAACAGTTTAACCATTTGGCTGATTTTTGTGAGACTTGCTATGAACATTCCACCATTGGAGGACACTCCATGGCGCTAATGTTTTTATTTCCTACAACCAATGACAACAATGTGATGAACATGCAGACCTGTAATTCAGGAGCATCAGAGCACCATATACTCTTTACCTAATTTCTTACTCCTCGGAGCAGTCTTTCTTCTCCTGGCACTTTATGGAACCCAAAGGTCATTACTGCATTTACAAGAGCCCGCTACCCCTACCTATCCTGAGCCAGATCAATCCAATCCATGCCCTCCTATCCCACTTCTTGAAGATCCATCTTCATATTATCCTCCCATCTATGCTTGTGTCTTTGAAGTGGTCTCTTTCCCTCAGGTTTTCCCACAAAAACTGTGTATACACCTCTCCTCTTCTCCATATATGCTACATACCCCGCCAATTTCATTCTTCTTGATTTGATCATCCAAATAATATACAGTGAGGTATATGGATTATTACGTGGTCAGACAATTAAGTTTGCGAACTCGCCACCGTGTGCTTGCCATGGCAGCACTGGACAAAAGCCTTAGTATGTTTTGATGACGCTGACATATCAGTGTTTCACAGCAGTGTTCTTGTTGGTCTATAGCAGTATCTTTCTGAGTGGCATCTATTACTTTCTTTGTGTGTTTTGTTGTACTGCTTGTCGGAGCTTGAATTAGAGCAGCGAACGAACATTAAATTTCTTGCTAAACTTGGAAAGAGTGGAAACGAAATCAGAGACTTGTTAGTGCGCGTTTATGAGGATAATGCTATGAAGAAAACAGCAGTTTACAAATGGGTGAAACGTTTTTCTGAGGGAAGAGAAAATGTCGCTGACGAACAGAGATCAGGACAGCCAGCAACAAGCAGAACTGAAGAAAACATTGCAAAAATTCGTCAAATTGTGCGTGGAAATTGTCAGCTGACTGTCAGGAGCGTAGCAGGGCAAGTGAAATCAACAGAGAAACAGTTAGGAAAATCTTGACATGAGGAAGGTGTGTGCAAAAATGGTCCCAAAAGAGTTCACCGAAGAACAAAAGCAAAGAAGAGTCACAATTTGCTAAGACCTTTCGGAGAGGTAAGATGACGTTTTGGGCCCTGTCATCACAGGTGATGAAACATGGGCCTACCAATACGACTCTGAAACGAAGCGGCAAAGTGCACAATGAAAGACTGCCAGTTCCCCATGACCAAAAAATTTCCGTCAGTCCAAATCAAGAGCCAAAACAATGTTGCTGACTTTTTTTGATATTAGAGGGATTATTCATTATGAATTTGTACCAACTGGACAAACAGTCAACCAAGTTTACTATTTGGAAGTACTGAAAAAAAGTTAGATGGAAATGACCTGAACTTTTTGCCAACAACTCATGGATCTTGCATAACAACAATGCACCTGCTCAAACGGCACTGTCTGTGAGGGAATTTTTAGCTACTAAACAAATAACTGTGTTGGAACACCCTACCTATTCACTGGATCTAGCCCCTAGTGACTTTTCTATTCCTGAAGATAAAGGAAATATTGAAAGGAAGGCATTTTGATGACATTGATGACATCAGGAATAATACAATGGCAGCTCTGAAGGCCATTCCACAAAACCAATTCCAAAATTGTTTTGAAGGGTGGAGTAGGGTCTGGTATTGGTACATAGCTTCCCAAGGGGAGTACTTTGAAGGTGACCATGGTGGTATTCAGCAATGGATAACACACATTGGAAACATTAAGAATAAACGAAGCTCAGTTTGTTCTGTTATGAGGTTAGTTAAACCTTACGTAACAGCAAATATTTTGAAAGTGATTTACTATTCCTACTTTCACTCTATAATGATGTATGGTTTAACCCTTAGCCACTGAACGACATGTGTATATATATATATATATATGTCGCGGAGTGAGCCCTTTAGATAGCCAAACGGCTACTAAAGTGGCTGGGGGGGGATTTAATTCCGGCGTCAAAGGGTTAATATTCTGGGGGAACTCCCCAGACAGTATTAAGATTTTCATGTTACAAAAGAAGATTATCAGAATCATGATGGGCTGCAGAAGTAGAGACTCATGCAGAAAATTGTTTCTTAACTTGGATATCTTACCCCTCCCTTCTCAATATATTCTTTCCCTTCTGTTGTTCATGATAAGAAACAAGAACCAATTCCAGGTAAATTCTGAGATACATCAAATTAATGCTAGACAGCATGCAAACTTACACCAACCCTCTGTAAATGCAACAAAATACCAGAAGGGAGTACACTGTATAGGTGTTAAGGTTTTTGAAATGCTTCCCTTTTACGTAAAAGCAGAGTGTGATAATCCCAAAAAATTTAAAACATTGTTACAAAAGTACTTATGTGAAAATTCCTTTCATTTCCTGGATGAATATTTTGAACGCCGCCTTAAATTTTGACGTATGATCTGAATTGACACATGAGGGCTTTGGGACAAATGTTCCTTCTCTTTACTTACAAATCTGTATTATAAATATGTTAGTAAACATCCAACCACTATCTGTAATGAAGGAAAATTTCCAACTTAAAGAGCACCTCTAATTGCTTCTAACTTACCCCACTATTTTTATTTTTAATTTTAATTTTTATTTGTATCCTTATTACATTTTATTACACTGAACAGTCCATATTGTCCTATTTTATTATATTTATCATACTAAATAACCCTGTGATTGTTGTACACACTTGTGTTGATGTCACCCCTTAATCCCAACAAATATGACGATTTCCATATCCATATGGACTATGTAATTCTGCACAGATTTATGGAAGGAAAATAAATTGTATGATATGAGGTATTTGCACTTTTACCGCAATGAGTTCGCTAACTTTATTATCCAACCACATAAGCTGCTAGCCATGTAGTTCTCTCCACTCCCCCAGTACCTCATCCCTGTTAGGCCAAAATATTCTCCAGAGCACCTTATTCTCAAACACTGTCAACCTACGTTCCTGTCTCATTGTGAGTGACCAAGTTTCATGCCAATTCAGAACAACTGGCAAAATTATAGTTCTGTATATCACAATCCTTATATATTTGGTTAGCAAACTGGATGACAAAAGATTCTGCACCAAGTAACAGGCTTTCCCTGACTTCAGGCTGCTCTTAATTTCTTCCTGAATAGAATTTTGATTTGTTAAGGTTATTCCAATATATTTGAACTGTTTCACCCTTGCAAAGGAACTATTATTAATCCTTATGTTGTGACTTCACCTGGATTTTGGATCTTGAGACATGACCATGTACTTAGTTTTATCAACATTTACTTCTAGTTCAATCTCCTGACTAGCCACTACTAAAGTTTCTATTTTTCCTTATAGAATGTACACTTCCACCCAGTATATTAACATTGTCAGCATAAACTGGACAGTTGATGTGTACCATTCAACTTCAAACCATTCTGGTTTACCTGAACACTCCTAAAAGCATGCTATGAAGAAAAGTTGAAAAGCGCTTGGTTCAAACCATTCTTCATGAGAAACACGTCAGACAAATGTTTGCATACCCAAACTCTGCTATAGTTATTCAGACTCATTTTTATTAGCTTTACCAGTGTAATGAGATACCAAACTCAAAGAGGATGTTAAACAAGACCTCCCTTCTTACTGAATCATAGGCTTTCTTAAAGTCTATAAATAGCTAATGCCTTGTTTCATTGTATTTCCATTTTTTCTCAAGTTTTTTACAAATGCAGAATATATAATCAGCAGCTGACCTGTACATTGAAATCCACACTGATGATCCCCAGGAATTTCCTCTGCATATGGAGTTAACCTTGAAAGCAGGATGTCAGGTAAAATGTAGTTGACAAGAGTGATATGCCTCTATAATTACTACAGTGTGTTTTAACACCTTTCTTATAACTTGGTACAATGATTGACCATTTAGCCTTTAGTGTTCCAAAATGGTACAGTGTAATTAAGTGTGGAAATATATGTGTGTGTGTGTTCATAAATATTGTTAAATTTGCAACTTTTGTTATGGTTCTGGCTTGTAGATTGTCAAATAAGCTGTGGCAAACATGTGAAACTTTTTAATGGCAATAAATAACGGGCATATGAAAATGGATCCTCAACAAACCCACAAATTTCTATTACGTTTAAAGGACAAATTCACAAAGTATTTATGAACACTTATTTTTTCTTGTAACTCCAACATGTTTCGATACCTAAGTACTATCATCACGGAGTTATTCGTATGCCAAAGTTACAAGCCAATTTCATGTAATTATGTGTAGGTGTTACAATTAAAATTATACAACATGGCGGACCACGTGATTAGTGTGATGATTTCAGGTCAGATTTCTGGGAGTATATTAAGTGACAAGAAGTGAAATGGGATCGACAGCAGTATCGTGTCCACCCCCTTGCAACTTTAATAGGAACGAAGGAAACATGCGTCAGCGACATCTCTCAGCAGGGATCACCAAACTAAATGCTCAACTTCCTCAGTTGTACC
>Ga0209755_10008883_pt1 | contig 10673 bp, 11 predicted proteins | sample TergutCo191P1_FD_187301 | JGI IMG/M metagenome (GOLD analysis project Ga0209755, IMG submission 187301) | Cornitermes sp. P1 segment gut microbial communities from Petit-Saut dam, French Guiana - Co191P1 (SPAdes) (version 2) | ecosystem: Host-associated > Arthropoda: Insects > Digestive system... | reverse complement strand
TATCAATCGGCGATCTTCTCAAAAACAGGGCTTGCGGGTTTATTTTTGTTCTGGTACGCTCTCTTCATTACGGTAAAAATTTTTCTCGGCGGCAGCTTTAAGGATTATGATTTTGCCGGTATTTTTATTCCGCTGTTTTTTATTTTTTTCGGTCATGTAATCTGGCGTTTGTTTACAAAGGAAAAACCGATTCTTGAAAACGGAATTCTTGCTTTTATAATGGAAGGATTTGTAGAAGTGATGGAAACTGTTTCTACTTTTTTTTCCAACACTGTAAGCTTTCTGCGTGTCGGCGCGTTTGCTCTGGCTCACGCGGTTTTTTCGTATATCGTTTTTTATTTTACCGAAGTGCTTGCGCATTCCGGAGCGGCGGGCACGCTTTCAGCCGCTTTAATAATGATAATCGGAAATGCTATAATTATAACGCTGGAAGGATTAATCGTGGCAATTCAGGTTGTCCGCCTTCAATACTACGAATTTTTTAATAAATTTTTTGTTGAAACCGGAGTGGAGTTCGCTCCCTTCCGGCTAAAAAATAAGGAGTAACAATGAAACGAATTTTATTTTTATGCGTGATATTTTTCGCAGCCGCAGGAGCCGCTTTGTACGCGCAGGATTCATCGGGCGATACCGAATCGCTTGCCGCTTCGTTAAAATATATTGCCGCGGCTCTTGCAGTAGGAATTTCCTGTATAGCAGGCGGCATCGCTGTAGGACGAATCGGTTCCGCGGCAATGGGAGCCATGAGCGAAAATCCCGATCTTTTCGGTAAAGCGCTTCCGTACGCGGGTCTTGCCGAAGGTATCTGTTTATGGGGATTTCTTGTCGCGCTGCTTATTTTATTCATTTAAGGCTTTTCTAAAACTTCAGCTTTTGGAAAAGCTACCTTAGATTTAAATGAAAAACTGTCTTTTAAGACGGTTTTTCTAAAGCCTTTTTCGAAACTAATCGAGTTTTGGAAAAGGCTCATTTAATTTTCGCGGAAGGGATTTAATTGGATTATTTTTTTCTTGGCGATGAAGAACTTGTAACCGCGTTTCGTTTTATAGGCATAAACGGCATTGCCGTAAAAGACCCGGAAGAAGCCGCCGCTGTTTTTAGGAAAATCACCGAAGGAATTGACGATGACGGAGACATTGATGTACCTCTGACTGATGAAGGCTGTCAGGTTTTAATCCTGACCGAAGAAACCGCCGATTGGTTAGGTGATCTAATTATAAACTGGCAGCTTTCCGGCAATTATCCGCTGTTAGTTGAAATCCCGGGAATTTCGGGAAGACTCCCCGATCGCAAAACATTGGTAGACGCAATCCGCGAAGCGATAGGAATCCATGTCTGAGGCAAAACCGCCTCAATAAAAACATCCAAAAACTCAAGCCTCCATGCATGCAAAAAAATATCCGCCTTTTTATTACTTTCCGCTCTTTGTTCCGCATTCCCCGCTCCGTACTTAACATCTCCAAGCAGCGGAAACCCGTGAGACGCAGCCTGCGCGCGGATTTGATGCGTTCTTCCTGTCTCGATTTGCGCTGCGATTAAAGTTAAACTGCCGTCAGAGGAGAGCGGCGTAATTTTTGTTACGGCGATTTTAGGAATTTCGTTATTAACATTTTTACTTTTAATTAATTTTTTTGACAAAACAAAAGTTTTCTTTTTTTCTTTATCTCTTACAAGTTCATCGCGCCAAATTTCTTCGGTTTTTATATAACCTTTAACGACGGCTAAATATGTTTTTTTAATTTTTTTCTCTCTCATAAGAGTACTGAAAATCCGCGCTCCTTCGATGCTTTTCGAAAAAATTACAATGCCGCTTGTCGGTTTATCAAGTCTGTGAAGCGGTCCCGGAGTAAACGAAAGAGACGGAGGCAGTTTATCCGCAAGAAAAGCGCGGACAATTGTATCAAGGCTTTTTCCTCCATGCACGGAAATTCCTGAAGGTTTATTTATCGCAATAAGATCATTATTCTCCCATAAGATTTTTAATTTTGAAAACGAGGGAGAAGGAAGAGGGGAGAGGGGTGTAGGGTGCGCGGAATGCGAAATCGGAATAAAAATTTTTACGCCGCTTTTTATTCGATCAGAAGCTTTGCCGGGTTTTCCGTTAATTAAAATTTTTCTTTGCCGCAAAAGCCGGTGAATCAATGGCAGCGGATAATCAGGTAGCGCTTTTCTTAAAATTCTGTCGAGTCTGCGGTCATCGTCATTTTCCCCGGTTATAAGTTCCATACAGCTAATATCTTGACAAAAAATTCTATTTAATGGAATATAATCGAATGAACGCCGTAATGGCCTTAAAATCATTATTTTTTAATAAAGTCTTTTTATCCGCCGTATTCAGTATTTGTATTGCTCAGGTTCTTAAATTGGTTTTTTATTTGTTAACTACAAAAAAACGCAAAAAAAGAGACGCGATAGAAACAATGATTTGGCGGACAGGCGGAATGCCTTCAAGCCATTCGGCGGTAGTCTGCGCTCTTGCGACAGCGGTCGGACTGGCTGAAGGAATTGATTCAAATCTTTTTATATTCTGCATTGTTTTCGCGATGGTTGTTCTCCGCGATTCGGTCGGAGTCAGGAGAACCGCAGGTTTGCAGGCAAAGGCGTTAAATAATCTTGGAAGACAATCCGCAAAATTTACAGGTTTGGAATTTCGCCCTGTTAAAGAAATTCACGGTCATACGCCTTTGGAAGTATTTGTTGGTTCCTGTTTAGGTATAATTATCGCGGTTTTCTTTTTTATTTTTTAGGCGAATATGTCTGTTTTCCGCTCCTTCCTGCTGATCTGTTTAATTTCATTTTCCGCCGCGTTCGGGCTTCTTTTTCTCGGTTCGCTTATGGGTTACGAGGAATTCCGCGGCGGTTATGCGGTTGTTTCCGCGGACGCAGCGCTGGAAGATAAATTTGTTCTTTCTCTCCTTGATAAAGGCAGTCATTTTTTCGGAGGGACTCCCGTCAGTGAATCTTCGCAGTGGGTTTTGCTTGACGAATTTGATTCGATAAAAAAAATTCCTCTGGATCAATATTACGATCGGGTTTTTCATTTTGATCCGCGCAATGACGGATACGCCGATAAATTAAAAGAAATTTTTATAAAAGATGATAAACGCTTTTTTTATATACCTCTTCAGGCGGGAAGCTGGAATGTAAGTTTAATTAATGAGCAGTTCGATAATATCTTCGGCGATATTCCGTATTCTGTCAATTATTTCGGAGTAGGCCGTCCGCTGTATCTTTTTTTCGCGGCATACGGAGCGGCATCGCTGCTTTTTTTTATTATCTGCCTGATTAAAAGAAAAAATACTAACGGAACCGGAAGCATTATCGCTCTTATTCCTGTTTTTTCCTCGCTTGCTTTTTTCGGCGCTCACGGGATTGCATGCGCCGCTGTTTTTTCCGCGTTTTTTATTCTGCTTAAGGATTTATGCTATGAATTAAAAATACAGTTATCCGGCGGAGTATCGCGCGCAAACAGGAACTTCAGCTTAAAGCGTTTTTTTAAAAATTATATTTTTCAGTACAGGTTTTGCTGGCTTTTCTTTTTGTTATTTCCGGCTGTTTTCGCGTGTATTGTTTATTTCTCTCAGGTAAAAATATTATTTATCTGCGCAGTTTTCGCGTCTTCGTTAGCTGTTTTTATTTTATCGCAGAAAATTATTTCTGTTACGCGCAAAAAGCACAAAAGATTTAATCCGGTATTGATAATTAAACAAAGCGATCCGAAATTCGCGTTTCCTGTTTATATACTGCCGTTCGCCGCGGCAGCCGTTTTTGTTCTAATCGCCGCTCCTTATATGACATCCTCTTATGATTCGGAAGGAAAATTCGACGTTACTGTCGGCGAAAATGATTATCATGATCATTTAAATTTTCAAGTGTTTTTCTCTGTTCGAAAGATCGGTTCAACTTCCGCTTTTTTTCCGGAATTTTTTTATGACGCTGACGGACTTCCCTCGATTACTGTTTCTAAAACTCAGAGTTTAAATTTAAACGATTTTCCTCCCTTTCCGTTAAAACCACTGCTGGATTTTTTTGAAGACGTAAACTCAGGGCAAAGAATGTCTCCGTCGGGCGGCACAGGCAGAATTTCGGATAAACTTTTATTGCTGGTATTGCTGCCGTTTTTATTGCCGGGTCTTTTTGCCAGAAAGAAAAGCTCTCATTCTTCCGAAATTAAACTGAAAATTTTGAATAAAACCCAAGGCGAAAGTTCCGGCAAATATCGCTTTAAAGGTATTAACTGGAACAAGAAGAAGATGTATAATAACAGCAATTACATGAGCATACAAAAGGACGCTTAAAATATGAAGACATATTCATTTCCCAGAGGAGGACTTGCTTACGATGATCCGACCGCGCCGCTTAAAACATCCGATGTAGTCGACGCGTTTTTGCCGGGGCTTTCCATAATTTCTCTTGGAAGTAAAAATAATCGTATTCTTCCCATCGTGCAGGTCGGCGACACTGTGCGTGAAGGCATGTTAATCGCCAAAGCATCCGCCGCGGGAGCCGTAAATATTCACGCGACAGTTCCGGGAAAAATTATACGTAAAGTCACATGGAAGGACAGAGACGGCGCGGAAAATGACGCGTTTGTAATAAAAATGGAAGGCTCTTTTGACAGGCTCGGCAGAAAAGAAGACTCTTTAATCTGGAACGGATTAAACGGTTATGATATTCAAAGAATTATTTCGGATTACGGAATCGCCGAAATGGAAAACACCGAAAAGCCGTTAGCTGACATGATTTCGATCAGCAGAAGGGAAAGCGAAAAACTTACGATAGTTGTCCGCTGTGTTTTTGACGACCCGTGGCTTGTTGCCGATTTCGCGCTGTGCCGTGAAAGATTTAACGCCGTAATTGAGGGAGCTGCAATTGTGGCAAAAGCATGTTTAAAAACTTCGGCGATTGTATTCGCGGTTTCTTATCGTGACAAAGATTTGGGGCAGATGCTTCTTGCCGGAGCGAAAAAATTGGATATTCCTTCTTCGCTTGTTTTAATGGGCGGCAGATATCCTCAGCATAAACACCGGGAACTTGAATTGACGCTGCGCGCTTATGAAAAAAAAGAAGGATTAAATCTCGGTACGCTTTTGGTTTTCGGTCCCGCTGTTCTTGCCGCGGTGGAAGACGCCGTTGTCCGTAAAAAACCGATACTGGACAGGTATGTCGCTGTAGGCGGCTCGGCTGTGAGAAAACCGCAGATTTTAAAAGTCAGGATCGGGACAAGAATCGGCGAAGTGATCGAACAATGCGGCGGTTTCTGCGAAGCGCCGGAAAGAATTGTGACAGGTTCTCCTCTTTCGGGCAGAGAAGTAATGTATCTGGATGAGCCTGTCGGGAAATCATGTTACGCGATAGTCGCCATGACAAAATCGCAGGCGGCGAATCATGGTCAGCAGAATTGCATTAACTGCGGAGAGTGCAGAGCGGTCTGTCCCATAGGACTTGATCCGCAGAATATTTACAAGCGAATCAGAACGCTCGAAATAAAAAACGCGTGGGCTACAGGATGCCACGGATGCGGCTGCTGTAAAATAGTTTGTCCGTCAGCGCTGCCGTTACTCGAAACTATTCTGGAAAAAAATCAGGATACAAACGGGCAGTCCGCGCGGAATGAAGAGCAGGGGGCGAAGGGTGCCTGAACAAAAAATGATATTTTCGCATAAACCTCAGATCAGTATTTCCGTATCAAGCACGGCGAGAATGTGGCTTGTAAGTTTATGCGCTTTTCTATGCGTTCTTCAGTCGGCGTTAAGCGACGAAGGAAGGTCTTTAATTGTCGCTTTCACTTCGTTTTTTTCCGCCGTGCTGATCGAACTTTTATTAACATGCAAAAAATATAAATTTAAAAAAATTTTTGACGGAAGCGCGGCTGCGACGGCGATGATTCTTTCGCTGCTGCTGCCGAATCAGATTCATCCTGTGTATGTTTTTTTCGGCGCGGCATTTGCTGTCGCTGTCGTAAAATACAGTTTCGGCGGACTTGGATCAAACTGGCTTAATCCCGCTTTGGGCGGATGGCTTTTTATTCGTTTTTCGTGGCCTTCGGTTTTTAAACACGAGAATATGCCTTCTGTTTCGGAAATATCGCTCTCGGGAGATTTTAATTCAGCCGCGAGTTCAATAACGGATTTTTTAAATTCAAATATATTGCAGGCGGCAGGAGTTCAGCTTCCTTCGGGTTATGTCGATTTATTTTTGGCAAGCAGTCCCGGTATTATTACAGACAGGGGATTATTCGCTCTTTTAATCGGCACTATAATTATTACGGCTATCGGCATCAACCGCGGCTGGATTCCGCTTGTGTTTCTTTCGGTTTACGGATTATTAATACAGATGGCCGGAGATGTAAACGGAGTTTTATGGAACGGCGATATGCTGTACGGAATTTTCTCGGGCGGCACTATCGCGGCGGCTTTTATTCTTTCCGCGGAACCGGCAAGCAGCGCCAAATTAAAAGGCAGCATTTTATTAACCGTGGTGTTAGGTGCAATTCTTTCGTGGTTTTTCAGATACAAATGCATGGAATACTCGGGATGTTTTTTCGCTCTTGCGCTTGTAAACTGCATAACGCCGATGATAAGGGTTATAGAAGATAAATTTTTTCTTTCCGGTAAAACAAGCGATAAAATTCCGGAGAGTTTGATATGATAAAAATAACAAATCATCAGATTCAAATTTTAAAAGACAGAGGCATACTGCTTGCATGGGTCGCGGGGCTTCTTTTGCTGTTAACTTTAATTTGGATTCTTACTCAGCCTGTTCAGGCAAACACCCTGATGCGCGCGGTTAATAGTTCGCTTGTTAATAATGACGATTCTCGCAGGCTGGGATCGTTCATTCCGGCGAAGAAAGGCAGAGCCGGACTTTTAGGATACTGGTTTTCAATGTATAATTCTACAGACAGGATGTTTGTTTTTGGAGTGTTTCAAAACGGGATATTGATTCCGTTAGGTGCAATTGTTTCCGCCGATAATAAAGCGTACGAAATAATTCCTTTAAGCGCTCATGCCGTTCAGATTTTTGACGAAATATCGGAGAGCATTCTGCAGGTTTATATCGGCAGAATAGAAGAAACAGCGGTCAGCCTGCAATCCGGAGAGAACAAATGAATTTAAGCCGGCAATATACATTTTGGGGATCGCTTTCTCCGCTTGGAGGATTAACGGGAGCCGGGCTTTTGATTATGGCGTCGGCGCGTCTTTCATGGGCAATAACAATCGCGGGAAGTTTATTCTGGGTATACGGGCTTTCCGCTTTTTCCTATTCCATTGTAATAACATATCTAGGGAAAAAATTTTTTCCGGAAAAAGGAAGAGATACTTTATATACATGTTTTGCGGCATTTTTCGGCGGAATATATCTTTTATTATTCTGGCTTTTATGTCCGTTCGCAACCCTGGAAGTTTTTATGCTGCTCCTTCTTGTTCCGATGTTCTGCGCGGGTTCCGGCATTGCAAAACAAATTTCTTTAACTTACGAAAAATCACAAAGCGACGTGTTTGAACATGTCTCCGATACAATTTCTCAGGCTGTATCGCTTGCGGCGTTACTTGTGTCATTTTCGATAGTAAGAGAGCCGCTGTCATATTGTTCGCTTTCTTTCCCCGGTTCGTATCAGGGGTTGATTACGATTATGTACTTCAGTGAAAATTCTTTTTTCCCGATTAGTATATTCAAACATTCCGCCGGAGCGCTTTTATTATTGGGATATATTACATGCCTGTATCAGCACGGAAAAAATAAATTTTTCCCCGGAGAAAATATATGAACGGAACGCTTTTACTTTTATTGATTTTTTCGGGATTTACCATGAATCTTGTTTTGCAATGCGCGCTTGGCATAAGGGGAGCGGCGGAATCGAAAGTTCCTGTTAACAGGTTAACGCTGATAAAATCGGGATTAATTTTTATTTCGATAATATTTTTATGGTTTTTCTTTTCCAGAGTTGTTTATTCGGTTTTATCGGGGATTTTTGTGTATGTTCTTATTTTTCCGATAAGCGCGATTGTATATGACAGCCTGGAATTTTTTGTTTTCCGGTTTTTATTAAAAAAAGAATCGCATGACGAATCGATAATAAATTTTCCGTGCGGCATAACAGCCGCGGCTGTTTTTATCAGCGTAAATATCGCGGGAAGTTTTCTTGAGTGCGTTGTGCTTGCGTTCGGTTTTACATCGGGAATATTTCTTGTTAACTTGATAATAAGAGAAATAAGAAAACGCGCGGCTTTGGAAGCGGTTCCTGTTTTTATGCGCGGAAAGCCTCTTGTTTTAACGGCGATGGGTTTATTATCGCTCATTTTTACGACAGCATCATTATTAATTTTCAGGATGATTGACGCCGGGTGAAAGATAAAAAAATAAATTTAATTTTAGGCTCTCATGCTCATATTCCTTCCGGTTCTCCCGACAGCGAGTTCGAATATGTTTACGCGAACAGAATGCTTCCTTTTATTCAAAATCTAAACCGTTACTCGAACATTCAGGCTGTCCTTCATTATTCGGGAATTTTACTTTACTGGATCGAAAGAAATCATCCGGAATTTTTTATGCTTATGGAAGATTTGGTCGCAAGAAAACAGGTTGAAATTCTCGGCGGCGGTTTTTATGAACCTTGTTTCCCGCTGATCCCCGTGCAGGACAGGATCGGACAAATAGAACTTATGACGACTTATCTTCGCAAACATTTCGGAAAAAGACCTCAAGGCTGCTGGATACCCGGTTTTATTTGGGAGCAGCACCTCGCGGCTTCTCTTGCGGCGAGCGATATGAGTTATACATTTTTATCTCAGGATCAATTTAAAAAAACTGGGCTTTTAGGCGCGCAGCTTTTTTCGCCGTGTATCAGCGAAGATCAGGGAAAGATTATATCTGTTTTTCCCGTTTCGTTATCGCTTGAAAAAGAACTGTCATTTAAAAGTTTTTCGCAGGTTTTTAACGATATAAAAAGAAAATTACATTCGCTGACAGATTCATCGGGCAGCGTTGTAGCATGTGTTTTTCCGGATAAAGTTCCGCTGTCCGCGGAAGAAACGGAAGAAGCTGCTTGGAATCGTTTTTTTGAAGAAATATCGTTATCCGAAAATATCGTAGAAACAACTTTGCCGTTAAAAATATTAAAGAGTCAAAAATTTTTCAATAAAGGAAGCTTCCCGGATTCATCGGCAATTTCGAATGATTTTTCTCCGAGACGTTTCATAATAGAACATGATGAAGCAAACGGCATCTATTCAAAAATGACATACACTAATGTTCTGATAAACCAGATAAAAGGCGACAGGCACAGAAAAACAAACGCAAGAGAAGAATTATGGAAAGCCCAGGATTCAGATCTTTTTACTCCCGGCAGCGGATATCTGCGAAGCGATCTTCGCAAAGCGGCGTACAGCGCGCTTTTAAAAGCGGAGCGCATTGCAAGAGACAGCGCTTCTAAAGACAAAGGAAAAACAATTTCTTCGCTTATTCAATATGATTTTGATTTTGACGGCATTAATGAATATTTATTTCAGGATTCAAAAATTAATTGTTATGTGCAATTAAAGGGAGCAGGCGCTTTTGAGCTTGATTATCTTCCGAAAGACTGGAATTATTTTGACAGCGGATGCGATAAATCCGGAAGACGGACTTCGTTTTCGGATATCATAACTTCTCCGGACATTGAAATCGAAGAAGCTCCGGTTTTTTCTTCCGGCAATTCACGGTTTTGTTTTGACGAGCAGTTTGAAGCGTGTTCTCAGGATAAAAAAGGAAAATCGTGTTTCAGGCTTTTGCCGAGTCAGGATGATGTTCCTTATAAAGCGGTAGAAATAGTTAAATGTTATTTATTAAAAAAAGATATGCTTACGGTTTCTTATGTATTGAAAAATTCAGGCGAAGATGAACTTAAATTTATGTTTGTTCCGCAGATTTATTTTTCATTTACCGGTGTCGGAAAAGAATTTGTCCGCATTTATACGGTTGACGAAAAAGGAAATGATTTAATCTTAGACAGGTTTCTTTCGAATATCAATAATTTAAAAATACATGATGTAGGAAATGAAGTGCAGATAGTTTTCTCTTCTTCAAAAGTTTTTTCCGGCTGTTATATTACGGTTTTTAAAAATAATTTTTACCAGACCAAAAGCATTCTTCCGGGTTTTCCCGTAACATTAAAAAGCGGAGAAAGCTGGGCAAATGATTTCTCCTTGAAGTTTTCACATTAGATTGTTATCATGTCTTATGAATGCAAAAAGAAGATTAATAACATCGGCGCTGCCCTATGTAAACAACGAACCTCATCTTGGCAATCTTATACAGGTGCTTTCCGCCGACGCGTTCGCGCGGTTTTGCAGGCTCTGCGGCATTGAGTGTCTTTATATCTGCGGTACGGATGAATACGGCACTGCCACGGAAACAAAAGCGGCGGAAGAAGGAATTTCTCCCAGAGAACTCTGCGATCGTTACCATGCGATTCATGCGGATATATATAAATGGTTTAATATCGCTTTTGATAAATTCGGGCGCACTTCCACGCCTGTTCAGACGGAAGTTACGCAGGATATTTTTTTAAAACTTGATAAAGCCGGTTTTATTCTTGAAAAAACAATAGAACAGTTTTTTTGCTCTTCATGCGATAAATTTTTAGCCGATCGTTTTATACGCGGCAGCTGTCCTGCCTGCGGCAGCGCTGA
>Ga0209755_10008882_pt1 | contig 10673 bp, 6 predicted proteins | sample TergutCo191P1_FD_187301 | JGI IMG/M metagenome (GOLD analysis project Ga0209755, IMG submission 187301) | Cornitermes sp. P1 segment gut microbial communities from Petit-Saut dam, French Guiana - Co191P1 (SPAdes) (version 2) | ecosystem: Host-associated > Arthropoda: Insects > Digestive system >... | reverse complement strand
TCCTTATCCTTGAAAGGATAAGGAATGTTAAATCGATCAGCAAGAAAGCTGTAATCGGAACTTAGAGTAATACAAGAACCGCGAATTGTTCGTAATCCCTCCTCATATCCAGGTGATGCCGGACCGGTTGGATCTGTTTTATTTCCGGCGGTATATTCGTCTTTCCAGTCCCAGCACCATTCCTGCACATTCCCTGTACGCGTACCGCGGATCCGGAAAAAATCTATACAATAAACCGCCTTTCATATTGAAGCTTTTCATTAATAAAAATGAAAGAGCGTTTAACTTTATCGGCTCTTCCATTGCGGCTTTTTCAGAGAACCAGCCGTTTTCAAGCGCATACTCGAAAGCGGTATCTTGTGTTATACCGTAAACGCCGCTTGAAGCATCCAAAGCTGAACTTAGAACAAAATACGCCGCCTGCGCGTAATTAATAACACTGGTATTAAGGAGCGCTTCCAGTTGTAATGCCATCGGTATTTCTATTCTTGGCGTTTCAACTCCAGGAGCTTCTGCCGTCAGAGTTTCTGCTGCCGGTGTTTCTATTATCGGTGTATGCGCTCTTGGCGCTTCTACCGTCGGAGCTTCTATTACATGTTCTAAACTGATTATATGCGCTGGCTCAGGCATCATTAATTCTTCTGCCGCCGATTCTATTTCCTCAGACTGCGCCGCAGCCGGCAAAACCAGGACTGCGATCAAACACAGAAAGAAAATCAAATGTGTTATTTTTTTCATTAGTCATCCTTTTTTTAATACAAGTAAATTAGTATAAAATGTTTTAAGATACATTACAATATACAAAAGTAACAATTAAGACTGTATTATCCGCCTTTAAAACAGTAATAGACAATTCTCCTAACTCATTGTAAAATATTACCATGAAAATCATAAAATTAAATTTTGATGAAGAACGGGTAAAAAAATTAGTTGAAGCGGTTGTTGAAAAGACGCTGCGGATAGATTTGACGTGGGACTGGCCTTGCGGGGTCGGGTTTTACGGAATCACGCGCGCCGCGGAGGCTCTGGGGAACCAGAGTTATACGGAAAAACTGGCGGCATGGGTTGATGAGTACCTGACAATCGGGCTGCCTGATACAACGGTCAATACAGCTTCGATGGGACACACGCTTTTATACCTGTACCAAAAAACCGGCAAGTATCTGGAACCTTTAAAGGATACTCTTTCGTGGCTGCAAACAAAGGCGTTGCGTTTTGGCGACAAGGTTTTGCAGCATGTTGTTTCCACTAATAATGATTTTCCCGAGCAGGCATGGGCCGATACGCTTTTTATGGCAGCTTATCTGATGCTGCGCTGCGGCATCGAATTTAAAGATGACGCGTTAATCGATGACGCGTTAAATCAATATGAATGGCACATTAAATATCTGCAGAATCCTGTTACAGGTCTTTGGTATCACGGTTATAACAATATCGAAAAAAATAATATGTCAGGTTTTTACTGGGCGCGCGCCAATGCGTGGGCGGCGTATACGGTAAGCAGAGCAAACCGAATTCTGCCTAAGCCGTATTTATATCCAGCGTGGGCAGGCATGGTCGCGTCGTTACGCGATCAGCTCAGTTCCGTAAAATATCTTCAAAATGACGAAGGGCTTTGGCGCACAATTCTTGACGATGAAGAATCATACGGCGAAGTATCGGCAACAGCGGGTCTTGGAGCCGCGATGCTCAACAACAATAATCCGCTTCATACCAAATACGCGCAAAAAGCGTTTGACGCGGTTTTGAATAACATTACAGAAGACGGGCGCGTATTAAATGTTTCAGGCGGCACTGCGGTAATGAATGACCGCGAAGGTTACCGAAAAATTCCAAAGGACTGGGTGCAGGGCTGGGGACAGGGTCTTGCTCTCACTTTTATGACAACCGCGTTAAACATCCGAAGCTAATCATACAGCGTAAAAAAGCCTCTACCTGATACAAAAAAATCAGATAGAGGCAAATATATTAACCAATCCGGCATCCATCAAATTTTCAATGTCTATTCATCCATCACTAGACATATCAGCAGAATTCCCGTCCGGGATTACTTTCCTGCCAGATAGATACCGGATTAAGTTACCTGAAATTGTAAATCCTCTGTTTGCAATAAAATGTTTAATTGGATTTTTTTATCCCGATATATTTAAGATAAAAAAAACGGAAGCCGCAGGCAAGTATTTTTTTTGGAAATTTAAAAGCAGAATCTTTAGGAAAAAAAGCGGAAAACGGGAGTCGGACCCGCGACATCGACCTTGGCAAGGTCGCGCTCTACCACTGAGCTATTTCCGCAGTATGTTAACACTAGCAAAAATTAATAAAGATGTCAATAGGTCTGAGAGGAGAGAATATTCTCAATCTTGCTTAGCTCTTCATCTGAAAGCGGGAGCCGGGAGACGGCGGCAAGGTTTTCTTTTAACTGGGCGGAAGAGCTGGCCCCTATCAAAACGCTGGTATTGCGCTGATCGCGTAAAATCCACAGAATAGCAAGCGCGGAAAGGGTTCTGCCTCCCTCCTTCGCGATGTCATTTAGCGCATTCAGTTTTTTTAAAAGCTGCGGCGTTATCGAAGACGCTTTAAGAAATTTGTTCAGCGAAGCCCTTGAGCCATTGGGAATAACGCCGTCAAGATATCTGCCGGTTAAAAGACCCTGCGCCAGAGGCGAAAAACAAATGCAGCCTGTTCCCTCTTTTTCAAGAACATCAAGAAGGCCGTTTTCTGTCCAGCGGTTAAGCATTGAATAATTAGCCTGATGGATCAGGCAGGGTATGCTCATGCCGCGAAGAACGGATATCGCTTTCGCGCTTTGTTCGGCGTTGTAATTTGAAATACCGATATAAAGCGCCTTACCCTGTCTGACAATATCGGCTAGAGCGCCCATTGTTTCTTCAACAGGAGTTTCAGGATCGGGGCGATGGCTGTAAAAAATATCGACATAATCAAGACCCATCCGTTTAAGGCTCGCGTCAAGACTTGCTGTAAGATATTTTCTGCTGCCCCAATCGCCGTAAGGACCCGGCCACATATCGTAGCCCGCTTTTGTAGAAACAATAATTTCATCGCGGTAAGACATTAGATTTTCTTTTAAAACGCGGCCAAAGGTAATCTCAGCGGAACCCGGAGGCGGCCCGTAATTATTAGCGAGATCAAAATGACAAACGCCGCAGTCGAACGCCGATAAAATTGTTTCGCGCCCTGTTTCATAACAATCAACGCCGCCAAAGTTATGCCAAAGTCCAAGCGAGATTTCGGGCAGTTTAAGGCCGCTTCTTCCGCACCTGCGGTACTTCATTGATTCGTAGCGGTTTTCCGCCGCGATATAATTCATAAATGCCTCTTTAATTTATATATTTTTTTACTGCGGCTTTTAAGACCGGCGCGACAATAGGTTTATATACGATATCAACAGCTTTTGAAATATTGGGATCGGATTTTAATTTATCGTCATGCCTGCCTGTGATAAAAAGAACAGGGATGTTTTGCCATTTTGGATTTTCTTTTAATTTAACAATCGCTTCTAAACCAGTCATATCGGGCATTTCAATGTCAAGTAAAATTAATTCCGGCGTCTTTTTTTCAAGAAGCGAAAACATTTTTTGAGCGGAAGGCATTGTCAGCACTCTGTATTCATCTTCAAGCGCGGAACCGGCCATAACAAGATTAGCGTCGTTATCATCAACAATAAAAATAATTTTTTCCATAACGTTTACTTAAATAAGGATCTGTTATCCTCTTTTATCAATTTTAATTCCTTTGCAATTCTGATATGCTTGGCGACTTTATCATTTAATTCCTTTGGCTTAAAAGGTTTTACAATAAAATCAGAAGCGCCGATGACAATGGCTTTATTGACAAGATCGGGAGTTCCTTCTGTTGTGATCATAATTATCGGAGTATCTTTATGCTCCGGTAATTTCCTGATAATCGGAATAAGATCAAACCCGCTTAATACCGGCATTACATAATCAAGAAGAATTAAATCGGGGGTTTTTGAGCGCAAAAAATCCACGGCGTCTTCGGACTTGGAAAGTATATAAACCTTGTATCTGTCGTTTAACGCATACTGCATAGCCCTTAACATACTTGAAACATCGTCGACAATAAGAACGCTGGGTCTGTTATCATCGGCGTCATCACTCATATTCGCGCTTTTTTTCGGCGGATTCAGGTTATTCTCAATGCTTTCCATTAATTTGGTCGCGGTAAACGGCTTGACAACATAATCCGCCGCGCCGAGGCTGAGTCCTTTAACCACGCTTTCCCTGTCGCTGTTGCCTGTCACAAAAATTACGGGAATGTCCGAAAAACGCTCGCTCGATTTTAAGCTTTTAATCGTCTCATAACCGTCGATATCAGGCATATTAACATCAAGCAAAATAAGATCCGGCGTAAAATATTCAAGCAGCTCGAACATTTTTAACGCGGATTCCGCGGCAAAAATATCATAAAATTCGCCAAGTCTGCTTTTTACGGACACAAGGCTGTAATTTACATCGTCAACATAAATAATTTTTTTTCTTCTGCCGGTATTTATATCTTCCTGAATAGCTTCATCATATTTCATTAACATATTCCTCCTTACTTATTCAAATAATCCAGTTTTTGCACAATTTGTTTAAAGCCGAGTTTATCAATATTTTCACGTAACCAGAGCGCAAGGCCGTCATCCGAATCATATTTATATTTTTCGATTTCAGAAATTGCCTTATCCGCTTTATCTATATCATAATCCCTGCAGGCGGAATGAAGACGGCGCAATAACGCGTCATCGGGCTTATCTTTTTTCGGTTTCGGATTTTCGGCGTCAATTTTAGAAAGCGTTTCATCAATATTATTAATTAGTTTCCACGCGGATTCTAAAAACGCGGGATTATGTTTATTAATATAATCGATATTTCCGGCTTTTGCCGCGTTTTCCAAATCAAGAGCGTCCCTGCCGATTTGTTCGGCAAAAATATCAAGGCTTGTTCCTTTAATGCCGTGAACTTTAATATTATATTGATCAAGTTTATCTTCGCTGAAATTTTCTATCGCTTTTAACATTTCATTTACGCATGACGAATACGAATGTAAAACCTTTAAATAAATTTGTTCGCTGCCTTCATAGCGCGCAAGGCCTTTTTTAATATCCAGCCCGGGTATTTCTCTGTCAGCTAACGCGATTCGCGGAGAAGGCAGAGAGGCTTCGTACTCTAACGCGGTTTTTTCCGCTTCTTCAAATTCGCTGTGAAGCGCAAGAGAAATTATTTTATCAAAAACCGCCTTTGTTTCTTTGGAGCAATTTTTTACATCGGCGATAATTTCCGACACGCCTTTTTTATCGTAATCTGCCGCTTTAAGCTGAATATCTTTTAGTTTCGCGCGCAAATTCTCGATGTCTTCATCGCCGTTATTTGATCCTTTATCGCGCCTATGCTCAAGTTTTTTCAAGAGAGAGCGCATTTGATTTATAAAACCGGGAAGAGTTTCAATTATCAGATTGATATTCTTGGTTTTGGAAATATCATCAACCTGATGCGCCGCCAGAACTGTGGAAAGCTCGCGCCCGCTTGATTCCAGTTTATACGCTATATCGGCAAGATCGGTTTCTTCTATATTCCATAAAGAACTTTTAATGCCGTGAACGATAACGGTAAAGCGCCGCACTGTATCTTCGTCCGCAAAGTCGGAGCTGCGCCGCCTTTCTTCCAGCCATGAAAGGGCTTTATTGGCGTCTCTGATAAAAGATTCAAGCAAGAGCGAGTCAATCTGCGGAAACGACGAATTAATGCTTACATCCGCCTGTTTGCGGGCATTGTCAATAACTTCTTGCGGCTGCTTATCGCGCACTAATTTATTAAGAATGGAATTAAGCTGGCGCGTGTCAATCGGTTTAGCGATAAATTCATCAAAACCATTCTGTAAAAACATATCAGCCTGCCCCGCGACAGCGTTAGCTGTAAGAGCGACAATAGGAGCGGTGTATCCCGCGTTACGCAAATATTTTGTCGTTTCAATTCCGTCCATTTCCGGCATCATATGATCCATAAAGATTACGTCATATTTATTGCCATCCATAACTTTGTTGATTGCTTCCTGTCCGTTTATCGCCGAATCAATTTGCAGTTTGTAAAGTTTCATGAGGCCGATAGCGACATAAATATTTGTTTCAACATCGTCAACAACAAGAACGCGGCCGTACGGCATCGGGTCGCGGACAATTTGGCCTCTCTTCTTATGCGCCATATAATTTCTGCGGAACTGACGCAGGTTATTCGCGACAACTGCGCCGAGAACTTCATCATCAACAATTTCCTGCGGAAGGCGGACAACAAAAATTGAACCTTTATCCGGCTCGCTTTCCACGCTGATATTCCCGTCCATTAAATTAATAAGACGCCGCGTAATCGCAAGACCAAGCCCCGTGCCTTCGGTCGCGATATTCTTTTCCTGATTAAAACGCAGATACTCGTCAAATACTTTGCTGACCTGTTCTTTTGTCATGCCGTGTCCGGTATCCTGCACGCTCAGCACAAGCGTTGTCCCTTTCCTTTCATGTCCGAGCCACTTCACCTGATTATTCATTGAATGATCGGGAAGATAAGAAAGAAGAGGTATTGATTCTACTTTAACGGTTAAGGTGACATTTCCGGCTTCCGTATATTTAAACGCGTTGGAAAGCAGGTTATTCAAAATTTGTTTAATTCTAAGTTCATCGCCGATTAGCTTCGCGGGAATATTTTCATCAATCTGAAGATCAAATGTTATCGGCTTGCTTTCGATTCTCATCATATTAAGATGAATCGAATCATTGATCATGCTGGCGACATTATACTGCGCGGGCATTATATCAAGTTTATTCGCCTCGATTTTTGAGAAATCGAGTATGTCGTTAATAATGCCGAGCAGTAAACCGCATGAGCTGTAAATTTTATCAAGCCCTTCTTCAATTTCCAGCGGAAGTTTTTCATTTTCTATCAGCAATTCGGTAACGCCGAGAATTGTATTCATCGGCGTGCGAATTTCGTGGCTCATGTTCGCGAGGAACGCGGATTTTGTCTGGTTCGCCGTTTCGGCGGATTCGCGCGCCTTATGACGTTCAGCGCCTGAAACCGCGAGCGCCATTAAGTCGGCAAGAGAGGACACAAAGTTTTGTTCTTCTATCAGCCATTCGCGGCCTTCGGGGAATTGCCTGCAAAGCCACTGTTCAACGCAGACTACGCCGACAAGCTGACCGTCAACGCGTATCGGCGAATCGAGCGCGGCGCATAAATGATTATAGGTGTCGAATGTGTCGGTTATCAGCCTGCATTCTTCGGGAGTATTCATAACGATCAGCCGTTCGGATTTAAGAAGCCTTACATACTCCTGACGGTTTGACAGATAATAATTTTCAGTAACTGTATTTTCGCTTGTAAAGGTATCGTAGCTGGAAATATTTATAAGCGCGTTTTCATTTTCATCATAGTTCCATATAGTGATGCGATGCGCGTTTATCGCGTGACATCCTTCTTTCGCGACAGCGGCGGCGGCATCCCTTAATATGCCGGCGGAAATTGTCGGCGACTTTGTAATCTTTGAAAGCGCGTCGCTCAATTTGTTGGAGTATTCATAACTGTATGTCATTCTGTCTTCAAATTTTTTGCGTTCTGTTATATCGCGCGCAATGGCCATAATGCCGACAACTTTGTCTTCCAGTAAAAGAGGCATTTTAATCGTTTCATAATACGGTCTTGTTCCGTCAAAGCGCGGTATATATTCTTCAATTGTAATTGTCTGCCTTTCGTTTATAACCTTGCGATCAATATCCGTGTAAGCCTCCGCGTCTTTATCGGTCATTCCCATTTCAGCGCCGTCATGCTTGCCGACGACATCGTCAATTTCCTTGCCGAAGTGATTTAAAAAAGCCCTGTTGCAATGCAGAAAACTTAAATTTATATTCTTTGTAAAAATAAGATCGGGAATCGAATCAAATAATGTGGTTAAAGTCGCGGTTTGCAAAGCAAGTTCGTCGGTGCGTTTCTGAACAAGAATTTCCAGTTTTTTGCCTTCACTGTATGTTCTTAAAAGAAGAAAAATAATCAAACCAAGCAAAGAACACGATAAGACAATCGCGGCAATTAACCACGGCGCTCTTGCCTGCGCGACTTTTAAATTGTAATCATATGTCCTGTGCCGCCATTGTTCGGAAATCATATTAGTGTCGATTAACCTCAGCGCTTTATCGATTATTGAACTTAAAACTGTCATTTCTTTATTAATGCCGAAGGTAGATTCAAAACTATTGTCGAACATTACGTTTGCTTTATATCCGGCAAGCTCAAGATAACTTGTCAGATAAAGAAGGGCGCTGTATGAACTCATTATCATATCAACATCGCCATTAACAAGCGCGTTTATTGATTCAGCCTGAGACTCGAATATTTTATTGTATGGGTGATTAGGAAACCACCTAAGAAAAAATTCTGCATGCGCGGTTCCTTTGCTAAGTCCAATCCTTTCCGAATACACTCTGTTAACATTAATATTACGGTAATCCATTTTTGAAATAAGAACCGACTTCTCTGTCATAAATGAATTATCAGGCCATATAAAATTTCCTTCACGATCTGCTGTACGGATTAACTCCGAAATAACATGCGCGCCGCCTGAGTCAAGCATATTCAACAGTTCGTGAAAATCTGTTTTATTATCATTAACGATCGTGAATGTAAGCCCTGTAAGATCTTCGATTTCATAAAGCACGTCAAAGCAAATTCCCTGCCAGTCATTAAAACGTGAGCTGAAAAAACTTACGGGGTAATTATCAAATTCCGCCGCGAATTTAATAACCGGATAATTTTTTATATACTCTTTCTCTTCGTCTGTAAGTTTTAAAGATAATTTATATTTATAATATTCTTTGTAGCCGCGCTCGTTTAATTCGTTAAAATAATGGATCCCTTCGCTTTCCAGTATTTTTTGAACAGCGCTAATTACCGCGGAAAGCTTCGGATTCTGCGTTGAAAATGAAACAGGCGAATATATCAGCGGATAAAAATCCGACACTACAACATCGCCGTAAGTGTCCCAAAAAGCTTCCTGCACGCTTTCTGCGATAAGCGCGTCAGCAGCTCCGCTCTTTAATAAATCGTAAGCTTCTTCATATTCGCTTATAAATACAGGTTCAAAAGCGCCTTTTGCGAAATATAAAACATCGTCGGCGACAGTAGTTTTTTCCTGTAAAATGTAACGGGGCAGGCGCGTATTTAATATTTGTGAAATAGGCGCGCTGCCTTCTATGCGGTAATATTTTAATGATCGCTGAGCGATTGCGTCGGTCATGTCATAAATATTCCGGCGCTCATCACTGGCCGTTAAGTCGCCGGCGAAATCAATCTCGCCGTTTGCAAGCCCGTCAAGCAAACCAAGCCATGAATAATGTTTTGGAACAAATGGAATCCCGAAAAGCCCGGACAGCCATTCGCATAATAGAGCAAAGTATCCTCTTATATTGCCGTTCTCATCTTCAAAAGCCTCGGTACTTGGCAGCATCCCTAGAATAAATTCTTTTTTTTGCAGTTTAATTTCTTCAATCGCGGCAATTTCAAGCGCGGTTATGTTGGGAATATCACGATATGATGAGATTACAGCATATCTACCGGATTGTCTGCTGTTAGAATCCTGACAACCGGAAAAAAGAACAGCAAAAAAAACGGCGAAAAATATATAAACTGAAAATTTAGCTATTTTCATATATTACAAAGGTATCTATATTCTATAAAATAATAATTATCATTACAATATACAACTAATTTTTTTACGTTTTGAAAAATAAATATCATCAAAATAGCTTTCCAATACCGCTTTTTATTAATATTTTAAAATGCTATATTATTTTCATGGCGTTAAACTGCGGTATACTCGGACTGCCCAATGTGGGAAAATCAACAATTTTTTCGGCGTTATGCTCTACTCCGGCTGAAGCGGCAAATTATCCGTTCAGCACAGTCAAGGCGAATACAGGCATCATCAATCTGCCTGATCCGCGGCTTGATAAATTGACTGCGATTTTTCAGCCGGAACGGACAATTCCCGCGACTGTGGAATTTGTCGATATAGCCGGTCTTGTAAAAGGCGCGTCACGGGGCGAAGGACTTGGAAACCAGTTTTTGTCGCACATCCGCGACGCCGCTGTCTACGCGCATGTTGTCAGATGTTTTGAAAATAGTGATGTTATTCATGTAAGCGATAAGCTCGATCCTGCTTCCGATATCGAAACAATTGATATTGAGCTTGCTCTTGCGGATTTGCAGACCCTCGCCAAGCGCCGCGAACGCGCGGAAAAATCGTTAAAAAATCCCGCCGAAAAAAAAGCGAATGAATTTGTTCTGTCGCTGTTAGACAGGATCAGCCCCGCGCTTGAAAACGCGCAGCCAATCCGCTCGCTTGGCTTTAATGATGAAGAAAAAGCCGCGATTTACGACTGCCATTTTATCACGGCAAAGCCTCAGCTTTATGTCTGCAATGTTGACGAAGCGGGCATAAAATCGGGAAACGCTCTCACCGAAATTGTAAAAAAACGCGCGCAAAGCGAAGGTACCGAAGCCGTATGCATCTGCGGAAAATTCGAAGCCGACCTTTGCGGCATCGAAGACGAATCGGAAAAAAAAGCCTTTCTTGATGATCTGGGCCTTGAAGAAACAGGGCTGTCA
>Ga0209755_10008881_pt1 | contig 10673 bp, 6 predicted proteins | sample TergutCo191P1_FD_187301 | JGI IMG/M metagenome (GOLD analysis project Ga0209755, IMG submission 187301) | Cornitermes sp. P1 segment gut microbial communities from Petit-Saut dam, French Guiana - Co191P1 (SPAdes) (version 2) | ecosystem: Host-associated > Arthropoda: Insects > Digestive system >... | reverse complement strand
ATCTGTTTAGGTTCAAAAGTTTTGCCTCTGACTCAAAATATTTACAAATGGATGCTAGTGTTCTTCGGAACTTGGAAATATTCCAAAGCAACATGGGCTGTCAAAAAGGGAGTCTTTTCTGGGCCCTTGATCACACCAGAACAAAATTTGGATCCAGGTAAGAAAAATGACTAATAAATTAAAATCTTATGTCATGATGCCAAGTGTTGTAAATAGAAATATGTTTGCTGATTTCTGTGTGAACTGTTTATGGCCACTGAACTTATAAAAAAATGAGCCACATGCCCATCATTCAATGGGTTGAATCCATTCTTGTCCCATTCAACATTCCTTTTTTTAGGATCTAGATCTATCAGCAACATGATGAAACTCCAAATGTAAGTTTTGTCAGGTGGAGTGGCATTCCAGATGGGCATTGCTGTTTAAGGAATTTGATGGGCATGTCAGTTTAAGTTTTTATGATCAGAAATTATCAAGTCCACAGTCCAATATGTTGTTTCTTCTTCTGGGATAAGCTCCATATCTGAAATTCAGGACGCATATCACAGAAAACACATCCGGTGCCCATGGTAACCAGGTTGTAATGTACTCACACAGTGGCTTTAATGTACTGTGAGAGCTCATTAGTTCAATGTAAGGTAATTCAGAAAGCTGAATAACTTGAGGCTGTGCCATGCCTTGTGCAGTTAGCCACTGGCATCTCACCACAGGTGCTCATTTTCAATCCGAGTCCAGACCCTGTGGAACGTATGGTGGACAGAGTGGCACTAGGACATGTTTTTCTCTGTTTACTTTGGTTTAATTGTGTCATTATCATTTCATAATGCTGCATTCTCAGTTACTGAGCTCTCTGTTACCAATGCTTGATTATCTTTGCAGTTGGCAACATTGTTAAATAACACACTTGCATGATGCTGTGCAATTTAGAGTAATAATGAATCTCCCTCTAAGGGGATATGGCATTGCATACTTTTTAATGTTGATGATTTGAAATGTGGCTGAGTTGTAATTTAAACTAACAACCAATTCTGGCAAGAACTAAAGATTTGATGTTGGGGTAAATTTAAATTTTGAAACACACAGTAAGCAGTTTGTTTACCCCTGCAACTTTTTCAAGTGTGTTTACAGTGTTTGAGGAACTCTAAACTGTGTTTTTTCATTGATGAAGGAGGGAAGTGAATGCTTACAGTCCTAAGAGGTAATACAGTTATAAGGTATATATAAAAAAAACTAAATATTCATGAGAGTCAACAGAAAAAAAAATACCAAGCCAGAAATTTTATTGCTGATTTTGGAACAAATGCTAATGTTTATCACCATTTCACTATGATGCTGACATCACTAAGCACTTCTGTGCTGAGTGGAAGTCCTTGGTAAAAATATCATACTATATGTTTGCCAATGTCAGCTGAACTTGCCACACATTTGGTCTCATTTGCAATCACAAAGCAGAATAAATTTATTTTTATGTTTGCTTTGGAACCCTGTTAATGAGTGCCACGTGCTTATTGGTTTAGGCATTTTTATTTTCCTATGTAAACATATAGTGTTATGGGGTATTAAGTTTTCAATTTTCTATTGCAATTTCGTATTGTAGTTATTTACAACAGTTCTTCTGTCATAAGTAATGTTTGAGGTCCAATCCTGAATCTTAAAATACATTATGGTTATGGTGATTGCTTTTAATACATGTATAGCATTTCTGGTCCCAAGAGCACATGCCAGTAATTTAGCGTAAGTCCACTCACATCGAGTAGGAATAATCCAGCAGCGGGTGTGAGTGAGGGAGTTTCTATACTTGCAGTGTGTTGGTCTTCTCCTTAATAGACTGTTTAGCATTCAGTACACTGTCCGTACCACATCCTGCTCTCAGGTACATAGAACCTGGTGACCATGCCTTGGCAAGAAATGGAATATTCCTGAACGTGTATTATTTGTTTAGACTGTCAATGCTGTTTTACCATTTATATTTTGTGTGTGTGTGTGATTGTGGGGTGGAGGGTGGGTGTCCTGGTTGGCTGGAGAGCTGACTGGCTGACTGTGCATGCATGTGCCAGTCAAGACCCATAGATAATATAATATGGAGGAATTCTTTACCTGTGTTATTGTCAGCAGGTTCTTTGTGTAGAAAGTGTTTTTATTTTTTACAGAATCTGGTTTGTGTATTAAGCAGGCTGTTTGTAATAAGGTTAAATTATGGAGCTGTGATTAAAATGTTATACATTATTGACCAACAAACTGTATTGTGATTTTTGATTAATGTGTCATAATGTACATTAGAATTTGTTTAATCCAGCACCCCAGATTTTTTGGCACTTGAGGAAAGTAGTCCCAAGACCAGAAGTTCCACCCATCTGTAACTCCTGGTGCACGTACTGCTTATGTGACTATCTTGGGTTATCTGGAATTTATGGAGCCCATTGAGCTATTATAATGGCTCCATACGATCAAAATATGAATAAACTAGGTACTACTGGCCAAAGGAAAGACATACCTTTAACAATTCCTCAGAAACTTGAAATAATTAGGAAGTTTGTCAGTGGTGACAGTTGAAGAGAGGTTTAGCTTTTTACAGTCATTTATGGCATCACGTGAAAGTGAAAGGACCTATTCAAGCGACAGACATTGGAAGAGTCTAAAATAGTGCAGTCAGACAAGGTGTTGTGTACGTGGTTTACAACAGTGCTTTGATGAGGGAAAATCCGTGACTCGGCTTGTAATTGAAAAAGCTAAGCCACATTTTGATGAAAGAATATGATAAGTGCATATTCACTGAGTCAGTTACAAAAAATTACCTGTAATAGCTTAGGTTAGTATAGATACTGTCTGATAATCCAAAATATTTTATATTCTGGTAGCTTTTGGGTCCTCTTGGTGGCGGATTAGATGAATTCTATAGTACTTTGATTGGATTTAATACCTGTCATCACAAACCTTTTAAAATATCAGTATGGAATATAGTACAAACCTTGTCAACATTTAAAAAGAAACTGTTTTTTAGAGTACATCCTGAGTCTCTAAAAACAAGCGTGACTCTTACAAAGTATTGAAATTCTAATTGCAGTAGTTGCATTATACCTGTGTGTTTACTGAGGGTGTTGCTACCTGCTGGGACATGTATGATGATTCTTTCTTCCTAACCTTGTACCTTACTAGATTACTTCATGAATGGATGTCACGCCCATTACGTGATCTGGTCACACTACAGAGTCGTCAAGAAGCTCTTAGCGAGCTGCTTCACTCCGAGTCTGTTGTTGTGCATCAGTTACGGGAGCTCTTGGATGGAATTCCAGATATTGATCGTGGTCTCACCACATGTATACATCAGAGGGTATACTTAAATCTTATGTAATATTTAGGCTAAGTAAAAATGTTTCTAACAGTGGTATGTTATAATAAACACCGCTATTTGACAGATTACAGGGTGGGTTTGTTGAACTTGGCTCACTGTCTCCTAGCCATTTCCTGAAATTTATTTATTTATTTATTTATTTTTTGCACAATACCAATCACTATTATTCTTCATTTACTTAGGAATTCTGTTGTTGGTGTGTCCATCTCATTGTTCTTGTAAAGTTTAAACAAACCCAGGGCGCTGGACAGAGTCAGAAGAAAGAGTCGTTCTTATTTGTAAATTATGTATTTAAAAAATTTTTAACAAATTTTTTTAATTTGTGTGACTGGCTTCTTCATTTTCTTATCTGATCCTTTCATGAGGGGCAGATGTGTTGGAAGATTCTCAGTTCCTATCTGCCTGCCTGCAAAATCTGTGTAACATCTTGGCTTAACTACCCTTGTAAAGTACTAGAAGAACTGTACACATTTTATAAATGGATGAAAAGACTCAAAGGAGGGAAGTAAGTGTCACTGATGATGCATATCCTGGGGGTCTGTTGAGTGTAATGCATTATGTTTGAAGTGTAGCGAGACAATTACTGAACCAGCATAGATGCAGTTTAACTGAAATGAGTATCAGTCTTGACTGAGCATGGGGATGGGGGGGTGGGTGTATTTAATGATGCCAACAGTTGGTGTGATTATATAGCATAAGTGGTAGATGAGTAAAAAATGAATATGGAACACTGATGGAATCATGCTGACAGGTAAAACCAAAAGTATTTTGGGAAAACCTGTCTCAATGCCACTTTGTACATCAAAAATATCGCATGAACTTGCCTGGGATCGACATCATACCTCCATTGTGAGAGGCCATTGACAAACCACCTGAGCAATGGTATGGCCTTTGGGCTTTAGAGCTGCAGAACTTTGCACAGGTTGTATATAAAGTAATGAGCAGGTTGGTACTACAAGTATGGTTAATTTCAAAGATGTCATGATTGAAATGCTCTCTAAATAAAATAGTCAGCAATGAGGCTGCTACAGACCAGGGAACTTATAAATGACAGCTAAGCACTAGTATATGTGTTTTAAGATTTGACATTATGTTCTTCCTGAGGATGGTGCACATGTTCTGAAACGTGTTGGAGAAGCTAATTTAATGTTTGTACTAATTTAAGAATGTTCATTTAGTTGATGAATAAATGGTGTATGCTCACCAAATAGTGACCAGAAGTGTGTGTCAGGTCCAGGATTGTGAATTTGAGAGTAAAAACAAAGCTCCAAAATTTTCACGAGAAAGAAAAGTGTTGTTTCACAAATGTGAGACTAGATCATTTTCAGGATCAAGGAACAGAATTACAAGTGTTCAGTACAGTGACATGCTGCATAACCGACTGAAGCAAACAGTTTAATCAAAATGCCACAGCCTTTAAAGGGTGTGTTTCACAATCACAGCTTTGCTCTTTACACTTTCAAAATCATCAGCTATGTGAAATTTGAAATCCTTGAACATTCCTTGTACTATATGGACTTAATGCCCACCAAATTTTATTTTTTTCGGGCTTTTGTTGAAACATGTAGGGTACAATTCTTCATTGATGGAGTGAAAGAAGTAGTAAAAGAACATCATAAGGCCTAAATGACACCATTTTTTCATATCATATCGGGAAACCTGTTGACCATTGAACCAAATTCATTGAAATTGGTTTATTAGGAAGGTTAGGTATGTCTGTGTTGAGATTATTTTGTCAAAATTTATAATAAACTGACCTTTAATTTTTTTTATTACTTTGTAATATTGTTGCCCTTTCTATGCTTAGGTCCTACAAATTATCTTGCCATTTTAATGTTCCAACCAAAATGTTGTTGCTCCTGTGAATTCTGTATGTCAATTCTGATAATTAAAATTTCTGGAAATCCTCCTGCTGTGTTATACATATTTTGACTGTGACATTTTTCTTCACTGCTCCCAGAATACTTTGCATGGATATTTTTTGTGTTGCAGTGTGGTCCAACAAGTTTGTTGGCAGTTTTACAGACTTTAGGAAAACTGCGGCGAGATTTGCAAGCTTTATGTGCACTAGCTGAGAAAGATTTGCAGAGTTCCTTGCTGCAGAGCATAATCAAAGATACTATTTGTCTGTTGTCGAATATTCAACCTTTCCTCAACAATCTCAACCAACAGGCAGTTAGGTGAGATACTGTTGTAGCAGACAGATCCAGCCAAGGTTATACCATTTCCATTCCTGCGCTTTGATTTTAGACTGCAGTAGTATAAAACTTGTTCTTGTAAAGTCAAAATCCTTTCCTCATTCCTTCCCCAGTAGTAAACTTTAAAACATTGGTTGACTTTTGTAGAAGTGGTAATGACCTGGCATTCTATAAATGACAGTAATTTCTTGACTTGGTGAATGACTCTCAACTTCTCAAAGAGGACTGTACCACATAGAGTTACTTAATCAGTTCTACAACATCACATTTGATTGCATTGAAGGTTTATTAGATTCAGTAGTTTGCAATAATTTTTTATCTGTGCTTTAATGTGAGTAAATAGCCCCAGGATTTCTGTTTAACAAGTAAATCAGGCAAGGCTAGTGTCTGATTTTAAGAGCATAACCTCAAACAGCCTTGTTGTTGACCAGTGCAAAAAGACATTCATACAGACTTTTAAATATGCTTATAAACATCCATTAAACATCTGGTTTCACATGTTTACCTGCACTGGTTTTTCAGTGGTGTCTGATTAATTCACTGCATGAAATGTTATGTCCTTTTGCCATTTAAATTCACCTGTATTCATCTCAGCAAGAAATTTCACATTCTTGTGGAATCTCCACCATCACAAAATGTTGCCACTGGACTCTTCTCTAACCCATTTCAGTCCAGGTTACTTCTGCACTACATAGTCCTCCAAAATTGATTTAAACGTCCCATCTGACCTTAAGTCTCCTGTATGACCCCTTACCAGTAATATTTTACAATCAAAATTTTGTACAATTTTTGTTTGCTGTATGCCTGCATGTTATGTTGATTGTGTTGGTTTTTATTTAAACATGTTAACTGTATTACAGTAGTACAAACTTTGTCAAGTTCTTTGGTGTCCAGTTCCTTTATTCTGCCAGGCCTACATTTCTTGTAGGCCCAAATATTTTTGTAGCAGATGATCATAACAGTTTGCATGGTTGTCATTGTATGAAGTCAGTCCGAAAAATTTCCAAACTTTTGAATTAGCATGCCAGCGTGAATGTGGCACGTGGTCCAATTGGTTATGCTGCATAGCACTGAGTTTTCTTAGGCAAATACCACATACTGGATTGTTGTTATTTGCTTAATCATTGTGCTATTTCTATTAGAGTGAACGTATGTATTGCTTGCTGGGCGAATTCTTAGGCATTTAAGAATGGGTGATTTTCATGAGTAGGGAAAATGTTTTTGGAGACTTTCAAGATGTTAAAACAAGCATTTGGAGATGAAACCATGAGTAGAACACAAACCCATGAGTGGTACAAACATTTTAAAGAGGGCCAGTACTTGAGTTGAGGACAGTGAACTTTCAGGATGACTTTCAACATAAAAAAAATGAAGAAAACATCCAAGAAGTTCAGAAAGTGGTCCATTCCAATCGTATGACCATTTATGAAGTAGAAGAGGAATATGGAATTTCAAAAACCACATGTCATGAGATTCTCACTGAAAACTTGGCCGTCCATCAGGTTGGAGCCAAATTTGTGCCGCACCTGCTGGGTGAAGATCAGACACGAAATCATGTTGGTGTCAGTAAAGATCTTGTCAACTGTGCAAACGCTTCGTCACAGATGATGAAACTTGGGTTTACATCTGTGATATTGCAACATAATCACATTTTTCATAATGGGTCTCAAAAAACTTCACCCAGACCCAAAAAAGTTCAGCAAGTTTGTTCCAATGTGAAAGCGATGCTGACTGTGTTTTTTGATTGTGACAGTGTAATTCATCATGAATTTCTATCACGTGGCCAGATGGTGAACAAGCAGTGTTATCTGAAGCTGATGAAAAGGCTGAGAGAGGCATTGAGGATAAAAAGGCCTGAGTTTTGGAGGGGGGAAAAAAATGGTTGCTTCATCATGACAATGTTCCAGTGCATTCTCCCCTTTTGATTTGTGATTTTCTCACAAAATGTGAGACGATGCTCATCCTCTGTACTCTATACTCACCAGAATTTGCACCAGCAGACTCTTTCTCTTCACCAAGCTGAAATCCTTAATGAAAGGATGATGATGTGAGTCTGTCAAGGAAATTAAAGAAATTTTGCTGGCAGAGCTATACATTGTTCCAAAAGAGGTATTCCAGGAGTGCTTCCAAAACTGGAAGAAACACTGGGAGGGATGTATAAAAAGTGGAGGAGAGTACTTCAACAGTGATAAAGCCCAGTAGCTCCAAAATAAGTGAGAAAATGATTTATTTAAATTGTTTGGAATATTTACGGACAGACCTCGTGCTTGTACTTTTAGTACATGAAAATTATGCAGACTAACAGAATTTCCTACCATATGAAATTTGCATGTCTAGTTACAGTGCTTCATAGTGTTAATAGTTTATACCATTGCTGTACTGTCATTGCAGCTGTGCTGTGGATGAGAGTGTGGCCATGTTCCCTTCTCTTTGACTTTGGATCACATAGGGTTAAATACTGCACATTGCGTTTTGTTTCAGAAAAAAAAAAACGTGGATTCACAGACTTTTAAAATGTTGTCAGAAACCCTGGTCTGTTTGAACACATTTCGGTTAATCTGAACTCATAGAAGAGGCTAAGTGAATACTTTGTAGGATAGTGTAATTGGAAAAATCACTGGGCTAGAGTGAAATTTATTGTGACTTGCCCGCTTTCTGATTGTAATTTTATTGATGTCTATGGGTTTAGAGCTGCAGTAGAAGGCTGGACAGCTGAGAAATCATGGTTCTATTCCCAGCAAGGGAAAAAGATATTGTATTTTCCAGAGTGACCTGACTGGCTCTGGGGCCTACTCAGTCTCCTATTCAATGGGTACTATATTGCTTTCCCCAGGAGTAAAGCACCTGGGACTGTAGCTGGTGACTCACCTTTTGTGTTGTGCCACGGTTAGGAATAAATGGAGCTGTATCTGCACTCTTCCATGAATCTTCATATCTTGCACAAGGACTATTTTACCTTTACTCATGGATATCTTTTTGTACCATTACTCTTTAGAATTTTACTTGAATACACTTTAATAGCAATAGTGACGATTCACAGTTAAAGCAACTGTTTATCGTAATGTATCCTTTGGAATGTCAGGAACTCATTACCCAGTGACGTGGCATCTTATCCTGGAAGAACAGAGTCCTTTACATAATATTACTTATTGAATGATTTTGTACAGTTAGTATTAGTCATTAGAGAAGTCCTTGTGGATGCTGTGGAAAACAGCCTATTGGGTACCACAGCTCTTGATTATTCATGTTATGAATTTTGTAATAGGAGACCTTTGTCAGAATTTGAGTTGTGCAATTGAATTTTTCATTTCAAAACTCATATTACTGTAGTTTGTCAAATTTTTAGGGTTGGAGACAAGACACAGCTGCTTCATGACTACTCTGCCTTTCCAGCTGTTATAAGCAGGTTAGAACAAATCTCAGCAGTTACTCAACAACTGCAGGACTTGAAGCCTGGCATTGCTCGAACACTGGGACTACTTAAATTTGATTATGTGACAGTGTCAGGTCAAGAATTTCTCGTTGAGGTCAAGCAACACCAAAAGCAATCAGTTCCACGCTCATGGAGAAAAGTCAGTGAGTAAGTATAATGGAGACCTTTTACTTAAGTACTTAAACATCTGAACATAAGTTTGTGTTGTAATGATAACACTAAAAGTGAAGTTTAAATTTAGAAGTACATGGACTGTAAAGGAAATACAGCAGACTGAAGACTCCTCTGAATTACAGCTGTGTTATATGAAGTACCATCTGACTGCAACTCATGTTGGGTTGGATGGTCCAATGGCAGTACAGAAACATTGCATAATACTACATAATTATTTGCAGAGATAGTAGCTTTAGTGCCTAAGATCCTGAGTGATTTCCACCAAAAACAAAGAAGTGTTGTATTTCATTTTTGACATGGTGTTTGAATATTCCCTTATTAAATTCATACATTCGATCTGAATATTGAATTGTTCGTGATGGTTTAATGTGTATTTCCTATGCACATAAGTTGTATGTGTAGTCTCTGGACACCATGAAGTACCAACAGATAATCAAGTATTGGCACTGTGGTGATAGCTAGTGGCAGGACCATGACACTGGTATTCAGATATCTTGATATTTGAGTTCCCAAACACTGCATGCAACTATAGCCAGCATGGTCCAGCCACTGCTTGGCTGATGTTGGAATGACCAGACAGCATTATACCTGTTCCAAAAACATTTACTCTCTTTGGAGTACATTGTCTGTCACAGTGTGATACTAGGTCACATTATCAAACCACTAGGACAGTATAACTGTGCCATATAGTCTTTTGAGAAAGAAACATCACTAATATAGATCAGGACTTTTCCATCATCACCAAGTGTTTTTGTCTGAATATGAAAGCAGACTGCTCGCAAAATATTGTGTGTGTTTTTGCAAAGTGATAATGGAAAAAGTCCTGGTAAGTAGTAGTGATATTTCATACTAGGACAGTTCATAAAATAGGGAGACTGCTTCCAGAAAACTAAGAATGTATGCACCTTTTACTTATGGACATTGTTTTTGAAATGGAAAGAAAATGGTTTAGGACATATTTTGTGTGCCTCCGCCCTTACCAGTTTACCTCTTTGCTCCCTTGCTAACAAAGATAATTTAACTGCTGAGAAGACTACCAAGATCTTGCTTAAGCAACTAGATTATTTCTCTTCCTTTTAATTTTCACCAGTAACAACAGTACTTCATTCAAGTTAGAATTTCTACCAATGACCCATCTTTTATAATGAGATTACTATTCTTTTGTTGATCCCTTATATCCTGCCCAATAAAAATGTAACTTTGGACACCCATTGCATGTTATTTCATGCCGTATATTAATAATTGAGTTTGTAGAGGTATAATCCTGTCTGGAACAGTGTGTTTCGTGTAGTCTTAAATAAATACACATGTAACTTTGTAAAAAGGTAAAATATTTTGTATGGGTAGAATGTGATGTTTTTCATTGCTGGTAAGTGCAACACTTAAATGTGGGGCATTACAAATGATATTAGTTATATATCTGCAGCATTTTTTTTTCACCCCCACCGTTTTGCAGGACAAAACAGGTCATACGTTACCGATCATCTGAAGTAGATTCTCACATCAGGGAGCTAAA
>Ga0209755_10008880_pt1 | contig 10674 bp, 7 predicted proteins | sample TergutCo191P1_FD_187301 | JGI IMG/M metagenome (GOLD analysis project Ga0209755, IMG submission 187301) | Cornitermes sp. P1 segment gut microbial communities from Petit-Saut dam, French Guiana - Co191P1 (SPAdes) (version 2) | ecosystem: Host-associated > Arthropoda: Insects > Digestive system >... | reverse complement strand
TCCATTATAATAAGCTTCTATTGAAATCTAATAATAAACCAAAAACTACTCAGAACATAGTTAAGACTATTAATACCATCACTAATAATAAAAATACTATCAGTACTATCTCAACAATGAATATTAATGATAAATTATTATTAGCCCACTAGCCATTGCAGATGCTTTCAACAGCTACTTTTCACCTGTAGCTGAAAATCTCCTTATCAAAAACTTTTCTGGAAAGAATACTATTAATAATAATGATCCAATAACTTACTTACAGCAGAACCTTAGTCAGCTTTCTTCTTCAGTAAAACTAAATAATACTACTACGCATGAAATCGACAAAAATAATTCATTCTTTTAAATGTAAAGATTCCTATGGCTATGATGAAATATCATCAAGAATTTTAAAAAGTAGTCCTATTTATGTCTTATCTCAGATAATGTACATATTTAATAAAGTTCTATCAACAGGTATATTTCCAGATAGATTAAAGTTTTCGAAAGTGAGACCCTTATTTAAAAAGGGAGATATAACTGAATTTTCTAATTACAGACCTATTTCTCTCCGAACCTCATTTTCTAAAATCACTGAAAAAATTATTTATAAAAGATTGTATAATTACTTAAATGATAATAACATACTGGTTGGTGACCAATATGGTTTCAGAGAGAAACTATGTACCCAAAGAGCTATATACACACTTCTAAACAATGTATTGTCATCATTAGACAAAAGGATTCTTGTTGGTGGTTTATTTTGCGACTTACAAAAAGAGTTTGACTGCGTTAACCATGCAATACTCTTGGCTAAAATGAAGTCTTATGGGCTCTCTGGCATAGCTAACAAATTTATGGGATCTTATTTAGAAAATAGATATCAGAGAATATCTGTGAATAATAGTAAACCTAATAAACTATCTTCTGAATGGGTACATGTGAAAACATAGTGTTCCACAGGGTTCGGTATTGGGTCCATTACTGTTTCTGATATATATAAATGATCTTTCTTTAAGCATAAGCAAATTAGCTAACCCAATACTATTTGCTAATGATACTACCATTATATATAAAACACTAATCCAGAGGAATTTAAAAATAATATTAATTCAGTAATGACCAAAATAACCAACTGGTATGAGTGTAATCTTTTAACACTGAACTGTAATAAGACACACTTTATGCAGTTCTTGACTAAAAAATAAAATGAAGGAAAAATTCAAATAATTGCTCCCAATTCAATAAAGACTAATATCAATAGCACTAAATTTCTAGGTTTGATCATCAATAATACACTGTCATGGAAGGATCACATTGCTGCATTAACATCAAAATTGAATAAAGCTTGTTATGCTATTAGGTCAATAAAACCTTTTTTGTCTGTGGATATACTGAGAATGATCTATTTTTTTTATGTACATTCAGTCATGTCATATGGTATTATTTTTTGGGGGTAATTCACATTATAGCAACAGTATTTTTAAAATTAAAAAAAAACAATAATAAGAATCATTACAAATACTTTCACTTCCATCTCAATACATTTTCTCATTACTTGTTTTTTTTTAACAAAAATAGAGGTCTATTTCAATCCAATTCTGAAATTCATGATTTGAATACACATTTCAACCACAACTTACATTTACCTTCTACAAACTTAACATTAGTTCAGAAAGGAGTACTGTATTCTGGAAGTATGATATATAATCACTTACAATCAAATACTAAAGTTTTGTCAAATGATACTAAGCTTTTCAAATCTACATTAAAGAGTTATCTCATTGAACGTATATTCTATAGTCTATAGGAATTTTATCAATCAGCATCCGAAAGATTATGGTTCTCTGTTTTTTTTTACTTGACTATTGATAGCTATAAGATCTTATTTAATGTGTAACTTAAATTATTATTACTATTCATTACCTTCTTGTCTGTCTTACTTGTATTTTACTTATTGTTATGACAAATGCACTGTACATTTTTATGTATTATTATGATTGTTTCCATATCTGTAAAGATCTAACGGAAGGTGAATAAATATGATATGATCTTTTTATATGCAGTGATGGATATGCACGAGTTATTCAGATGCTCATACTAGAAAACTGTCATTCACATAACAGGACTCAAGACTGCTGTGTTCTCTGCATGTAATTATGTGTCTGCACAGAGGAAACACTTACTAAAATATCCTAGGCATACTGACAACACAAACTGTTTGTGAACACACAATTCCTTAGATTACGCAGTGAATTACACTGTAGCCCAGGTTCAAATCCCAGGCTGTATCCTAGGATGACTGCAAAATTTTCTTTTTTGTCCAGCTTTTCTAAGGACAAGGTCCAACTATCAGCAGTCATAATGAATAATAAATGGATAACCGACGTGTTTTTCTCCACAGCACCGCGTGTTTTGCGTACCACCTCACTTGAAAACTACTCCCATTGCTCACTGTGAGTCTATATGCCTGCAGGCATGGTGACCTCAAGTTGCTGTGGGAGCACAGATTCTATTACTTGTGGGTAGGTCAGTGCGCTACCTACAGTGGCTCCGGTAAGCCATAATAGTCGGAATGCTAGTAAATGCTGTTGTGTCTGTCATTACTTTGGTTATTCATGAGGGATTCTTTGTAAATGTAGAATTTTTTCTAGTACATTCACGAAGCTGCCTTTATTGACGGCTTACACAACAGCAGGCAATTTGCGTGTAACTATGTCACACCTGTTCCATTTGATACTCCCTTGGTGAAATGGCTGTGTACATTTCTGCTCAAGTGATCATCATCCCTCTAGTGTTTGGCCAAGTTCATGTCAATGCATGTGAAGCTTGTCATGTAATGAGAACACTTTCTGCATCAATAAATTGCAGCCAAAAAACTTTATCTTCCATTGACGAGGAGTTGAGTGGAAGTAGTATGTTTAATGTGCAACCACAGTAATAACACCTTGATGAAAGAAAATCTTTCACGGACTGGTTCTTTTGGAAAATCCAAAGATGAGCACAAGAAGAGAGAACTGCATTCTTCTGGGTTTTTATGCAGAGAGTCGTGGCAATTTCGTACTGACATTTCAGGAGAAAGTGTCGGTCCCATCTTCAAGGGTAAAAAATCCAAAAAAGAAAGCTGGTCATCCCATTAAGGGGTTTATATAGGGAAGAATGTGGGTGGTGGTAAGTTCTCTGTAGTCCATGGGGTTGATGCAAGTGGATGAGAAGGAGGGTTGAAGTGTAGTCATCAGTTCTGCTTTGAAGAAAGACATTCCGGGATGTTAAAATTCCAACAGTTGCGGTAGTGAGACACTGGAAAACATCTGCATGATCAAAGTGCAAGAAGGGAAAACAGAAAGAAAGTGCAACATTTGATTAATAAAGGGGCAAGTATGAAAGAAAAACAATAGAATGGGGGAATGTCATAGCCCAGTGCTATTCATGGTAAAAGTACCATGTGTATGGCTGGGTGATACAAGAAACACAATTGTGTGTGGTAAAGGACAGGGAAACGCTAAAGGAGGAAGGTGGTCAGAAGATCAGAACATTGGACAAATAAGAAGAAATAGGTGAAAGTTCAGAAAAGTTTATAAATAGAAAAATACAAAACAATACAACAGAAGGGGGGTGGGGGAAGTCATACACAAGTACTACTCCATGGTAAAAATACCATGTGCAGGGCCAGGAGACAAAAGGAACGTAATAGTGTGGAATAAAAGACAGGGAAACACTAAAAGAGGGAGATGAGCAGGGCTATGTATTATCTCAGTACCACACAAAGGTGAAGCAGCACAGAAGGTGAGGTGCCTCACTAAAGTACAGTTTGGGCAAACAAGGAACTTATATGCAATGATTTCTTTTTGAATTATTGACCCTTGATGATCGGACTGATAAGTTGCCCTGAAATGTTGGTAAGAAATTGCCACTACTCATTGCATAATAACCCAGAAGAACACAGATTTTATCTCCTTTGCAGTGGAGCCAGAAATCACGCAAACCACAAGAAGAAGATCCGCAAGTGAGAAAGTTTCAATGAACAGTGTGTTGAGTCCAGCATACACACACAAAACTCTATTCATACCTCGCATGACTGCAAGGACTTTAGCCAACTGATAACCTTCCAAGACCCTTCTTAAAATGGTTTCTTAGAAAATGCACTGGCAATCCCACATTTCTCCATTCTTTCATTTTATTTGCTAATGAAGCAGGATCTTCAAGGAGATGGAGCAACCAATTTCCATAACCAATATGCATGTGCACACAAAAATCCATTAGGCGCTTCACCCTCCAGACAACAGTGGCAGTTTTTTTTTATATGTGTGTGTACGGGTACTGTACAAGACAAATGTCTGGGATCCTACTTCCTTCTACCATGTCTGACTAGGGCTGTTAACCACAACTTCTACACAATAACCTTACAGAATTATCACATCTGTAGAATAGGATATTCAGTGGTATATACATGTAGGTGCTCTGCCCCATTGTCTTCTTGCAACTTGTGCTTCTTAAACATGTTTCTGGAACCAACAGCATGGTCTGCCCCTTATTCTGATTCTAATTCCTTTAATGCTTTGATATTTGGAAACATGCAATGACTACAATTTATGCTACTGAAGTCACTGGTCCAGGACATGCAACATCAGATATGGAAATTACGAGAGATGACTTGTACATCATCTGGGAATTGTCAACAGGGAAGACACTTACTGTTCAGATATGCATCATACTGGATTTAAGCTTAAAGTGCAAGCATTTTCTCTAGTATACAGGAGGCATTAACTCCAAAACCATGCTACAGAGGACCTATGTTCAGGAATCATTGTCACTTTGTGTTGTGGTGGAGATTACACTGTTTTTTTCATTCATCTGGCATAATCAATTGTTCTAGATGATCTAAAGAGTGAGAAAGAAACAATTACAGGGGTTTAAGGGTTTGAATCTGTTTGAGGGTTCTTTCAGGAAATAACGGCTCATGCAATGGTCAGTGGGATAATTAAGGCAAAAACCCATCACTTTCAGTATACTTAAAAGATTAAGAGTTCCACACTGTGGCTTCACCTTTTCAAAGCATGGAAGCTTAGAGAATGTGAAAAGTGTAATCATGTTCTTCTGTAAGTGCATATAAATCTAAGTTCAGATAATGCCATAAAGAATGTTACATCATTCATCATTGTTTTCATGTTTCCATAATTAAAAAAGGTATGCTGTACATGCCATGAAAGTGGACAGAGGGAACAGAGGAATAGCTGTATAGAGTCTCCACCTCAACACTAGAGAGACATGAGTGGTCACCATCACACTCTGGTCACTTGACCCCCAAGGATCATCTGGTTGTGTATGGAGATGCGAAAATCTCCTCAGACTGCGGTCTTCCCAGTCAGCAGCCTAGTCCCTACAGTGGCTGTGCTAACCCAGTCCTCGTCTCCATGATAACCACTTCAAAATAACAGTCTGTACCAGCATTACTTTTCTAATCCAAGTGTTGTAGTATGATTCATGTAATCATTAAGTAAGAGACAGGATTAACATATTTCAGCTATATGTGGATATTACAAGTCCTGGGAGAATGAGCAACAACACAAATTTTATAAATTCTCCTTCATTGAGGCTTCACTTTGTTCACAATGATACACAACTTTACACTCGTAACTTATGTAGTACAAATACACAGATGCTTTCTCAGTTCATTTGCTGAAGTATCAGTATTCCAATTCCTAAAAATGAAACATCAGCAAAAAAGGCTATTGATCATCTGGAATGCTGCACAATGTGAGCTGGAAGTTGGTAACCAACTATGGAACCTTGCTGCACAAAATCCTAGAAGAGCAAGGGCCACAAATGCACAACAAAGGAAGCCCAAAATCTTCTAGAGTGTGGTGTCCAATGGTTCAAGAACGCTGCACTCGGCCTTAGTTGATCCCTTTGTCACTTTACATAACACCAAACCTCTTCTCCTTGAGTGAAGGTGGAAGTTTCTCAGCAAGAGCCAGTGGACTTACTTCAACTGCAATGAGTTCATCATTGCTCAGCCAGTCCAAGTGCACCAGATGCTGAAAGTTATTTTGCTTAATGTAAGTATAGCAGTTATAGATTATCACATGATCTTTGAACTGAGTGAATAAAATGTGTGTAATATGTACGTTATGACTTTCCATTAGTTTCAAGCCTCAGATTACTGCAGGGCTTCCAATGAAAGTTGGTTAGGCTGTTGCTCAATGAGTTTCATTTTTGTTTATATCAGTCCCACATAAACCCTAGTTTACATGGTTTGACTAAGCTATTGGAAAATAAAATTAAATAATTAAAAAGGATTCACTGGCAATTATTTTCAGATATGAATAAAAACTTTCATACTAGCATTGCAGAATACAAATACCAATCTGTAAAAACTACATCTACTGGTTCTTTTGCTGCATGATTTTCCTACATATCTCATGACTAACATGTAAACATAATAAATCACAATGTGAACATGCTGCCCATTTGCCCACCTTGTACTTCTTTATAACATGGAATGCATACTGAGAAGAGGCCATTCTTGGATGACCTTGACTGCTGTCAGGACTATCTGAAAAGGACTGTGGAGAACCAATTCTAGGAATCTTAGCCTCTGCCAAAGGCAGTTCCTATAACAGAGAAAAATCATTTCAGTCTTAATTCATTAAGTGGCCGGGAAATTGCGACAAAATGCGACAAGCTGGATATTCTGGAGATCAAATCCTGGTGGCGACAAGATGAGTCCCAGAACAGAAAAATTTTACTTTCTCTAGACCAGAGTGCAGGTCATCTCCAGACACTCGCTACTTAAAAAATGGGAAAGTTGTGTTCTTTCCCACCAAAACAACACCAATATTCTCCACCCACGTGACAACAGAATAAGCAGGTCATTCAAACATTATTACCACAAGCAACTTGTAACAAACAGTTTCCACAACTGATCAAAAGCTGCACCATGATGCAACACTCACGCTTTATATGTTCTGCATTTCACTGTTGAAACATGGCACTGTATTAAGCATATGGCAATGCTTCAGAAATTGGATCATATTTAAATCAAACCAAAGATGGTGTAGTTGCTAACTTGCTATTCTAGATTTAACAGGTGCCTGATCTGAAAGGTGATTCACAATACACTTCATACCTGTGAAAGGCACAGCAAAGAACAAACCTTATTCTTATTGATGACCCATATTGTATTGTCATCTTGAAGTATAATAATTTCCTCATTGTTTGGGTCAAATATTACATTGTTTACTGTAAACGATCTGGACAACCACTGAACTGGATGGCGGCTCTCAAGTCCTCTGGAGAAAGATGTATATTTACGTCCACATAAGCTGTATTCCACAATCTACAAAAGAATATACAGCTCACTCCATGGGCAATAAAGGTTAAAAGGAATAACTTACCAAAATAACAGTTACAGGTATACAGAGGCATTCCTACTGAATATCACTTTTAATACTCCGTCGAATGCAAACTTAACTGACAACGTACAATTATATAACTAGAGGTTTCAACATAAATTTACACAACCTTCTGATTAACAAGGTTTTAACAGGGCTGTAGAAAATATCATGAACATAAACAATCTAAACACAAGAAAAAAGGGAGGAACAAAACAATAAGTATTCCACAAGACAAAGAGTGGCATAATACACAGGCTGAAAATCTGACATTACATGTTAAGAGAATGACATAGCTGATACAAAACTAAAAGAAGGATGACAAAAAGAAAGACAGAGGTGAAACCTTATATAAACTTTGTTTTTGGCACGACAGCCCCCAGTGGGCCAGGGCCTCCCCATTCATGAAGTTTCTAGATCACAAACAACACACCACATTCGGTAGGACTCCTCTGAATGAGTGATCAGCCTGTTGCAGAGACCTCTACCTGACAACACACAACACTCACAACAGACAGACATCCATGCCCCGGTGGGATTTGAACCCACAATCTCAGAAGGCAAGTGGCTGCAGACCTATGCCTAGTCTGCGTGGCCACTGGGACTGGCATATAAACATTGTTAGATGATGTAATTAATAACACAATTTTTTAGTCTATACTGCATACACATGAGGCAGAAATACCTGATGTTTTGTGAATATAAATAGCTAATGGAAGCAAAGCTGCAATGTCTTATAAAATAATGTCCCTGTATTATGTTTCTCTAATGCTTAATGAACAAGATTATTTGGTTCATTTTGTGTATCTTACACTTTGACTTCCTTATATATTTTGAGATATACAGTGGAACAATACAAACCTTATGATCACTGTAAACAACCACAAGAGCATTAGTGACAGGATGGACTGCAAAGGCAGTTGGCACACACCTGTACCGCGGCAATGAACAATGATGCTAGAACACAAAACACAGAAATCATAGCAGCACACAGTTTCATCACATTTGTCCTATAATCATGTGACACGTACTGGTGCTTTGTTTGGATTATTATAGTAAAACACTCGTAAGAAAAATATATTTGTCTTTCAGAGTGCACTTCGAGCACATAACTATTCTTATCACCAGGCAGTGCTTATATCTACCATCTGCAGTTCATTTCCTTACTGACAAATACTGCACACCACCAATGTACTGCTAAAAGTGGTTGGGCTAAGCATTAAGGTGACAGCAGCATACTTGCTTGGAGCAAAAGGGCTAACAAATATCATGCATGTAAAATCTAAACAAACAGATAAACAGAAGAGACACCAATACACCATCTGTGCAGAAAATATTTAAGATACTAATATAGTGAATAACTTATCATGTTTTCAGAAATACGAGGGCTGTTTTTTTTTCAAACTCCGATCGTGCTTCTAAGGAAGTACGAAATACGCGGGAGCCAGATCTGCACGTTGCGCGATTGCGCAGCTCCCCCACCACAACCTCTGCCGTTGTCGGCTCCAATATGTCAGTTGTAGCCGAGGTACGGGCACGTGAAAATGGCCGCTACGATCGATGCTCCCGCCAAATGTGAGTTACGAAGTGTAATCCATTTTCTGCAAGCAGAAGGACGTAGTGCTGCTGAAATCCATCGCAGAATGAGCAAAGTGCACGGTGAAAACTTTATGAATGATGGTAGTGTATGGGAATGATGTAGAAAATTTAAAGAAGGACGAACCGACGTCCATGATGAAGGTGGACATGGGCGCAAGTCTGTCGCTACTGTAGGTCTCGTTGAGCGTGTTGATCAGGTGGTCAGAGGCAAGCGAAGGTTTACAATCAGTGAACTTTCTGAAGAATTTCCAGAAATTTCAAGGTCTGCTTTGTACACAATTGTGAGTAAAGACCTAGGATACCGGAAGCTGTGTGCCCGTTGGGTCCCAAAAATGCTGACTGATGACCACAAAACGCAACGCATGGCGTCAGCCTTAACGTTTCTCACACGTTATCACAATGAGGGAGAAGATTTTTTGAAGTTTATCGTTACTGGCGATGAGAATTGGGTCCTGTATGACAATCCTGAAACAAAGGAACAGTCTAAGCAGTGGATGCACACAGATTCTCCAAGCAAGCCGAAAAAGTTTAAACAGATGCTGAGCAAGAGGAAAACAATGGCTACAGTTTTTTGGGACCAAAAAGGAGTGTTGTTGGTGGACTTTATGCAGCAGGGGACAACAATAACAAAGGAAGTTTATTGTGAAACTTTATGTTGTCTCCACAGAGCCATCCAAAACAAACGAAGAGGAATGCTCTCATCAGGCATTGTTTTGATCCATGACAATGCCCGACCACACTGTGCCAACGTCACAAAAGACCTTCTGAAAAAGTTCAATTGGGAAGTTTCCGACCATCCACCGTATAGTCTGGACCTAGCACCAAGTGATTTTCATCTGTTCCGAGAATTGAAGGCATGGTTGGGCGGACAACGCTTTGCCGCCAACGACGAACTTCAGGATGCCGTCAAGACGTATCTCTCCTCGTTGGCAGCTAACTTCTTTGCAGAAGGCATCGAGAAGCTTGTGTCACGATATGACAAATGCCTCAACCGTTTTGGCGATTATGTAGGAAAATAAGTAAGACCCTCTGTATTTTTGGTAATAAAATTATTATGTTATGTCAATTTGTCTTTTTTTTTATAGCCCATCGGAGGTTGAAAAAAAAACAGCCCTTGTAATTAACAGATATGGCTTGTTAAGTAGAAAAATATCTAACAATATTAAGAATGAAAACATGTTACTGACATTCACTTTCCTGGAATACCATTCCATATAAATTGTCCATTAAGTGATTCATTTTCACCATGAAACCACAGTTTAAAGCTTGCATTTCTTCAGTGATTTTAATGCATCTCTAATATAAAATATTTTTCTACATGGAGACACAATGATCAAGTGTCCTGTAATTAATCAATCTACAGCACAGAAAATGTACATGCATATTCAGTGAGAAATGGACACATTCAAGCACAGAATATTTAAAATTACTGACGTTAAAGTAAAACTGTTATACTATCCCAATATACTCCATTTAAACCCCACTTCTTCATCTTATAGACTGTTCACATGCTATGAGTTTGACTCTCTCAGATATTAAGTTTTGTTATGATGAAGTAACCCTTTGGCACCAAAACAAATGGCCACAGTGATGTGCAGAAGACCAGAAGTTAAATGCCCCCTGCAAAAGTGATGGTGGGGAAGTGGGGAGCGATGCAATTTGTTGAGGCACTGCACTACAAGACAAGAGGTTCTGGGTT
>Ga0209755_10008879_pt1 | contig 10675 bp, 12 predicted proteins | sample TergutCo191P1_FD_187301 | JGI IMG/M metagenome (GOLD analysis project Ga0209755, IMG submission 187301) | Cornitermes sp. P1 segment gut microbial communities from Petit-Saut dam, French Guiana - Co191P1 (SPAdes) (version 2) | ecosystem: Host-associated > Arthropoda: Insects > Digestive system... | reverse complement strand
CCCCCCCCAACCCAAAAATCATGTACTTTATGTGGAAAAATATGGAGCAGCCAGACAGGGCACAGATGAAAATACAATATGGTTGCATGACAACTAAGGCAGGAGTACACACACATACACACACACACTAACTGATAAATTCTGTCTGATCTTGTAAAATGATTTATGGCAACATTTACAAAAACTGAGAAGCTACACGATGAATTATCTGTCATTATAATCTCTTTAGCCAAACTGTATTTCTAAGGAAGGCCATGAACACAGACACATTCTTCTGTGACAAGACAGCATGTATGTGTAATATGTAAAGAGAGTTCAAACAAATTAGTTGCAGTATAATTTATTTTTTGCATAATTCTGTTGCCTACTGACTAAAATTGTGAGTTAACAGAGATATTAATTATACTTTACATAAGACTAGGTGATTATCTGTGGTTAAAGCAAGTAAATAATATACCTACAAACTCTCTATGAAATAATGTCATATTGTTGGAAGTGCCATGTAGCTCAACAATACAGAATATTACCATCATTTTATAGTATTACTTAAAATTTTTGAAGTTTTAATTACAGATTTTATAAAACCTACAAACCCCATTTTTAAAACATATTACATCTCACAATAACTCCATCTTGATGTACAATAAGATCTCGTCTGTAACATTCATGGCATGTAGTGGGTCCCTGTCACCACAGCATGGCGCGTCCTCAGGTTGCGGATAGAGGAACGGCCTCTGATATGGAGGGTAGCTGCGAATAAATTGAATAAGCAGTCGCGGACAGCAGACAAGGGGTGGTCCTCCAGCTTGGGGGTTGGGTGAGGTGCTAACAACCCCTCCCTGTAAAACATTCATGTTAAGGAACATTCACATGTGGGATGATTCTTCGGGAGACAAAACAATCCGGTGATGAACTACTCCCCCATTGTGTTTAGGGTAAGCATCACGCAGCATACAAAGAGAGAAGAAAATAGGTACTTGGAATGTTAGGAGTGCAAGGTCTCTGAAGGCAGCAGCAAGGGAATTGGCGAGGTATAAATTAGACGTAGTGGGTGTGCAGGAGGTCAGGTGGGACAAAGGGGCACAGTTAAGAGCAGGGGATTATAAATTTTTCTACAGGAAAGGAAATGAAAATAATCAATTGGGAACAGGTTTTTTGTACACCTTAGAATAGTGTCAGCAGTGAAGACAGTAGAGTTTGTTGGCGATAAGTTGTCATATATAGTGCTGAGAGGTTGCTGGCATAATATCATTGTTGTAAATGTGCATACACCAGGTGAGGAAAAAAGTGATGAGTCAAAAGATAGTTTTTATGAGGAATTAGATCAGGTGTTCGAACACTTCCTGAAATATCATGTGAAAATGTTACTAGGAGATTTTAATGCAATAGTGGGGAGAAAAAATATTTTCAAGCCAACAATTGGACAGGAGAGTCTTCATCAGGATAACAATGATAATGGAGTTAGAATAGTTAACTATGACACATCAAAAAATCTGGTTGTTAATAGCACGATGTTCCGTTACCAGAACATTCATAAATACACCTGGACCTCCTCTGATGGTAAGATTCACAACCAGATTGACCACGTATTGTTAGATAGGAGATGGCATTCAAGTGTACTGGATGTGGGAAGTTTTAGGGGAGCTGAGTGTGATACAGATCACTATCTGGTGATTGCAAAAGTTACGGAAAGATTAGCAGTGGGTAAACAGGTCACACAAAGGTTTGGTAGGCAAAGATTTAACCCGAGGAAGCTAAATGAGCTAGAGGTTATAAAACAGTACCAGATTGAGATTACAAATAGGTTTGCAGGTTTGGAGAACTTGAACAATGACGAGGACGTAAATAGGACTTGGGAGAACATTAAAGAGAACATCCATACCTCAGCAAAAGAAAGTCTAGGTCTGCATGAATTGAAGCAGCATAAACCCTGGTTTGATGCAGAATGTTTAGGTTTTTTGGATCAAAGAAGCAGGCTAAAATGCAGTGGATACAGGATCCAAGCCAAAACAATGTAGATAATCTGTACAATGTTAGATGTGAAATTAGCAGACATTTCAGGAACAAAAAGAAGGCATATCTGAGAGCTAAAGTTGAGGAACTTGAAACTAACAGTAATATCAAAAACATTAGGGACTTGTATAGGGGCAGCAATGACTTTAAGGTGGGGTACCAGCCTAGATGTAATATAGTAAAGGATGAGAAAGGTGACTTAGTGGCAGACTCCCACAGTCTTGTGGCTAGGTAGAGGAACTACTTCTCCCAGTTATTCAATGTGCAAGGGGTTAAGGATGTTGGGCAGGCAGAAATACACACAGCAGAACCATTAGTACCTTTGCAAACTGCCTCTGAGGTTGAGATGGCTATCGACAAGCTAAAAAGTCACAAATCACCAGGTATTGATCAAATATTGGCAGAAATGATTAAAGCAGGCAGTAGAACAATTTGCTTGGAGATTCATAAACTTATTACTTCCATCTGGAAGAAGGAGAAATTGCCTGAAGAGTGGAAGGAGTCAATCATAGAACCTATTCAAAAGAAGGGGGATAAAACTGATTGTAATAATTATAGGGGCGTATCACTTTTGCAACCACTTACAAAATTTTATCCAACATCCTACTCTCAAGGTTAATTCCACATACGAAGGAAATTATTGGGGATCATCAATGTGGCTTTCGACGCAACAGGTCAACTATTGATCATATATTCTGCATTCGCCAAATAATTGAGAAAAAATGGGAATACAATGAAGAAGTTCATCAGCTCTTTATAGACTTCTTAGGAGGGGGGTCTTATATAAGATGCTCATTGAGTTTGGTATTCCTAGGAAACTTGTAAGGTTAATAAAGATGAGTCTGACTGAAACATACGTGGTGTGGTAAAAAAGTAATGAGACTGGCAACGCTGTGCATGAGCCGACGAAGCTGCTGCCTCCCTTTTCACATGGCAATTAGGTTAACCCCTGCCATAGACTCAGTACATGTTTGAACTTGCTACAATTGCTACATGATTGTTGAGAGCTTCTGAAGTGAAGTTGTGTTTGTGAGGTGCATTATGAAAATGGACCGGCAAAAGTTTGAGCAACGTTGTGCCATCAAATTTTGTGTAAAGCTTGGCGAATCCGCTACTGTGACTTGTGAAAAGTTACGAAGGGCTTATGGAGAACATTCCCTATCCAGGGCACAAGTGTTCAGATGGCACAAGTCCTTTTTAGAAGGCCGAGAACAAATGGAAGACGAACCTCATGCAAGAAGACCTTCAACCTCAAAAACGGATGGCAATGTGGAAAGAGTAAGGTCTTTTGTGAGGTCAGATCGTTGATTGACATTGAGAATGATCAATAGTGAGTTACATTTGACCAGTTTACTGTCCATCAAATTTTAACACAGGATTTGGACATGAAGAAATTGTGTGCCAAGATGGTTCCAAAGAACCTCACGATTGAGCAGAAGGCCAAACGGAGGGATGTGTGTCTTGATCTTCTGGACCACCTTGAGAAGGAGCCAGTATTCTTCAGTCACGTTATCACAGGTGATGAATCATGGATTTTAGAGTACGACCCCGAGACAAAATGCCAAAGTTGGGAGTGGCACACTGCAAACTCTCCCCATCCCAAGAAAGCGAGAATGAGCAAATCCAAAATCAAATCGATGCTCATTTGTTTTTTTTTTTGACAGTCAGGGGATCGTCTACAAGGAATTTGTGCCACCAGGACAAACTGTCAATCAAACTTTTTATCGGGAAGTCCTTGAAAGACTCAGGAAAAGGGTGGCATGTGTGCGACCAGGCATTGCACGCACAAGGATGCTGCACCATGACAACGCCCCATGTCACACGGCAGTCTCCATCAATGAATTTTTGGCAGAAAAAAGCATTCCTGTGGTTCCTCAGCCCCCCTGTTTGCCGGATCTCAGTCCCTGTGATTTCTTTTTATTCCCCCAGCTCAAAAACCACTTGAAAGGGCGCCATTTTGGTACTTTGGATAATATCCAGAAGAGCGTAACTGACGAGCTGAAAAGTATTCCAGCAGAAGCCTTCCAGCACTGCTACGAACAATGGAAACAACGCCTCCGTCGCTGTGTAGCTGCCCAAGGGAACTATTTTGAAGGGGATAGCCTTGATTTGTAAAAAGAATAAATTTCATTGTTAAAAGAAAATCAGTCTCATTACTTTTCTGCCACACCACGCATAGCAGAGTCTGGGTAGGCAAGAATGCATCTAACAGGTTCCCTATTAGGAATGGCTTGAAACAAGGTGATGCTCTATCACCACTGCTTTTCAACTTCAAGTACACCATTTTAAGTGGGTTCAGGGAAACCAGGATGGCTTGAAACTTAATGGTACACATCAGCTTCTGGCTTATGCCGACGATGTTAATATACTGGGAGGAAGTATACATACTCTAAAGGAAAATGCAGAAGCTTTAGTAGCTGCTACTAGGGAGACTGGATGGAAGTAAGTGCTGATAACACTAAGTACATGGTCATGTCCCGAGATCAGAATGCAAGACGAAATCACAGTGTGAGGATTGATAATAGTACTTTCAAGAGGGTGGAAGAGTTTAAATATTTGGGAACAACTTTAACAAATCTAAATTCTATTCCAGAAGAAATTAAGAGCAGATTAAGGTAAGGAAATCCTTGCTATCATTTGGTGCAGAATCTTTTGTCTTCTAGGTTGCCATCCAAAAATTTAAAGATTAAGATATATAGAACTATAATTTTGCCTATTGTTTTGTACGGGTGTGAAACTTGGTTGCCGACACTGAGGGTGGAAAGGAAGCTGAGGGTGTTTGAGAATGGTGTTGAGGAGAATATTTGGACCAAGGAGGGACGAGGTAATGGGGGATTGGAGGAGAATAACGAGGAGCTAAATGATCTGTACTCCTCACCCAATATTGTGCAGGTGATAAAATCAAGAAGAATGAGATGGGCTGAGCATGTGGCACGTATGGGTGAGGAGAAGAGAGACCTAGGCATAGGTGGGTGGATAACAGTAGGATGGATCTCCAAGAGGTGGGATGTGGGTATATGGACTGGATTGGGCTGGCCCAGGTGGCAGATGCTTGTGAGTGTGGTAATGATCCTTCGGGCTCCATGAAATGCAGGCAATTTCTTGACTAGCTGCAAACCAGTTAGCTTCTCAAGAAGGACTCTGCACCATGGAGTAAGTAAGTAAGTAAGTACGTAAGTAAGTAAGTAATTAACATTCATGGCATTGTAATATATATTTCCTACTATGATTATGTGCTCAGCCTGAAGATGGCTTTGATAGCTGAAACATGTTGCCGATCATTACTTATAGATAAAGTTGTGTTTATATCTGATTTACATTTGTTTTATGTATTAGTATATTTAAACACAATGGTGATGCCTTCCCTAAAAAAAATACAAAAAAAACATTACTGCATTTCCATTGCAACAACATTCATGCAAACAAGTCACAATGTTATGAGATATGCACATTGCTTATCTTGTTTATTTTTGTCGCCAGATGTTGGTAATTGACATGGCAAAGTAAACATGTATTTTTGTGAGCATAGAGACAGCTGGTGCAGCTGCTGCTGGCAAAAGCCCTCTGCTTACAACATACATTTCAACAATGTTAATGAATTCCAATTGGCACTGGTGAACATTATGCAATCCAGTGATTTACTTAATGCACATCATTTGTAAGGAAAATCAAAATCATAAATTTTTCACCAAAATTGAACTATGCATCTGACAATCTGACCTGCAATTCCTCTGTAACTGTGTGTGTGGTATTTTTGTGACCTCAGCAGTCATTCAAACACAACTTACAAATCCCTACAGAATGTGTACTGTACCTACAAACATTTTCACACCTATCACCTATCAGATCAATCTCATTTTTATAACTGGTTTCTAGTTCACTTTCCAGAGCTAAATTTAAAAATACTTATTAGTTTCCAAATATTTATACATTACACTTGTTTCATGTCAATCTACCATAAGTCCTTATATATTCAGTTTTAAAGTGCCAACTATTATTACTTCCTATGCTTTTCTTCAATCAGACTACAAATTATTACCAAGAAGGAATTAACATAATTACTACGTAAGACTGCAATGCATAATGGAAGAACTAATGACATTTGTACAGACTTATAATTCACACATGATTTATCTATTCAGTCATGGTTGTTCGCATGAAAGAAAAAGAAAATCACTGCTCTGACAAAAGCAAGATGTTTATATTTATCACAAGAAGAAAGCGTCATTTATCATCTGTATTCCAGAGTAATCAGTCAATGTCACAAGTAATAATCATTTGAGATTTAAAAATACCACTAGTAGCTGATATATATAAACATTTCATGTGCTAAGTCAGTAAGGCAAAACATGAACTTACTAAAACATTCAAACCAACATTTCTATGCCCAGTAACACAATTCATATTATATCACAGAGCATGATGTCATGCAGGACTGGTAGTGAATGTGTAACCCAGCTGACAGCTTCAGGTCCCACGATAATAAAATCCATCTATATTTTGAAAACTTCACCACCTGACTTTCTACTCATTTCCATGCCTTTCACTAAACAGCAATGAGTGAAATCTGTAAGACCCCTAAAGAGTTCCATAATCTATTAAACGTAAGCGTCTCAACTCGACGTCTGCATCTAGCCAGGGAAACTGGATTTAAAGTAAAACTGCTGCCTCTGTAACACTGTGGATAGGTAAATTCTACAACCCACATTCCATTTGACAGTGTAATCCACAAGGGTAATAATGTCTCTTTATCTGTTAACTTCCAGGTTTACACCAAATACTTGGTAATAACTTGCAAACCACAAAAGCATCACTTCTCCACCAGCCTGTGAAAAAAAGTCATTGCTTTTTGCCAAATACATCACAATACACATCAGCAGATTTATTTTTGTCTGGAAAGTTTTGTGAAACAGAGAGCATTCAGGAAATTATAGTTACCAGTTCAAGATTACAAATAAATTACTAAATTATTAAAATCAGAACATGTGATAAAAATGATATACTTATCTATTTTTGTATTTTAAACAGGCCTTAAAAAATGAAAATTCAATCATACAATTAAGTATTGAATATCAGCCCTGTTACATTATACAGTAAAACTATATAAAAATATATCAATATAACAAATCTGTTCGGACTTTGGAGAATATTATGAACACTGTAAAACATCCTTGAAGGAACACATAAACCATACGATAGTCATTCCTTAATTACAAATATTCTTGGCATTCATGGATGAAACAACATCTCAATCAGAGTTGGGCAAGAGACTGTGTGTTACCACATGGTGGTGCCCCATTTGGCTGATAAGTTGCTGCACTAAATGTTAAAGGGGGAGGAGGTGGAAGAGGTTCCTGTGGTGGAGGTACATGACCCACTAAAGCCAGTGGAGCCATTGTTAATGGAGAAGGCTCAATTCCTGATTTTGGTTTCCTTCTTCTGCGTTTCTTCCCATTTGTGGCCCTTGGTGGCCTATCATGATGACGAACATGATAGGAAAGGCTTGAACTTTGTGTGAAAGCTTTGCCACAATTCAATGGACACACATAAGGCCGTGCACCTGTATGGCGAAGTTTGTGAGTTTTTAGAGTTGATTTACGATAAAACGACTGATTACACTGATCACAAGGGAATGGACGCTCATTTGAATGTTTCCTGGCATGGCACTGGAGGGTATATTTCTTTGCAAAGCTTCGACCACAGGCTGTGCACAGGAAAGGTTTTTCTGTTGAATGAGCACTGGCTTTATGGATCCTCAAATTACCACGATTAGAATACACTTTCCCACACTGATCACAAACACTTGGTTCAAAATCACGAGCTCGCCTTTTGTAAACCTTTGGTTTATCAGGATCTGTATTATGACGGATACGTTCATGAGTGCTAAGTGCACCACGTGTAGAAAATGCTTTGCCACATACAGCACACATGTGTGTTTTCTCCCCTGTATGAGTAAGCCGATGGTTCTTCAGAGTGAAAGCCCTATCGAATGAACGTCCACAAAGATCACAACTGAATGGACGCTCATTTGTGTGTTTACGATTATGAACTTTAAGACTGTCCTTCTTAGCAAAAGCCTTGCCACATGTTTGGCAGACAAATCGTTTTAGACCAGTGTGGGTTGCTTCATGTGCTTTCAGACAAGTCTTGGTAGGAAAAGCTTTTCCACAGGTCAGACAAGCAAAATCTCTCACACCAGTGTGAACAGTTTCATGGCATTTAAGTGCACTGGCACATGTAAAAACTTTGCCACAAGTCAGGCACTCTCGCGGTGGTCGGTTTGTCACACCATGAACTACACGTTTATGATGGGTAAGAGACTGTTTGAAAGCAAAGTCCATGTTACATAGCACACAATGATAGCTAACATCACCCGTAAATTCATCAGTTGTAACCTCGCCTTCTTCATCTTCACCTCTGGTTTCATTCAAAGCTGCTCCAGAATCAGATCTGTGTAAATTAAATTAAAAAATTAGAAACCTGACAAGCAAACTGTTCAAAATCACATGATTATCTAGAGGATTTCTGAATTAATACTGCAAAGCAAAGTGTCTTAACAACTGCTTAAAATCCAGCCCTCTAACAAAATTTTATTACATACCATCCTATGATGCACAGCAGGCTAATACTAACCAAATTCTCCACTAATGTATAAAGTAATTGTTCTCAAGTTCTATGCATTCATTTCTGTAAGTAAAGACTTCTCACCATGCAAACTACAAATGCAGAAGTCACATACCCTGGCTCTTCCTTTACAGTTTCCTCTGAAGATGTTTGCATGTGCATCCGAGCATGTCTCTGTGCCTGGCTCGATGTTGAGAATGCCTTGTCACATCCTGAACAAGTAAATGGCCTTAGTCCACTGTGAATACACAGGTGTACCATAAGGCTGTGCTTGCGTGTAAACATAGCCTTACAAACTTCACATTCAAATCTTTTTGGTGGGCTCTGATCACCTAACTTTACACCATATTTTGCTGACCCCTTAGGCCTACCAACTCTTCTCTTTGCAGGAACATTATTTTTTATGTTACTTTCTTCATTCTTAATTTTCGAAAGTGTTTGTTTTGTACTTGCTTCACAGCTGTCTTCATTTTCACTTGATTCAGAATTATCATTTATGTCCATAACACCATCAAACTTGTTATCATCACTAGAATCATCTTCAGTGTTCAGAGTGGCTGTCATTCCTGCATTGCTGCTCCCATCTTTAGTCTTACTCCTGCTTTCCTTGTGATTGTAATGACTGTTATTTGATTTAGGAGAGAGGCAGGCAGCATTTTGGAAATCTGAATTTTGTTGACTACCTCTCAGGGTACTTTCAGAATCACAGTCTAACTCGGTTTCCATTTTACAAATCCCATTACGACAGGGTACATTTACAAAATTTGTGTCAATGTGGATCTGCAAATCTTTTGTATCAACTGATGCTACAGAGGTAGTGGTCACTCGTTTGAGGTAGTCAAGATCTCTGGTATCCGTTGAAACAGTTTTAGTACGTTTTACACACTCCCGCTTATAATATTCATAGTGGGCCTCCAAATCACTTGTATCAATTGCTATGCTCCTGCTTGAAAAATATGTAGCCTTTGCTATGTCTTTAGTGTAGCAGTCTAAATCATGTGTGTCAATCCCAACACTTTTACTGTTATTGCTAGAAGTGTAGTCACTCATTTCTCTCTGCTCGGTCTTGATAATTAAATCTTCATGAGTCATGTTGGTGATTTTAGTTACGTCTTCAACTTCTGTTGAAGCTAGCACACATTCACTGTTAAGCATGTCATCTGAGGCTTCACCTGAAAAATGAAGCATAAAAATACAGCATAATGTCGAGACAAATACTTCTTTATTTAACATAAAACACAGGTCTAAACAATACTAACATTCCTATGACCCCACAATAAAGAACACAAACTACGTAAGTATAATTCATATGGCACTGAGAACAAAATGCACACTCATCACCAAGAAAATAAAGCCAAAAGTATATACTTTTATAAATCTAAGAGTGGGAACAAAACTGAACACCATAAATAAGAAAAGCAGTGATTTGAAACAAACAGGATTGTAAACCAACACTAGAATCAACTGTATAATCAGACAGTCATATGTTCAACTGCAGTTCCTTTACTTCCAATCCAAATTCTTGTAAGGTCTTTCCCTTTCTTATGTAATTTTCCATTTAGTAACTTCAATTTCACAAAATTTTTAAGCTGCAAAAATTTATGAAACACTCAAAATACTGAAAGTATATGTGACAGTGTGGATAAGAAAAACCAACTAGATGTCACTTTTTGTATTCTTTATTTCTCTTCTAATAGTTGCTCATTCTTTATTTCTCTTCTAATAGTTGCTCAACATGTTTCGGGCAACCATGTGCCCATCATCAGGAGCTGACGACTGCGTGATGCCTTGTGTTGGTATGTGGTGTAACAATATGTGATGTTATACAGACATGTCTCACTGTGAGTGGGCTGTGTGTGGATATGAGGGTTTTTGGTGTTGTTTTCATTGTTGTATGTAGGTCTAGTTCGGTTTATAATCTGATTAAAGTACATACCCGTGGCTGCAGGAAGGTGGTCAAGTCCGGTTAGTAGGTAGTGCGTCCATGGATGGGTTCGTTTCACAACTGACCCTGTTAGCTCAAGGGTGGGGCAGGTGG
>Ga0209755_10008878_pt1 | contig 10677 bp, 7 predicted proteins | sample TergutCo191P1_FD_187301 | JGI IMG/M metagenome (GOLD analysis project Ga0209755, IMG submission 187301) | Cornitermes sp. P1 segment gut microbial communities from Petit-Saut dam, French Guiana - Co191P1 (SPAdes) (version 2) | ecosystem: Host-associated > Arthropoda: Insects > Digestive system >... | reverse complement strand
ATGCGGCTGCCGGTCGTTAATCGCCCCTTCGGGGTCAGTTTCTGCCCCAGCACAACCCACAACCGGCAGCTGTTCTTACCGAACACCTACAGTATACCGGCAACCGCCTGCTTTTATCATAGCTTCGTCCCTGAGTTCTGCGGCTCAGTTCGAAGGGCTGGCAGCGTAGCGCCGCCGCTCGCCTCCGACGGGCGGGGAGTGCGTAGTGCCTGCCCTTCGTTCAGGTGTGCTGGTTTTGGTAAGTGGGCGGGAACGTCCCGTCTTTTTATATCGGTTCTTGTCCGTTGGGCAGGGAATATCATTGGTCGCCCGCCAACGCGGGCATTGCAGAAGGAGTTTCTCATGAAAAGCAGATTCAGACTGTTCGGGGCCATTGCGCTTGTCGCATTGGCCGGGTTTTCAATGGCGGCCTGTACCAACCCTGTTGTGGTCATTGAGCTGCCAGATTCGAATGTTGTCACCGATCCGGCAAGCTCTGGAGTCGCCGCCAACACGCCGCACAGGGCCGTTCCGCAACCAGATGCCGCGCTCACGCTCCAAAACATGACCAATCCCGGCTTCAACTGGGCTCCGTTGATAATGGCCTCCTACTCCACTGGCGAGGTTAACAGGTACGTTATTCGGGCGGGGGTTGTCGAGTATGCGTTTATCCAAGAGCTTAGTAGGCCAACCTGGTTTGATGGGACACCGTTAAGCATGGCGGTAGGCCAGACAAGTAGCGAATCGATTCGGCAAAACGTTAGAACCACGAACGCCCAAACGGTAAGAGTTCTGAACGAAACAGGACATGCCCTTACCTTGGGCGGAAGTGTAGGCGTTAGGGGCAAGTTGTTTAACGCCAGTGTCAGCACATCTTACACGTTCAGTGAAAGGCGAGGGGTGGAAAACATCACGCACTGGGAGGTTCAGACTGATTATGAAACTATCCGTACCCATACTGATTGGCAATCCGTCACTTTCCATATTGCTGGAAACAGGCCCCACGGTTACTACAGGATAGCGGTTTATGCAAGGATGGAAACGTTTTTTGTCGTCGAGACCAGTCGCGACAGAAGAACTTTGCTGGACATGGAAGTCGTGGTAGTCCCTACCGGCGCTTTCAACCAGCTTGACTTCTCGCCCACCCTTCCTTTCGACAATCGCCCGGTTGTCACAGGGGCGTTCATAGATCTTTACAATCATTTTTACCGGAACCTGCCGTATATCCCCCCGCCGCGGTATCGTTTCATTGGCGCGGAAGGCCAAAGCCTTGCCTATCGGTTGAACCTGTGGAGAAACATTGCCCAAAATGATGGTAATTATGTTATCCAGATGAGCGGCAACGAATCGCTTGCTCAAGATCAACTGTCGTTGATGCCACGTAATGCACGTAATGCTACTCTTACTCTCGTGGGCAGCGGAACAGGACTTACCGTAAGCCTTGCACCTGGCGCGATAAACAACGGTAGCCTTTTTACCATACCTAGCGGCATTACCCTTGCGTTAAACAATGTAACGCTACAAGGCAGGGGTGGCAACACCGCCGCTTTGGTGCGGATAAACGGCGGCATTCTTGAAATGAATGCAAGATCAATAATTAGCGGCAATACCGGTAGCGGCGGAAGCGCTGGCGGTGTTGACGTTAACAACAGCGGCACGCTTGTTATGCGCGGAGGTACAATTACCGGCAATACTGGCGGCAGAAGCTCCATCAATGGTGGCATTGGTGGTGCCGGTGGTGTTAACATAAACAGCGGCGGCAGATTTGTTATGTATACTGGAACAATCGAAAGGAATACCGGAGGTGTAGGAGGCACAGGTTTTGCCGGTACGAATGGCGCTAACGGCTCCAGCACTAGTACGTGGTTTGCAAGAGGTGGCTCTGGGGGCAACGGTGCCGCAGGCGGTCACGGAGGCCGGGGCGGTGCCGGTGGCGTGAACATAGATCAGGGTAGCAGTTTTGTCATGCGCGGCGGGGAAATCACCGCTAACACTGGTGGTCAAGGGGGCACCGGCGGCCGAGGCGGCAATGGCGGCAATGGTGGAAGCGGCGGATTCTTAGGTAGTACTGGTAACGGTGGAAACGGCGGCCGAGGCGGCAACGGCGGAAGTGGTGGCAACGGCGGGATGAACAATTTTGCCGGCGGTTCTTTTGATCCAGCCGGAGGTCTGATCAGTGGTAATAACCCTGGTCCTGGTGGTGTTCGCGGTAATGGCGGCACTCGCGGGCAGGGTGGCTCCGCAGGCAGCGATGGTGCCGCAGGTACTCCTGGCAATGCTGGCGGGCGCATCTTGGTTGACATTGCTCTGGAAGAATACGCTGTCGATGGCGAATCGGGCAGCGATGGTGACATTGGCGGAAACGACTGGTAATAACCAGGGAACCGCTGATTACTTCCACGTAATCAGCGGTTCCATAGTCTCCCATGAACACCAAAGACATCAATACTTGACTATCAAATATGTTTGAAAAGTAGCCTGCAATCAATATACGCCTCTGCCCCGCAAAAAGGCTTGAGGTACCCCCCCGTTTCAGACTATACTGTACCATCGGAACCTCTAGAAACCCAACGAGTTTCATGGTTTCCAGTGGGAGGCACTAATTATGGTAGAATTTCGCGGCGCTTTTACGGCGCTCATAACACCGATGACGGACTCCGGCGAGGTCGATTACGACGGGTTTCGCCGCCTTATCGAGTTTCAGATAGGGGAGGGCATTGACGGCATTGTTCCGCTGGGAACCACCGGGGAAACGCCCACCCTTACCGATGACGAAGAGGAAAAGCTTGTCGGTGTTGCGGTGGAGGCTGTCAAAGGGAGGGTTCCAGTTGTCGTTGGGGCGGGTTCGAACGACACCAAGTACATGGTCAAGTACACCCAGCGGGCCAAGCGTCTGGGTGCGGATGCGGCGATGGTCGTAACTCCCTACTACAACAAACCCAACGACGACGGACTTTTCCGCCATTTCGAGGCCGCCACCGCCATCGGCATTCCGATCATCGTGTACAATATCGCCTCCCGCACCGGACGGAACATCCAGACTTCGCTTCTGGAGAGGATTTCCCGTCTGCCCAACATCGTCGGGGTAAAGGAAGCCTCCGGCGACATCGGCCAGATGGGGGACGTGCTGCGGGAGGTTGCCGCCCTCCGCAGGGCGGAAAGTAAGGTCTTCACGGTGCTGTCTGGCGACGATGCCATGACCCTTCCGCTTTCGGCCCTGGGTGGGGACGGCGTTATCTCCGTCATCGCCAACATCGTGCCGGCAAAGGTTAAGGCCCTTGCCTCGGCCTGTCTTGCGGGCGATTTCGGCAAGGCTCGGCAGATTCACTTCGAGCTGCTTCCACTAATTAAGGCGATTTTCATCGAGACCAACCCCGTTCCCGTCAAGCAGGTCGCCGCCTGGCTTGGTCTTCCCAGTGGGCCTACCCGTCTGCCTTTGGGCAAGCTCTCGCAGGTGAGCGAGGCGGTGTTGAAAAAGACGATGACGGATTTGGGCCTGGTGAAGTAGAAGTATATCTATGAACTGGCAAAACACACTGTATGCGCTTCCTGGTATACTCTTGGGTCTGACGGTACACGAGTACTGTCACGCTTTTTGCGCCTGGAAACTGGGCGACAGCACCGCTCGCGATCAAGGGCGCATTAGCCTGAATCCGCTGAAACACATCGATCCCCTGGGATTTTTGTTCATTCTCTTTGCCGGTTTCGGCTGGGCAAAACCGGTTCAGTTCAACCCCGAAAACCTGCGCAACCTAAGGCGGGACAAGGCACTCATTGCGACCGCCGGTCCCCTTTCAAACCTGCTGCTGGGCATACTGCTGATCCGAATTGTAAGCGCGATGCTTCCGCTTACCGATCCCGGCGTCCATACCGAAAGGCTTGTTCACGTACTGGTCGTTGCCGCGTCCATCAATTTTGGTCTGTTCATTTTCAATCTGCTCCCCATTCCCCCGCTGGACGGCAGCCACATAGCTTTCTCCGGTCTCAACCTCAAACCGGAAACCGAGGACATGTTTCGGAAGGTAGGGATGCCGGTGCTGTTTGGTATTCTGATCGTTCAAAACTTTACCGCCGTTACCATCCTGCCGATTGGTGAAATGGTCGGGGCGATGGTCCGCTTTTTTATGTGAAGTGGGGTGGTGGGTGGTAGCCGGCACCCTCCGGTCAAGGAATTCAATTTTTGTTTGTCGTGACTGTACTCGGGCACTCAAAGCGGCGAGACTCAGCCCTTAAATTTAGCCCGAAGTTCCGCGATTTCAGCGCGAAGCCGCTCGTTTTCCGTATCTTTGCTGGCGATTGTTATATCCTTGCTGACGATTGTTGCGCCCATGTCGGCAACCACGCCCTGCCACTTCATGTTTACCTTTCTTTCCCTGGTTTTTGCGCGCTCGCCTCGTTGTGCTGGGCCAATTCCCACTGACGTTCGATCTCCCGGAACTCCGCATCTGCCGTAATCCGGGTATATGCGTTTATCACCTGTTCCACTACCGGTACCTCCAGCGGACGGAACTCCGTACCGTCAAACAGGTCGAAATCGGTTATGCTTATGAACACCACGTTTCGCCCGAAATTTCAAGGCCGCGCGAAGCGTGCGGCTCGCGGAAGGCGCTTCCGCAACCGGGAAAGGCGCAAAAATGGAAAGCGAACCCGTTTGCGGCACGACAACCAATGGCAAAAACGGCTTCGGAACTGGCTCGGTTTGCTACATCTAGGTCAGTAATGATAAAATGGATTCCCATAGCGCCGGTCAGCACCGGCGAAAGTTCCGTATCCTCGCGCAGGCGAAACCGGCTGTGGACGCCGGCCTTGGGCGGAATACCGCCCGCTATCACTGGAACAAAATTCCGCGAAAAGTAACACGTTACATTTTTGGGATATTTTACACAAAATACGAGTATTTTCTTGACGGTTTCCGGCGCATTGGCTACACTCTAGTAATACCGCGTATGCGGGAGGAGTTTTTCTATGCAAGCGAAAAAATTTAAGCTGGTTGACGCAGTTCTGGCGGCGGTGTGCGTCATCCTGGTAGTGGAATCCGCCGCGCCAACGGCCGCAATTGGCAACAGTCAGTATTTCTGGTGGCTGTTTTTGCTTATAGCTTTCTTTGTGCCTTATGGGCTTGTTTCGGCGGAACTGGGAACGGCTTACGCCGGTCAGGGGGGGCTTTTCGATTGGGTTAGACGCGCTTACGGGCGCGGCTGGGGAAGTCGCGTGGCCTGGTACTACTGGATTCAGTTCGTTTTCTGGTTTGCGTCCCTGGCGATTCTGTTTACGGAAGTCATCGAGCAGGCTTTTGGCACAACAATTCCCACCTGGGTGGCCGTGGCAATCCAGTTGGCGTTTATTTGGATTATGTGCTTCGCCAGCCTGTTTCCGGTTTCCAAGAACAAGTTTCTGATCAACCTTGGAACCTACGCAAAAGTTCTGCTTATGCTGGCGTTGGGTATCTTCGGTCTGTACCTGGGACTTACCAGCCCCGGAGGCTTTGCCAATCCGCTGGCGTCGCCAAGGGATTTACTGCCGGGCGTTGTCGGCGTGTCGTTTATCGCGGTTATCATCTTCAACTTTAAAGGGTTCGAAGTTGTAACAACATTTACCGGGGCGATGGAAAACCCCAAAAAGCAAATTCCGCAGGCACTGCTGCTGGGCGGTATACTGATATCGTTTTTCTACATTTTTGCGTCTTTCGGTATCGGCGCGGCCATTCCCGTGGAGGAGCTTTCCTCCTACGAGGGCGGGGTTTCCGGCGGCTTCCTGGAGAGCTTTGACAGGTTTTTCTACGGTCTCGGTCTGCCGGGACAGATACTGCTTCCGATAGTCGGTATTCTGTTCCTGTACACGCTGTTTGTAAACATTTTGTCGTGGGCGCTGGGCGTGAACTACGTGGCGTCGTACGCGGCCAGATCCAACGCACTGCCAAGCTACTTTGGTAAACTGGGCAAGGGGCGTTCTCCGCTGGGCGCTTCCATCGCCAACGGCGTGGTGGCCAGTTTAATGGTAATCGCCGCGCCGTTTATCACCAATCCGGATATCTTCTGGGGCTTTTTCGCCCTACAGATTATCACGTTGATTTTGGCCTACATGATTATGTTTCCGGCGTTTAAAAAACTGCGGAGCATAGACCCCAATACGGATCGTCCTTTTAGGGTACCGGGGGGGAAGGTCATGATAAACCTGATCGCCTACGTGCCGTTGGTGTTACTGATTCTGGCAGCCGTGTTCTCCATGGTTTACCCAAAGGAAGGCGGCGCATGGAGTTTCCTTGGTGTTAATTGGCATTTCGATTCCATGCTGGTGATTGGTACCGTGGCCGCGCTTCTTGTGGGGGAACTCATCGCGTTCGCGACCGGCCCCACCGCGGCCAGGCTTAAACAGTCGTTTGCGAACAGACGCATGCCGCGGTACAGCGACATAGGCCGGATTGAAGTCGAACCCACTCCGGAGGAAGCGGCGAGTCCGGTGCCGGTGGACACCAGTTTGAGCATCGTTACCGTTTCCCGCGAAATGGCGGCACTTGGCGACGAGACCGCCCGGGAACTGGCTTCGGTCTTGGGTTATCGTTTGGTGGACAAGGAAGCGATTGAGTCGAGGATGTACTCACTGGGTGTAAAGGTCGAGTACTTCAAGAAGTTCGACGAACGCAAACCTTCGTTCTTCTCCGCAATTTCCCAGGACCAGGAAGACTACCTGCACTGTCTGCAGGCGGCGATTTTGTCCGAAGCGGAAGAGGGCCACTGCGTTATCGTGGGGCGCGGCGCAAACGTCATACTCCGGGAAATGCCAGCCTTGATTTCGCTGTTCCTTTCTGCGCGGACCGAAGTCCGCATGGAGCGCGTCCGGGACTATTTCCGCTGCGACGACAAACGCGCGGCGCAGATTATAGAACGCAGCGACAAGGATCGCTCCGGTTTTTACCGTTCGTTCTTTGACATAGACTGGAGGCACAAGGGGAACTACCACTTGGCCTTCAACACCGGTATTTTCAGCCCGGAAAAGTGCGCTCAAATCGTTGTTGGTATAAAGGACGAAATTTTCACGCCGGAAGCCGAGGAGCGAAATCGCGAGATGCTGAAAGACATGATTCTGGTTCACAAGATTAGAAACAGCATCATGTACGAGCACGACCTGCCGATACGCTTCTTGGACGTGTCCGTTACCAACGGCACCGTAACCATGCGCGGCGCGGCCAACTCGCAGACGCTGCTGGACGCGGCGCTGAACCTGGCAAGCGAGGCGGCGAACTCGGCGGACATACGCAACGAGATGCAGGTTCTCCGCGAATACAGGGCGATACCGTAAAGCGTTGGCAAATCCACTTTATGGCGGCATCCCGGCAAGGCAGCGTGAAAACCACCTTGCCGGGGTGCCGCCATATTCATATTGCCGCCAATACGGAATTGGTGTGCTGCAATCGTTTCCGCTCAAATTACGGCCTGCAAGCGGTAGTATCCTTGCCACTTTTGCCCTCTATGCTATACTTACCCAAGCTGCAAACAAAAAGGTGGATTGCATGTCGAACCTGACGAAATACCTAAAACCCTATTGGAAAGGCATCACCCTGGTGTTGCTGCTGCTGTTGGTACAGGCCATGGCGGAACTTTTCCTTCCCACGCTGATGTCCGACATCGTAAACGAGGGCGTTGTCCGTGGCATGGTCGAAGGCACACCCCGAACCGCCTTCATACTGCAAACCGGGGGGCTGATGCTCGCCATCGCGCTGCTGGCCGGGGTCGCCTCGATGTTCGCCATGTACCTGGCCCCGCGCATCGCCGCCGGTGCCGCGCGGGATCTGCGACGGGATCTGTTCAACCATGTCGAATCCTTTTCGCAGAACGAGTTCGACAGGTTTTCATCCGCCTCGCTAATCACCCGATGTACCAACGACGTGGCCCAGGTTCAGGGGCTGGCCAACGTGACCGCCCGGATGCTGGTGTACGCTCCCATCCTCGGCATCGGGGGAATCGCCATGGCACTTACCCGTTCCGTGGCGATGAGCTGGGTTATCGCGCTGGCCGTGGTAGTGCTTGTCGGCATTACAGTCTTGATTACCTCCATCGTCATGCCCAAATTCAAGGTTATCCAGCGGATGGTGGACACGCTGAACAAGGTTTCGCGGGAGATTCTGCACGGGCTTATGGTGATTCGTGCCTTCGGCACCCAAGCCCACGAGAAAGGTCGCTTCGATAGCGTGAACAGGGATCTGCGGGACACCGGCCTTTTCGTGGCAAGAGTGATGGCGTTCATCGGGCCGGCGATTACCTTCGTGATGGCCGGAACCCAGCTTTTGGTGATCTGGGTCGGGGCGCAGCACATCGCCGCCTCGGGGCTGCCAATCGGGGACATGATGGCTTTCATGCAGTACTCCATGCAGGTGATCTTCGCATTCATGATGGTCTCCATGGTCCTGATCATGGTACCTAGGGCCGCGGTGTCGGCCGGCCGCATCAACGAGGTGCTACAGACCAAACCCGCGATTGCCGACCCCGAATCCCCCCGGGACTTTACCGACACAGCCGCCCAGGGACGTGTCGTTTTCGCCGGGGTGAGTTTCCGTTACCCCGGCGCGGAGGCGGACGCGATCACGGACATAAGCTTCACGGCCCTGCCCGGGCAGACCACGGCGATCATCGGGGCCACCGGTGCGGGGAAGTCCACCATCGCACAGTTGCTGCTGCGTTTCTATGACGTTACGGGGGGAAGCATCACCGTGGGCGGCGAGGATATCCGCCGGGTGCGGCAGGCGGATCTGCGCGGGAAAATCGGCTACGTGCCGCAGAAGGGCCAGTTGCTTGCCGGAACCGTCGCCTCGAATATCCGCTACGGGAAGGCGAACGCCAACGACGACGAGCTGAGGGAAGCGGCCACCGTTGCACAGGCTTTGGATTTTATAGAAGAAAAGGACGGAGGGTTTGGCGCGGAGATCGCCCAGGGTGGCGGCAACGTCTCCGGCGGTCAGCGTCAGCGGCTTTCCATTGCCCGGGCCCTGGCGAAAAACCCGGATATACTGGTTTTCGACGACAGCTTTTCCGCGCTGGACTTCCAAACGGACGCAAAACTGCGACAGGCCCTGAAACGGCACACCGCCAACGCCACGGTAATCGTAATCGCCCAGCGCGTGGGCACGATCATGGGTGCGGAGCAGATTATCGTGCTTGACGAGGGGCGAATCGTGGGCCGGGGAACCCATGCGGAATTGCTGGGGAGTTGCCCGGCGTATTACGAGATTGCGTCTTCGCAGGGCGCGGTGGACGAAAAGCCTGTATGATATTTTTTCTATTGTTTGTGCTCATCTTGGCAATGTGATAGAATATAGGCCATGAATATCTTCAACCTGCTGTTATGGATTTTTGTCTACAGTTTTTGTCTTGTCCATATCACGCTGTTTGCGGTAATATATTTCAAGCACAAAAACAAAACGGAGTTGTCCTATTTAATTGTTCTGGCAAACATGTTTCTCGTTACGATTATGGTAATGTTGCTAATCATGTTTGACGCAAACAATTTCTATCATATATTGCTGAACTGCCTGCTGTCATTGTATGTTACGGTGCCTCTGTACGTCTACAATTTGTTTGGTGTCAACAAAAAGCACTACAAGCTAATACCAATACTGGTCGCAACGGAGGCAGTTATTGAAAATGCCTTGATGGTACATGGCATTTACGGTGGTATATTCGCCTCCAGAATCGTCTTTTATGTTTTGTTGCTGGTGCCGGTGTTTGCAAACAAAAAAACGAAACCCAAGAAAGGGTCGTTGGAATGGAACATCCGAAACATGACCGCGAAAACGGCTGTCATGTTAGTCGCATTCATAATCATACACATTCCCTTTTCGCTGTTTATCTTTGAGATACCCTATGTGTCCTCGCTGTTCTGGGCGGCCTTCACATTGGCATATCAAATACCGGGGCTACTGTACTGCAAAAAGCGTTTGCTTGAAAAACCCGCTTTATTTGAAAAAACCGGAATATCGACATTGACAAAAAGGGAAAACGAGGTTGCTTTGGCCATTTGCAAGGGAGATAAATACGAGGAAATTGCCCGGAAACTGTTCATCTCCCTTTCGGCTGTAAAAAAGCACTCGTATAATATCTACAGAAAATTGGGCATAAACAACAATCGCGAGTTAATGCACCTGTTCATGGAATCCCAAAAAGAAAATGATGTCACAATTTAAGCCTGTTTCGTGAGGGAAACATACGGTTTTCCATGAAAAGTATACTTTTTCCTACTTACTTCTTCGGGCGATTTGGCCTATTTATAAAATATCACGTTTATTTTCGGAGGATAAGATGAGTGCTGTAAAGCGATTGGCGATTTTAACGGTCATTGGCCTTGTGGGTATGAACCTGAACGCACAGGAGAGTGGTTTTGTTTTCAGGCCGTTTTTTGGCGGCGGCGGCGGAACGGCCGTTTTTGACGGGGCGGGTGGACTCGGTTTCGGCGGAATAGGCGAGTTCGCGTTTTTGCTCTATGACCGAGGCTTGCAGGTTGCCGGACACGTTGTCGGAAGGGGCGATTCCATTACCACTTCCCATGGAAACCATTATGGAACGGGAGCGATTACGGGAAAAATAAGTTTCGGCGGATTTTTACCCAGAGGTTTCCTGCGGACATATTCCTTTATTGAAGGCGGTATAGGTTTTGGTGGCGGTAACGAAACAAGTGTCGTGAATTTTATTTTTGGCGGCGGCGGCG
>Ga0209755_10008877_pt1 | contig 10677 bp, 11 predicted proteins | sample TergutCo191P1_FD_187301 | JGI IMG/M metagenome (GOLD analysis project Ga0209755, IMG submission 187301) | Cornitermes sp. P1 segment gut microbial communities from Petit-Saut dam, French Guiana - Co191P1 (SPAdes) (version 2) | ecosystem: Host-associated > Arthropoda: Insects > Digestive system... | reverse complement strand
GTAGGCTGAAATATAGCCGCGGTCAAACTGCATACCTTCGACAAATTCGATTGAAGTATCCATTGTTTTGGATTCTTCTACAGTGATAACGCCGTCTTTGCCGACTTTTTCCATCGCGTCCGCGATTGTGTTGCCGATTTCGCTGTCGTTGTTCGCGGAAACTGAAGCAACATGGGAAATTTCTTCCTTGTCTTTAATCGGTTTGGAATTTTTCTTGATTTCGTCAACCGCGATTTCGACCGCTTTATCGATACCTCTTTTAAGCTCAAGGGGGGTCATTCCCGCTGTAACTGCTTTAAGTCCTTCTTTTACCAGTGAATAGGCAAGGACTGTGGCGGTTGTGGTGCCGTCGCCCGCTACGTCGTTTGTTTTAGTAGCGACTTCTTTTAAAAGCTGGGCTCCCATATTTTCATAAGGATCGGCAAGTTCCACTTCTTTTGCTACCGAAACACCGTCCTTTGTTACTGTCGGAGCGCCGAATTTTTTGTCCAGAAGAACATTCCGCCCTTTTGGACCGAGTGTTACCTTAACGGCCTTGGAAATTTGCTCAACCCCGGAAAGCAGCTTGCGCCGGGCTTCTTCGTTGAACATTAACTGTTTTGCCATATCTTTTCTCCTAAATGGTATTTAATTGTAACTTTCTTATATCAAATTACAGCAATCTCTTCAATAGGGATAACTCAATTCTCAGGCTTAGCTAGGGCAGAAACCAGCAGTTCCGCAAGGGCTGCCGCCTCGCCCTCGGTCAAAGTGACCCCTTTCCCCATTTTTTCGTGATTTGGAGCCCAATCCCTTATATCGAGTTTTGGGGCTCTACCGCTCCATGAGACCAGATTAAGCTCCTTTTGCCAGTTGCTTTTTTCCGAAGAAAGCACCCCAAAATGCTTTACTATCTCAAATTTAAAATCGTCCATAAAAACCTCCAAAAATTGACGAGAGCCGATGCTGTTCCAAAACTTCAGTTTTTGGAACAAACTTGATTATCCCAGAAAAATCGGAAAAAATCAGCTTGAAATAATGCTCTAATGGCTATATACTGCATATCTGGGACTAAACCCCCGGTTTTTAATAAGGAGAGGCTGATGAAGAAAAATATTTCTTTTCTATCTATACTGAATATACTGAGCATTTCGCTTGCTGTATCAATATGTATTTCCTGTAAATCGACGGCTCCTGCACCTGCGCCCGCACCGCCGCCAGCGCCTAAACCCCAGCAGGCCGCCCAGCCGCTTGTAAACCCGGATAAGGAAAGGGCAGATAAGGCAAGGCAGAAGGCAATGGACTTTGAGGTTCCTTCGTATTTCCCAAGCGAATGGGAAGATGCCGAGTCTCAATACAACGCAGCAAGTGATTCTGCCTCATATAATGCCTCTGCGGCTGTTTATGATAACCTTTTGCAGAAGGCGCTTCCTCTTTATGCCCAGGCAAGAGAAGACGAAATAATGGCTGCAAGAGAACAATTAATTAGCTCTGGATTTTCGAATACTTTTCCACAATACTTAAAGAAGGCAGATGATATGGCGCTTGCGGCTCAGGCTGAGTATGAGTCAGAGGCAGGCGACTATTACAGAGCCAGAGATATGGCTGCCGAGGCGTTATCGGAATATCAAACCTTGTTGATGGGTTCCAAGATACTGACGACAAGGAAAGAAATTATCGATCGTGGTTTTACCCAGTACGATCCTGATAATTTTAAAAAGGCCGATGAAGTCGCTCAGTCTGCGCTTAAAGCCTATGAGAACGGCGATACTCAAGGCGCGGTTGCCAGCGGCGAAGAAGCGCTGCTTCGGTACAATCTTGTACTTGGAAACGGCTGGATAGCCTATGCTTCGGATCGGAGGGCGGCAGCCGAAAAGGAAAGAGAGCTTGCTCTGGCAGAAAGGGCGAATATTGCTTCGCGTGATACTTTCCGGGGCGCCGAGACATTTTTTAATCAGGCGGGCGAGTTCTTAACAGCTGAGAATTTCAAGGACGCTGGGCTTAATTACATCGAAGCTGAAGCGAGATACGCGATTTCCAGAAAGGAAACAGAAGAAAAGCGTATAAGAGCGGAAGAAGCGATTAGAATAGCGGAAGAGAAGATCGAGGAGAGTAGTGGATCAGCTATTGAGGCTGAAAGAATTATTGAAGGAGGTTCAAGATGAGCCGCAGAATTTCCATTTTATTAATTATTTCTATGTTTGCAGCATTCCAGGTATTTGCCGATGATTTGCAAAACATGGATATAAAAATCCCTGTTTTTAAATTTGTGCCATACTTTGCTGTAGCGGTTCCTGGTGAAGATGAGGCTGCTGTCCCAGAAGGGATCGCCAATAATAAATTCTATCTTGAGAGTCTTCATATGAATAAACTCGCCATGGAAATGTACGACATTGGCGACTATGACGCCAGTTCCGGTTTTGCCGATGAGGCGATCCGTTACGCGCAGCTTTCAGATGAATTTGTATCTAATCAATTAATAGCCGAAGCAAAGCGTCTTATCGCTTGGGCGGATAAAAATAATATTAAAGCCAAATTCCCGAATAATTACAAAGAGGGGATTGATCAATATGAAATCGCTGTAGCTTCTCATTCCAACGAAGTATGGAACGAATCTATCGCTGCTGCGATTAGATCGATAGAAATATTTGCCGCCTTTGAATCAACCGGTAAACCAGCGGCAACAACTGTAGCGGTATCATCCAGAACAGGATTGTCAAGGCAGTACACTGTAAGAACATGGCGCGTAGAGAGAGATTGTCTTTGGACAATCGCCGGTTATCCCTGGGTTTACGGAGATCCCTGGAAATGGAGAGAACTCTACAACGCAAATAAAGATAAAATGCCTGAACCTGCCAATCCGGATCTTGTTCTGCCTGGCATGGTATTAGATATTCCAAGTATCCAGGGCGAAACCCGCCAGGGCATGTATAGACCATAATAAGGAGTGCAAAGATGAAGAAGATTTTATTTGTTTTAGCGTTTGTATTTTTATGTTCGATGGCGGCAACCGCGCAGGATTATTCCGGTGTAGAAAAACGGATTAAAGATTCAATTGACAATAACAAATCTGAATACGACAGATTGGTTAAACTAACACAGTCAGGGTTACAGGACAGGGCATTACAAAACCTTGAGAGAGCGCACCGCGCGAAAGCTTCAGAAATCAGGACAAACATTCATGAAGTAGAAAGCATGATACAGCGCCCGGCTCCAAAAGATGTTATTGATATTCGTATGAGAAACTTAAGACAGCTTCTTAAAGACGAACAAGCCCTGCTAAAAAGATTAGAAACATTAAAAGAAACTAATAATTAAAAGAAAGATTTGAACTTAATTTATACCTGATCGCGTTTTCGTGGTCAGGTTTTTTATTTGTTTTGATTATACAACGCCAGAGCGGTACCCATTAACGCATGTACGTACGGGGCCTTTCCCATTCCTTTGATTACTTCATCAGTGTCGATTAATTCAACTTCGACAAATTCATCTTCGTCCAATTCCCGCTTGCCCGTATCGGTTAAATCTTCAGCCAGGAAAAAGTGAACGGTGTTTGACATTATCGCCGGGTTGGGAGAAAACTCGCCTATTTTTTTTATTTTTCCCGCCTTGTAACCGGTTTCCTCATGCAGCTCTCTCGCGGCGGCTTCTCCCGCGTTTTCTCCCGGGTTAAAAACACCGCCTGGGAATTCCAGGCTAAGACACTTAGAGCCATGCCGCCATTGCCAAACCATCAGAAGCTTTTTGCCTTTGTCTGTTTCCATAACAGGAATAACAATAGCCCAGTCCTTTGCCTCAATAATAGAAAAGATTTTTCCTTCCTTGTTTCCGGCAAAAACTTGCGGAGCCTTGCAATATGCTTCTGATACAGAGAATACTTTGCAATCAAAAACTTTTTTACGGCTTTCTTCTGTCCATGTAAGATTGGGTTTGTCCATAGTCGTTACAATGTACCATGAAAAAACAGTGACTGTCACCACTTTTTATGGCATACTATCAGAATGTATATAAAAACAAATCAAATTTATGATAACGAAGGCCGTACCCTTATTTTGCGCGGGTGTAATCTTGGCGGCAGCACGAAGGTTCCTGTAATAGACTCTGGTAATAAAATTTCTTTTACAGGAAAGCCCTTCCCGCTGGAAGACGCTGAGGAACGTTTTGCCGAAATGAAAAAGTGGGGTTTGCGTTTTAACAGGCTTGTGATTCCATGGGAAGCTCTGGAACATGACGGGCCCGGAATTTATGACGAGGAATATTTAGCGTATTTAAGAAAACTTCTTCTTGTTGCCGAAAAATACGGAATCTCAATGTGGATCGATCCTCATCAGGATGTGTGGGGCAGAGCAGCCGGAGGTGACGGCGCTCCCGCCTGGACACTTGAAGCGCTTGGTATTGATGTAACTAAATTAGAAGCGGCAGGCGCTATTCTTCCCAAAAAAGAAATTGATCCGCCTAACAAACGTGTTTCTATGATATGGCCCGCCGGGTACAGCCGTTACGCGGCGGCTACAATGTTTACGCTTTTTTTCGCGGGTAATGTTTACGCTCCGGGCGTTAAACCGGATAATAAAATTTCAGGCGGCGCTAGCGAATCAATTCAGGACTGGCTGCAGAGCCGATACATCGACGCTTACGCTCATTGTAAACGCCGTTTAAAGAACTGCGCCGCGATTGTTGGGTGGGGTACAATGAATGAGCCTCACCCAGGCTTCATTGGTTATTCAAATTTAAATGATTTAGAAAATTATCTTGTTGCCATAGGGCCTATGCCAAGCGCTTTTTCCGCGATGGCTGCTTCTTCCGGGTACAAGGCGGATGTTGATGTTTACACAACAGGAGTTTCGGGCGTTAGAAAAAAAAGCAAGGTTCTTTTTAATCCTGACGGCGTTTCTGTTTTTAAAGAAGGGTTTAGCTGCCCGTGGAAAATATCAGGCGTTTGGAGTGACGGCGAGCAGGGAGCGCAGCTTTTAAAACCGGAACATTTCGCTAATGTGAACGGTAAGCCTGTTAATTTTTACAACGATTTTCTTTCTCCGTTTATGGCGAAATATATAAAGCGGCTTAGTGAAAACGACGAAAAATCATTTTTCTTTACAGAGGGAATACCGGGAAACTTCGCGATAAAAAATTCACCCTCAGAAAACGCAATTTGTGCCGAAGGCGCCGGGCGGACGATCAATGGCTTCCACTGGTACGACGGCCCTACTCTTTTTTTAAGGCAGTGGAGACGCTGGTTTAATTACGATTTAGTAATAAACAAAATTGTCCTTGGCAATAAGAAAATCGCTTCGCTTTTTAAGAATCGAATTAAAGATCAATTAATGCATGGTGTGCCGAATATTTTAGGCGAGTTCGGCATGCCTTTTGATATTTATAAAGGAAGCGCTTACTTTACCGGAGATTATTCCAAACACGAAGAAGCGCTTTCTATGTATTACAACGCGCTTGATGAGCTTTTTATCGGCGCCTGTATCTGGTGCTATTCGGCGGATAATACTTTTAAACGAGGCGATTCCTGGAACAACGAAGATTTTTCTATTGTTACAAGAGGCGAAGGAAACTCATCGCTCAAACCCAGAGCCTCAGATGGATGGCTGCGTCCATATCCTCTTGCCGTCGCAGGGACGCCTCTTCTTTTTAAATGGAACAGCAAAAAGAAAAAATTATTTTTCCGTTACAAAAGCGACCCTGCGATAAACGCGCCCACAATGATTTTTATTCCCGATTCGATTTTTAAAAAACCACTCAGCGCAAACCCCATTGCGTCACAGGAAAAACATAACATTCAAACCGAATATAAACCGGAAGATAATATTTTCCTTATACACCACAACGGTTTTAGCGGCGAGATCGCGGTTGGATAGGAAGGAATCTTTCCAAAAGAGATTCACACAAAGGATTGTTTACCAATCACTCCGTGCCTTTGCTTTTTTGTTAGGTGAGGCTGTTCCAAAACTAACCGAGTTTTGGAACAAGCTCAATATCAATTAGTTTTTTTTATTAAAACGCCCCCGTCCATGCCGTTCCATTCCAGGTATATGTTCCCATTTCTCTGCCGCCTGTGCCTTCGTAATAAGTCCTGAATGCCGCCGCCCTTGCGCTTAAACCTGTAGCGTCAATCGTTGCGTTTCTGGCAATGGTGATATTGGTGAGGGCTTCACAGCCTGTAAAGTTATTACCGTTTGCAATATTACGTAGTATAGGAATATACAAACGTTCAAGGGCGATACAGCCGTTGAACGCATTGCCATTAACAGTTGTTAATTCTGGGAAATATAATTCTTTAAGGTTACTACAACCAGTGAAGATAGATAGATAAAGAGTTGTTACATTAGGAAATGATACAACGGAAAGTCCGGTACAGTTCTCGAAAGAATTATTATTAATACTTGTTACATTCGGGAAGTTAACTTTGACAAGGCTGGTACAGTTTTTGAAAGTTTGATTATGAATTGTTATCGCATTTGGGAAGTCCACTTCTGCAAGCTGAGTACATCCATCGAAAGCACCGATTCCGATAATACCTGTTGCATTTGGGAATGACACTTCGGTAAGTGCGGTACAGAGAGCGAATGCTCCTTGCCCGATGGATGTTGCCACCGGGAATGATATTTCAGTAAGCCCTGTACAGCCACGGAAAGCTTCATTTCCGATAGTTGTTGCATAAGGAAATATAGCTTCGATAAGGCTGGTACATCCATTAAAAGCATATTCTCCAACATTTCCGTAACCTTTTACCTTTTTAAGATTAGTTAAGCCGTTAGGTACAGTGATTGAAGTATTGCCTGTTGGTACTACTATGCGGGGAAAGACAATACCCACGATTAAAGTTTTGCCTGTGGTAAAAGCATTACCTATTTGAAAATTAGTACCGGTAATAGTACAATCCGTAAGATCAAGGCTCACATACTTTCCTGCCGATTGTATTGATGTAAGTAAATCTCCCCAACCGCCGGTATCAGTACCAACGTTGCCTAAGTTTATCGCTATTTCTAAATTGATCGGATTGTTTACCGTTGTCCCTCCGCTTTGCGCTTTGAGCCATGTGGTAAGGCTGTTGTATGTGCGTCTCCTGTTTACTCCTTCATCGCAAATTGTGCAGTACATTTCTTCTTCGAGCGAAGCTATGACAGGCATTGGCAGTTCCATTCTCCAGCTTGTTGTTGCGTGGGCGCATGGCGGGGTTGATGGTTCTCCGCCGCCGCCGTTGCCTCCGTTACCTCCGCTTCCGCCTGAGCTTGCGGCAACTCCGGTATCATTACCGTTGATTACCCAGTTGCCTGTCTCCGAGCTTATGCCAAGTACGCTGTTTAATGTCCCGGCAGCTCCGTCCTCGCCTTTTGGACCTGTAAGTGAAATGTGGGTGTCAACGCCGTCCACCACCCATGTGTTGTCGTGGCTGATTGTAATTTGCGTGCCCGCGAAACCACGTGCTGGTCTGAGTGTGTCATGTCCGTCAATAAACCAGTTGCCGTTTGTTCCGATTGTGAGCACGCTGTCGAGTGTGCCGACATCCCCGTCTTTTCCCGCTACAGCGATGTTGGTGTCTTCGCCGTTAATCCACCATGTCATGTTGGGATAACCGTCTTGATCTATGCCTTCTTTAATCTCGACTGTTGAGCCGGGCATTCCTGGATTTCCCTGTTCGCCCTGCGGGCCTGCTTCTCCGCAGCCCGTCATAATTACGAGCAGCGTTATAATAAAGGCTGCTCCCATATACCTTGTAATGTTTTTCATAAAAACCCTCCTAAAATGATAAAAAATTATTAGATTATATCATATGCTAATAGGTAAAATTTGTAAAGCTATAAACATTAGCCAAACGGTAATTGTAGGCTGCTATTTTTAGCTATTAGCATAAGAAAATGACAATAAAGCAAATTTTTGTCCGAAATTTAAGGGAATTTCGCAAAAAAGAAGGTTTATCACAGATGAAATTGGCGGAACTTTGTGATACTGCTCCCAGTTATATTGGACAAATTGAGATAGGATTGAAATTTCCATCCATGGAAATGGTCGATAAAATAGCAGGTATTCTCAGAATTGAGCCTTATCATTTATTTAAAAACCATGAAAAAACCACTTTAAATACTGATACAGAAAACCTGTTCCCCTTGCTGCCAAACTCCATGAAATCACAGATAAAAGCCCAAATAAAAACCCAAATTGACACATCAACAAATGAAATTTTAAACGAAATCCTGGATAAATATTAATTCTGTCTTACTCTGCGTGCGTCAAGATAGCGAAGTGCGCGTTCGTGGTAAATCCTCTTCTTTTTTCACGGTTAAATTTCCTTCCAATTCATGCTATCCTTATACCCAATGAAAGCATACCTCGACATTGTACAAAAAATTCTCGATAAGGGTTTTCGCAAGACTAACCGCACCGGCGTTGACGCCTTGAGTATCGCCGGAACCATGTTTGAACATGATATGGCTGATGGCTTTCCGCTTTTAACAACAAAAAAAGTGCCGTTTAAAATGGTTCGCTCTGAACTTGAATTTTTTATTCGCGGTATTACCGATAAAGAATGGCTCAGGGAGCAAAAGAATAGTATTTGGGACGAGTGGTGCAGCCCTGATGTTGTTCCCTACGGCAATGATGAACAAACCAAATTAAAAATGATGAATGAACGCGAGCTTGGTCCCATTTACGGCTGGCAGTGGCGCAATTTCGGCGCGAAGTACACATCGTACAACACAGCGCCGCAGGGGCAGGGTATCGACCAACTGCAAAAACTTGTAAATACTTTAAAAACAAATCCAGATGATCGCCGCATGATAGTAAGCGCGTGGAACCCCTGCGACTTACATCGAATGGCATTGCCGCCATGTCACTACAGTTTTCAGGTTACAGTAATAGACGGCAAATTAAATCTGCTTTGGAACCAGCGTTCTGTTGATGTCGCTCTTGGGTTGCCTTTTAATATCGCAAGCTATGGTTGCCTTTTGCATTTGCTTGCGAAGGAAGCGAAGCTTGGCGAAGGCAAGCTAATCGGCTTTTTGGGAGACACACATATCTATATAAATCATATCAACGCTATTAGTATACAATTGGTACGCCAGCCAAAAGCGTTGCCGAGAATAAAGACAGAAAATTTTAAATCGATCTTTGATTGGCATTATGAAGATACAGTTGTTGAGGGTTACGATCCTCATCCCGCGATTAAATTTGAAATAGCGGTGTAGTATGCAGGAGATAATTTTAATTGCGGCTGTGGCCGGGAATGGTGTTATCGGGAAAGATAACAAGATGCCTTGGAATATAAAAGGAAACCTGACGCATTTTAAAAAAATGACAATGGGCTTTCCCTGCATAATGGGAAGAAAAACCTGGGACTCGCTGCCAAAAAAACCTCTGCCCGGTCGGCTTAATATAGTAATTTCCAGAACTGTGAATGATGCTGACATTAAAGATTCATCCTCCGTGTCGCGAACCGAAGATTCGAAGTGTCTCCGTGTGAACTCTTTTGGTTCAGCTGTTGAAAAATGTAAAGATTATGAAAAGATATTTATTATCGGAGGCGAGTCGATTTATAAACAAGCGATGCCGATTGCGACCAAGATCGATCTGACACTAATTCCCGGTGATTACGAAGGCGATACTTATTTCCCCGAGATTGATGATAATTGGATTAAAACAGAAACCGTTAAACATGATGAGTTTTCTATTGTAACATATACAAGAAAAGAGGAGCGAATATGAAAGGACCAATCCTGGTTGTGCTTGCTGCCGGCATGGGAAGCCGTTACGGCGGATTAAAACAAATGGATAAAATCGGCAAGGGCGGCGAAGTTCTGCTTGATTATTCCGTGTTCGATGCCGTTAAGTCGGGATTTGAAAAAATTGTTTTTATTATCCGTCATGATATCGAAAAAGATTTTAACGATGTTGTGCTTGCGCGTATGGGAAACAAGGTAAAATATGAATTGGCTTTTCAGGATCCCGGCAGCTTAATTCCGCCTGATATTTTTAAGGCGGCGCAGGAAGCGGGGCGAACAAAACCCTGGGGTACGGGGCACGCTTTGCTTTGCGCCGCGGAATTTCTTGACGCGCCTTTTACTGTAATTAATGCCGATGATTTTTACGGACGAGAAGCTTTTGCAGCAATGGGGAAACATCTTTTGGGCAGCGACGCGCTTACGCCTTCTATTGTTCCTTACAGACTGGAAAAAACTCTCAGCTCGCAGGGGACTGTCGCGCGCGGCGTTTGCGAAGTAAAAAATGGATTGCTTACAAGCGTTGATGAACTAACCGCAATCGAAAAAAAGGATGGGCGAATTTTTAACACAGCGCCAAATGGCGAAACGCGAGATCTCGCGCCTGAAACACCTGTGTCCATGAATTTCTGGGGCTTCCCGCCCGGTCTCTTGCCGGATTTTCAGCATTATTTTGATGATTATCTGGAAACTTTCGCGGCAGATCCAAAGGGACAAATAAAGAGCGAGTGCTTTATTCCAAAAGCTGTAGATTTTTTTATTAAACAAAATATTTGCAAGGTAAAAGCGCTTGACGCGAATTCAAATTGGTTCGGCGTTACATACAAAGAAGACAAGGAAGAAGCGATAAAAAAAATTGACGAGATGACAGCTTCCGGCGTGTATCCGTCCCCATTATGGTAAAAAAGGAATAATTATGTTTGCTAAAGTAATCGACTGGTTTTTACGTTTTTTAAAAGGCGCGGCTATTGGG
>Ga0209755_10008876_pt1 | contig 10678 bp, 12 predicted proteins | sample TergutCo191P1_FD_187301 | JGI IMG/M metagenome (GOLD analysis project Ga0209755, IMG submission 187301) | Cornitermes sp. P1 segment gut microbial communities from Petit-Saut dam, French Guiana - Co191P1 (SPAdes) (version 2) | ecosystem: Host-associated > Arthropoda: Insects > Digestive system... | reverse complement strand
TTCTTTTATATTGTGTTCCCATCTAATTTTTGGTCTTCCTGTCAATCTTATAGATATCAGTTACCACTGATATAATTTTTTGGCCATCCTGTCATTTTTCATTTGGTGTACATTGCTTAACCAGCTCATTGTTTCAGCTTTAATGTAGCTAATTGTATTCATATTTCTAATTTGGTTTCTTAATTCATAATTTGTTTCAATTCTTCATGTAGCATCTGTATCATTTGTAGGTCCAAATATTCTTCTTAATATCTTTCTTTCTATTATTAATAATTTTTGTTTTGTAGGTTCATTTAGTACCAATGTTTCACTGGCATGTGTTATCAAAGATCTTATTATAGTCCAATGTAACTTTAATGTAGTGTTGTTTGATACTAATTTGCTATCAAATATTTTGTGATTGCCATAATAAACTTTTTTGCTGGAGCAGTTAATTCTTTAATAACTTCTTCAGTGGAATTATTTCCTTTTACAGTTGAGCCAAGGTACTTAGAGGACTAAAATCTTAAATATGTAGTATATTATCAGCTTAGGCAGAAGAATGTTTTAAATGTGTAGATATAATTACTCTTAAATCTAGTTGCTTTAATATTACATCTACAACTACACTAAATGAAGTTGCAGATAGACGATCTCCTTGTTTTACTCCAGATTTCACTTTAAATTCTTCTGTATATTCATTGTTTATTTGAACTCTTGGTCTATTATTGATTAGAGTTAACTCAATCAGTCTTATTAACTTTGCTGGCACATTATATTGTGCTAAATGTTCTATTATTTTATTCCTACATACAGATTCAAAAGCCTGTGTAGAGTCAACAAACATGCCATGCAGATTTATATTTGTTCATAGCACTTATACAAAATTTGTCTAATTGTGAATATATTATCAATATTAGATTTATATGGGGTAAATCCAATTTGACATTCTTCCAGTTTTTTCAACTATGTCAGATACTATCTTATTTAGTAACATAGCAAATAATTTATGTGCAATATTAAGTAGTGTAATTGGTCTATAATTGTTAGCATTTTAATCTGTCTCCTTTTTGTGTATCGGTCATATAACTCCTTCATTCCATTGTGTTGGAAGGTGTACTTTATCTCATATGTTTAAAATTAATTTATGTAATTTGTGTTTCAAAGTTCTTCCTTTGTTTTTTATCAATTCTGGAGGTATATTATCTGAACCAGCAGCTTTGTTAAATTTTATCTTATTAATTATAATACATATTTCGTTATAATTTTGGTGATGACACCTCACTGTTTTCACTTAAATTATCAGTTGTAGGGACAGATGTACTTAATGTCTTTTGGATTAAGCATATTTTGAAAATATTCTTTTCATCTCCTCAATACTTGTTCTATTTGTGATATAACATTATTCTCAGAATCTTTACAATTTGTAGGTAATGTTGACTGTTGCTGGTTAAAATATTTTACCTTTTACAACATTTTTTTCATTTCTTTTATTAGCTGCATCTGTTGGCATTAGTTTGTAGTTATGCCATAATTTATTTTTTTATGTATTTTATTTGTTTCTTTATAATGTTCTTGTTTTGTCTATTACAATTAAAACCAACTAAATGCACTCTTGTCATAATTTTAATTTCGCAAAGATCTTCCACATGTTTCGAGCTATGAAGGTCCATCATCAGGAATTCGCTAGTAGAATACAAGCATTATGATATAATGTTATGACCAAGTATGCTTGGTGTTATGGTGAAATATCAATGTGTGTTGTATATAGGGTGGAGTATATACACTGAAATTATAATAATGGTTATTGTAGAACATATCAAAGTAATATAAAAATATATAAAAGCATACATATATATATATATATGGTCTTTACAATATAAAAGTTAATCAAATGCGTATTAAAATGCAAGAAATGCAATACAATGTCACACTGTAAATACTATAAAATAGAGCGATATTTACAGTACATACCAGCGGTGGAAGGAGTCGTGTGGTTATGAGAGTGAGCTCAGTACTGAGGTCTAGGAAGTCGAGGTATTGATCGAAATTGCATTACAGGGGTGACATAATATGAGAATCAAAGATCAGTCAGTACATTGGGTTGTTTTTGCCTGCATTTTGTTCTGGTATGAGTTTTTGTTTATGATCACAGTGTGATTGAATGTAAAATGGTTCATAAGGAATTAATAATGCAGTCTTTGTGACTTGCTCCAGTATGGACTTTGTAGTAGTATTGGGTTCATATTCATGGTTATTATCTAAACTATGTACAGCATATGCTGTTTGAGAGTAATTTTGTTTTATATGTCTTGTATGGTCCTGGTGTCTTTGCTTTAAGCTGTAACTAGTTTGTCCAATGTAAGATACTCTACATGTGGCACATGTGAATTCGTAAATCCCACTTTTCGTATGTTCATGTATAATACTGTTTCTTTTTGGTTTTGTAAGTTTGTGTATGGTGTTGGTACTCTTGAAGGCTATTCTCACCTCTTTGTGTTTGACAAATTCGTGATCTTGCATACTAATGGGCTATGGTATGTATAAATCATCCAAGTTTTCATATTTTGGGTTGTATCATTATCCAGATCATGACATTATTGTGTTGTAATAGGATATTTAGACAGGAGCACTCCTAGAACAGAAAGCATTCCTACATATGGCTAGATATGGACCCTAATAGTGTTCTGCATCTTATTGATTGAAAACAGTTGTATAAGTAATTCACCATGAAGAAGTTAATAAGCCAAAGGATTTGTTCACTGTGCACGTTCGCAGGAAACTTTGATGCTTAACTTAATACTGTGGTTTATGCACATAGTTGGGATTAACAGATGCTCAAACATAGAGAGTAACCTGTGTTACAGATAAATGACACAGAAGAGCTAGTCTTGATCTATAAATGTTTAAGATCTTTGATCCTCTGGGATGTAGCATGGTATCAATGGTTGCTTGGTTACCATTGTTTTCAGAAAGTGCATTGGCCCCATATTTGAGGGTCAAGATGGCCTTTGAAGCCCTTGAACATGGTGACCCTCCAATATGGGACCAACACTCTGTCCCAAAATGTCAGTGAAAAACTACCCATTGACAGTGTTTAACATCCCAGTAAAATCAAAGCCCTCAACTACACTGTGGTGAAAGCCTACAATCTCACATCCAAAAATTCTCATATAAAACATTTTTTCCTTATTTTTTTTCAGAATCTTGTAACAGTGTTGCAGACTTTCGACTTATAACAATATGCCTCATCAGTATTTGCCAGTTAGTCAGTACCTCGGTTTTGAACATGTACAAATCCAAAGCAGATGCTCTAGTAGACTGTGGAATAATTACAGCGCAGGATTCAAAAGTTGTCACGAAAGCTGTCACATTTCTTAACTATCCTCACTGGTCTCATCTGAATGGTGCCACCATACGGAAACTGCTGTTGGTTCTTAAAGGAAATATTTGTGGAATGTCACCAAAGGATCTCATCAGTGTGCACAAGGTAACTTACTTATGACCAGCTGGTCAACACTGTTAAGAGAAATAGTTGCTGTTTGATTTGAGAATTATACAGATTGCATATGTATGGGGTGTTGCAGTTAAGTTTCTGGAATGCTGCCATAAACACTGTGTTTAAGCACATGCACACAAGAAGTTCCTGGCACTGTTGTGTAAGCTCCTCGCACAGCAATGTACTGTGTGAGCTGATATTGCCACTGTTCAGAACATTGCTGGAATCTCTCTTCTGGGATGCTTTTTTGGGATGTCCATCACATGTCTGTGAATGTTGGCAGTGTTTGAAAATCGATAGCTGTTCGAACCAGTCTTCAGTTCTGGGAATAGCCAAAAACCACATGGCACCAGTGCTTGTGAATGTAATGGATTTTCTAATGTCATTGTCAGTTTTGTGTCCAACAGCAAGTGTGTCATGAACAGACGCACTGTTGTGGGGCATCAAGCATCAGGCCAAAGTATGGGTCTTGCCTGGCAAACAACATCACATAACCTTGCCATTATCTCCAAGTAAGAGTTCTGATTCACTGTTCAGTGTTTCTGAAGCTGCTCAAAGTGAACAGAGCATTTGTGATAAGAAAAGCAAGCTAGCATTGAACTGGGTAGTGAGATAAGAACAAACATCACACCCCTGCAGTTTCTGACCATCAGACAAAATTTATGGTACTATTTTTGCTGAATTTCCCTCATTGCCAAAACTTAAGTCAAAATCTTTGATAATTTGTTTAAATTCAGTTCCTTACATTTATTCACACATGTAATTGTCTGTTGGTAGAGTCCAGTTGAAATGTGATGGCACATGGTGACACATGGGAGGGGAAGTGAAGGGGAAACTGGCGAAGGGAGCGGGTCCCTCTCACACTACCTCGGAACACGGTGTATCCAGCATTACTACCGCTGATGTGCACACCTCGGCTGCCAGTATTCGACTGAACTGACACCCCTGCCAATTTAAATGGGCTCATACATTTCACCAAAAGACGTAATCTGGTTTCTGTGTGTGTGCCATCACATTTCAAACACAGTCTACAAATCGACTTTTGCACTATTTTCCACATATTTATCTCTCCAGTGGTTTGGGAGACATCCAGTTTTGTCATCATTTTGCATGTCTTCCTTGCCAGTCAGACACGCTGAACTTTTAATTGCATCAACATACTGTACGTCTCTTATCAACTACTGTTGCATGTGAAGCGTTGCCAAACTTTGCATGATACTTGATGTTGATGTGTTGCTCCAACCATGTATCGCCCATTTTCCATTGGGATGAAAACATGCTTGAATAAACAGTGCCACTGGTTTGCTACTGCTGCTGTTTTTAGTGCAGCAGCTTAGTCATTACTGGTTACTCAAAGCAACATTGATGCAGGCATTCTGGGAACATAATTGTTGCACATCATTCATTGTGTGCATAATATGCAGAGATTTTTAATATTGATGTAGGTGGTACATGCAGTATTGAGTGTACTTTACACAGTTTAATGTAATAACAGTAAATAAGGACAATGACAGTGAAGAACATCTTGATCTGGTGGTTTAATTGGCACTGAATTTGTACGAGTCATGTAAAGAGAGATGCACATAGTAATTCATTATCCTAAAACTTTCTTGTACAGGTTACCACATGAAATTTGTAGGAATAATTAGTGAAATTGTAGATATTTGTGATTTAAAATGTTTTTACTTTTTCAGAATAATTTTTCATTTTAATTACAATACAGGTTATCCCATAAAGTGGCTATGTATTTTATAATTGTAGCTTGTGGCCTGATTTTTTATTGTGTCCAGGATTGTGAAATGTTCTTTAAAATTCTCTGATTTCTCCCTTGAATTAAAATTGCCGCTCACTTGTTCTGATACATTCACCGTCAGATTTATCCTGTGAAAGAAAATAAAAATTTAGTGGTTTCAGTAAATGATTTAGGTACTTTGTGTGTTACAGCATAGTAGCTGTATGAATAGTGTACAGGATGTCTAAGGAGTTCCCATGAATAGTGTACAGGATGTCTGAGGAGTTCCTATGAATAGAGTACAGGATGTCTAAGGAGTTCCTTTGAGTAGTGTACAGGATGTCTAAGGAGTTCCTGTGGATAGTGTACAGGATGTCTAAGGAGTTCTTACAAATAGTGCACAGGATGTCTAAGGAGTTCCTCGGAATAGTGTACAGGATGTCTAAGGAGTTCCTATGACTAGTGTACAGGATGTCTAAGGAAGTCCTATGAATATTGTACAGGATGTCTAAGGAGTTCCTATGAATAGTGTACACGATGTCTGAGGAGTTCCTATGAATAGTGTACAGGATACCTAAGGAGTTCCTATGAATAGTGTACAGGATATCTAAGGAGTTCCTATGACTAGTGTACAGGATGTCTAAGGAGTTCCTATGAATAGTTTACAGGATGTCTAAGGAGTTCCTATAAATAGTGTACAGGATGTCTAAGGAGTTCCTATGAATAGTGTACAGGATGTCTAAGGAGTTCCTACGAGTAGTGTACAGGATGTTTAAGAGTTCCTATGGATAGTGTACAGGATGTCTAAGGAGTTCCTACGAATAGTGTACAGGATGTCTAAGGAGTTCCTATGAATAGTGTACAGGATGTCTAAGGAGTTCCTATGAATAGTTTACAGGATGTCTAAGGAGGTCCTATGAATAGTGTTCAGGATGTCTAAGGAGTTCCTATAAATAGTGTGCAGGATGTGTAAGGAGTTCCTATGTTTTGACATCCATCTGTCAAATCATATTTACTGTTAATGGGGTTTGAATGCTAGTGGGAGTGTTGAAGACTGCCATCATTGTGCACCTGTAGCACACCAGACACCAACTGTAATGGTTTAACATGGAAAGCCTGTTATTCTGAGATTTCACATATCCACTGAGATGAAGCCAAGGTTCACCACTAATCAGAATGAATGTGGGGTCAGGTTCTGCATCGTGCACCATAGGTACAGCTAGCAACATACAGTCTTGCTTCATGAAGCTTCTGAACCACATTTCATTTGTGTGGATGCATTATGCTCTTGTCTTCCACATGTACTGACCTAAGTGGAAAATGTTGCCAAAATTTTGTAAACTGGTATCTAAATTTACACCACACTTGCTGTAGATCCTGTACTCTGCATATGCATAATATGAAATGTGCCTAGTCACATGACTTATACAGTCTGGTGCAGTGTGAACTTTCAGCGTTTCTGTTTGTGTAATACAGTGCAGTTGAAGGCAGTGACCAGCAGTATTTCTCAGATAAAAAACTTCCCTGTATCTTCTCATAGAAATTTGAGGAGGTCGTGCATACTTAGACGGTAGCATATACAGCAAACTTCCTGTAATCTGATGTCTTATAGTCTTATAATCTGAAATTCTGATAATCCAGCACTGAGGAGAGTAGTTCCAAGACAGGAACTTTCATTTTTTACCCCCCCCCCCCCAAAAAAAAAGCCAAATCAGGGAAAGAGGCAAAACTCAGATACATGTTCAAAAAGGCCTCCTGGAGTGTCTGTACATCAACCATTGTGGTATCTCCTGACCCCTTGTCTCCTTTTCTACCAAATTCTTCAGCTGTGAAACTCCATAAAACATAGAAGAAGACCCTGATGACTGTGAACCAGCACCTGAAGGAGATATCCTACTGGACAACTCCTCTGATTAGATGTACAGCCCAAATTTAGGGGCTGTAACAGTTACCTGTCAGAACTTGTGTCTGTATAGGTACCATCTGATAATCAGGGATATTCTGTACTGTGGTACCTGTCCCATACTGTGTGAGTCAGATTATTGGAATTTTGCTGTACTTTACGTGGGGTGTGTAAATGAATTTCTCTTTATGTTACCCACGTTTATTATTCGGGAGATTTGGATGATATTTGGTATAAGATATCTACACACAATGCCATTCAGCAGGGGTTTACAAATAGCTGGTGCCAGGTCACTGCGGTGACTGATTTTGTGTTGTATCAATTAATATTTGTGGATCCTCAGTCTGGAACTTGCTGTAAATCGCCATTCTGATGTCTAGAATTTCGAGGTGGCTCCTAGATTTTTTAAAAATTAGTGCACGCTTGCTGTTGAGAATCTGTGATTGAAGTAAATCAGCACAAGGAAGACCATAGTTTGCTTAATGGCTTCAATGAAGTTACTTTTACATGCATACTGTGAACCTGTACGACATTTTGAAAGTAAAGGACACCTTGGTAAAGGCTGTGTCTCACATTGTGGAGCACATCATTTTCAGTCTTGTTTTTGTTTTTTCAGTTACTGTACCAACTGACTTCATCCACAGGTTTTTCAGACCATCTTGGAACCTGCCGACATCATGGACGAAATGCATGAAGCTGCCACACAGTTTCTGTCACAAGTAGAGGATGAAAGAATTTCAAGTAATCCATTGGCTTTCCAAGTTACTACGGACTTACTGTCTTGTCTGGTTTCTGTTTCATCCCCAACACAAAAGCTGCCACTTGAAAAACTTGCACAGCACCATGTTGAACGGTTCACCTCACCTTCCTCTTTGCCAACTCTTTTCAAGATTCTGCGACAGTTGAAGACATCCAACATCAAACTGTGTGATGCATTCTGGTCAAGAACCCTTGAGTGCATGGTTAATATGCCAGAAGAGAAGGAAGACTATAAGCTCTTCAGAGTTAGTCATAGGTTGGTTGAGGAGTCCAGCTGTGAGTCATATGCTGAGCTGCTTGGCTGAAGTGCTTTCATATTTGTATTCAAGAGCTGATCATTTTGAATCCTTACCAGTACACCAGCAATTGTGTCCTGAGATTTTTTGTTTTCCTCATTTCCTTCATACAAATTCCAGGACAGTGTGTCATATTAGGCCACAATACTTCCTTACAAATTCCTTGCAGTTCTTCTTTTATGAATCAAACCATCATTTTGACGCTATGTTGTCTGAGCTAGTTAAAGCTTTATTAAGTAAACATTCTGTGTATATAGGGGTGCCTAACAATATGTGACAAAACTACAGAACTATGTGTCTCATACTGAAAGGATGGAAGTCTTGTATATAGACATGGGCCTGGAAATGCCGTCTTTTGGAGTTATTACAAAATGCTGTGACTGCATCACTCCTCATGGTACAACATTTTGCGGGGCAATTCTTTATCACAGATTTGTTTTTGCACATTTAAAAGTGACAGCAGAGTCCATATACGTGGTCTTCCTCTGCCTAGCCATCAAGCAGGATAAGCACAAGTCAGAAAGTGGAGAGCAGCAAGGCTAAAATGAGGGGGAGCTTGATCATGCATCATCAGTGGGACACTTCCTGAAACACAGGCAGGTGGTTTTAAAAGAAATCAGGGTTGTTTTATTGTGGGAGATGTTCTGGAGTTGCATAATGTCGCAATATGTGGTGAGCAATGATGCTGAACCAAATGTGGATGGAGAAATGTTGCTGATGGCATGTTGGAACAATTCCGTGAGGATTCTCTTCTTCTGACAGATACTGACTGTGGAAGAGTTATAATTCTGCTGCCGTTGTGTGTTTGCCCAGACGTCTCGTATAAAGAGCACGAACTTGGAAGATTTCCTGGACCAGTGTTCATATAAAATGTTTTAAACCTTTTGGTATGTGAGACCTAATCCTGAAGTTCTGCTGTATATTTTAGGGACATTCTGTGTAACTGAATGTCGCATGCAGCTTGTACTTTTATTTGCTATGTATCATATCATATGTGATATTTGTTGTGTCATCAAAGGTTATTATGCCAGTGGATTTTGTAAGCTAGCATTTCAAATAAAACATAATTCAAGAGATTCAGTGATGCTGACATTAAAGTGAAGTTACAAAGTACAGGAAAATATGCCAGGTAGATACAACAATAAGTTCTGTTTGACAGGGAGATTTCTGTTAAATACAAATAATACCACAACAGTTGTATGTGGTGTTGAGTTCTGCCTAAAAGTAAGAGAAATTTTGCAAAGTGTTTGTTGACTGTGTGTATAACTGTTATTGCATGGTATGTGTTAGCAAGGTGACTGACACTGTACTATATATGTTGTTCTGCTGCAATGCTTAGTTCATCACCCTAACAGACAAGCACAGACTGAAGGTGTTGGAAAATAGGGTAAAAAGGTGAAACTCTCCATATGACATGCCATGAAGGCAGTAGTAGAGGTACACCTGTACTCTGTCTTAACCCTGCTGCCGGCTGGGAGGGGGTAGTCGGTGCCATGTGCTGGCAGCTGTACCCCCACCCATTGCTGGAGGCTGGGTGGGCACCAGGACCAGTCTGGACAGGTTTTACCAAAACGAATACCCGTTGCTCCCCCACTGGGGATCAAATCACGGACCATCCAACCCATAGCAATTCACTATGGACTGTGCTCACCTGGATCTGAGAACAGTGTGCTAAGGGGAATGTTTGGATGAGAGTGAGGAATTGACAGGGTGTTGCAGGAAATTGCTTAATGAGGAACTTCATGATTTGTACTGTTCAGTAAAGGCCCCTGGTATCGGCAAATCGGGGACTGCCTGAGCAGGGCATGTAGCATGCATGGTACAAGTGACAAAGCCATGCAACATTTAGGTCAGGAAACTTGAAGGGAAGGGATGACATAAATTGGCTGTTAATGTTCAAATGTGTGTGTGTGTGTGAGAAACAGCTTATAAGAGTAGTGAATGGATTGATGTTGCTCAGAACAGGGTCTAGTGGTGAGATGTTGCAAATGAAATGGTGATCCTGTGGTTTCCATAAAAGAAGGGTACTTCATTCAGTTTTTCAGGCAGCATTCTGAGTTGGAAGTTGTGACAGCAATGTTGGTGTAATTTAAGTCTTCTTGGATGTGTCATTGTCATGAGGCAGGTAGTACCTGATGATTTGAATGATCATGGTGCCTTGAAAATGTCTGGGATCTGCTCACCTGATGATGCAACTTCACATCCCAGATGACTTGAATCTTCAGCAGTGCCACAGTGAGAACCCAACTGTCAAATTAACCCTTTGACGCCTAACGACCCTTATAGGGGCTGTACCACACCGCTAACCTCTAAACATTGCATTTTATATATTTATTCAACAAATATAGGTACTGAATATTTTAAACATGGTATATACTGTCCATTTTTTTTTCTCTCTCTTCAAAATGCAGTTTGTTTCATAATTCTAATGTATTTGGTTCCTGTATTATTCACATTTTTATATACAGGATGTGCTAAAATTAAAAAAATAATTCAGGCGCCTAAAGGTT
>Ga0209755_10008875_pt1 | contig 10678 bp, 4 predicted proteins | sample TergutCo191P1_FD_187301 | JGI IMG/M metagenome (GOLD analysis project Ga0209755, IMG submission 187301) | Cornitermes sp. P1 segment gut microbial communities from Petit-Saut dam, French Guiana - Co191P1 (SPAdes) (version 2) | ecosystem: Host-associated > Arthropoda: Insects > Digestive system >... | reverse complement strand
CGATAGGGTTGTTCAAGGGACGGTTCGTCCGGCTTGTGGTGGAGGAGGACGATCGTGTCAAGGAGGCGATGTTCAAGCGCCTGATTGCGGATATGGAACGGTACATTGTGCCGGTGCGTGAACTGAAGAGCTCGCCGCGCAAGTGGAGGTATTTCAACAAATACAAGTGCAATCAAAAACCTTCGTTCTGAGGCTTAAGTTGATGATGTTGTGACAGACACTGCTTTTTGAAGGAGCCCCACGGTGGTGTCTGTCACCTTGTTGACGCAATGGTGACAGACACTGCTTTTTGAAGAAGCCCTACGGCGGTGTCTGTCACCTTGTTGACGTAGCGCTGACAGACACTGCTTTTTGAAGAAGCCCTACGGCGGTGTCTGTCACCTTGTTGACGTAGCGCTGACAGACACCGTTTTTAGTCGCAGCATTGCGTTCCCCCCCCTTGTTTTCCCGCGCTATCGCCACTTGCCTGGGCAGGGACCTTTTGCCCTTTGGTAGTGGCCACTACGCTGCTTCATCTCCACCTGTGCCAGCGCCGAAAGCCCGTTCCCCAGTTTAAATTGGGTGGCATTTTCTATTTGAGGATGGCCCCCTTTCTGTAACATTTTTCGTGAGGCAACTCGAGGTGTTGACATGCGGCCAGGATATGGTATTATTTTACCGCTGGGGTGAGGCTGTTCCTTTTGCCTGGAGGATGGGCGGGAATGCTGGCGCTTTCCCGCCTCAAGCCAAAGACAATTTTCCGGGTAGTTTAGCCTCTTAGGTAAAGCCCCATAACTCGAGCCGTTCTAACTGAGTGATAGGGAGTGCTGCATGAAGATTGGTTTTAAGTTAACCATTGCGATGGCGGGGATCAGTTTTCTGGTTATGGGGTCGGTCGGCATAATCATGCTCACGCAGGCCAGATCCAACATCGTAGGGTCTTTTTACGCCGAGGCGATGGCAACCACGAAGGAGTATGCGGAACTGTTCGGGGGCATTTTTGCCTCGAAATGGCACGTGGCGCAGACGACCGCCCGTATGCTGGAACAGTACGGGAGCATGGCGGCGGATTCCCGGCGGCCATTCATAAACCGTTCGCTCGAAGGCATCGTCGCGGGTAACCCCGACGTTTTGGGCGTCTGGACAATGTGGGAACTGGACGCTCTGGAGGGTAGTGACGTGCTCCGCCTGGGGACCGAGGGCGCCGGCGCCGGCGGGCGCTTTGCCCCTTACTGGTACCGTGCCGACGGGGAAATAAGGATGCGGGTGCTGGACGAATTCAGCCTGCCCGGCCTCCATTACCCTGTCGCAAGGATAAGCGTCCCCGGGGCCATCCGCGATCCCTCCTTTGTCTACGTGGCCGGGGAACGGCTTCTGGTGGCCTCCATCACGGCGACTGTACACAGCGGCCCGCGCGTGGTGGGGGTGGTCGGCGTCGATTTCACCATGGAACGCATACAGGAAATGGCCCTAAGCCTTTTCCCCTTCGGCGACGGCATAACCAAGGTGTTCAGCAACAACGGCACGGTGGTGGGCCACCACCTATACCCCCAGAACATCGGCGCCAGCATATTTGACACCGAGCGGGACATGGGCGGGCCGTACATATTCCAACTGGGAAGGGCGGTAAACATGGGCGAGGAGCTGTCCTTCATGCACTTCCACCCCGGCTTCCGGGCATGGATGAACATGTTCATCACCCCCATCCAGATTGGGACCACCGTCACGCCCTGGAGCGTCGCGCTCGCAATCCCAAGGGCGACCGTAATGGCGGCGGTGCGGACGATGGGGCTTACCGCGCTTGTCATGGGCCTCGTCCTGTTCGCCCTTATCATCCCCGCGGCGGTATTCCTTTCCCGCTCCCTTACCAAGCCCGTCCTTACGGTTATGGATGCGTTCCAGGATGTCGCCGCCATGAAGGACAGCCTGAAGATCGGCATTTTCTTCATGGACAAGGATTATGTCATACAGGGCAACTACTCGCAGTACCTGGAGGACTTGCTTTCGGACACCGGCCTAAAGGGGAAACGCTTTACCGACATTATTGCCGGCTCCATAAGCCCGGGCAACATGGATTTCATCAAGAGCTACCTGGACATGGTCTTCAACCGCGCCCACGATCCGGAGATCCTAAGCGGGATAAACCCCCTCGACGAGCTGCACTACACCGACCCCAAGGGTGTCAAGAAGATTTTCCACAGCGAGCTTTTCTCGGTCGAGCTGGGCGCCGGGGAAAACATCACCATGGTGACTATCTACGACATCACAACCAAGGTCGAACTGCAGGAACGGCTCCGCAAGGAGGAGAAAAAGCGCCATGGGGAAATGCGGAACCTTTTCGAGCTTCTGCAGGTGGATCCCCATGCCTTCGAGGCCTTCCGGGAGGACACGGAGCGGGAGTTTGTCGGCATCGACGGGATTATGGGCGACGGCAGGCTGTCCAGCGGCGAAATACTGAAAAGGGTTTCCGATTCGGTTCATTCGATAAAAACCAAGGCCCTGAACCTGGGGCTTCTCCATTTCGGCGCAAGGGTGCAGGAGGTGGAATCGGAGATTGCGAAGCTGAAGGACAGGGAAGGGAACGTTGTTTTCGACGACATGCTGCACCTTACAATAGAGATTGAACGGCTGGCGAAGGAAAAGGACGGCTTCAAGGTCTTCCTGGAGCGGATACAGGCTTTCAGGGTCGAAACCAAAGGCAGCGGCAAGACGAACAGGGGTTTTTTGCTGGAGCTGCTTGGCAAGACCGTGGAGCAGGCGGCCCTGGACATGGACAGGAAGGTTCAGTTTGTCGCCTCGGAGGTGGATCGGGAGGCGATCGAAAACGGGCCGAAGCGCGCCATGAAGGAGGTGCTGATGCAGCTTATCCGCAATTCCGTGGCGCACGGCCTGGAGCCCCCAAGCGAGCGGCTTTCCAAGGGGAAAAGCGGCACGGGGACGATAAGCCTTTCGGTCAGGCAGTCCGGCGGCAGCATCCACGTTAGGCTCAAGGACGACGGGAGGGGGCTTGACTTCGACAAGATCCGGAGGAAGGCCCTCAGCCTCAAGCTGCTTAAGGAAGGCGAGGCGGACAACAAAAGCCGGCTTCTCAACGCCATTTTCGAGCTTGGGTTCAGCACCGTGGAGGAAGGGGAGGGCGGCCAGGCCTTCCGGGGCATAGGCCTAAGCCTGGTCCGGGACCGTGTGCGCGAGGCCAGGGGGACGATAAAGCTGCAGACCGAACCCGACAAGGGCACGGTGTTCAACATTTTCTTCCCTGTGGGGGATGCCGGGGCGGTGGGCAAAGCCTCCTGATGCGCGGGGGGATGGCTGGTCCCCGCACATATTATGCCGATAATGCGGGATTCTGCCGATATTACCAATATGGTACAGATGGCTTTTTTTCTCCGATTCAGACTCCAGCTCAAGCGCACCAGGCCGAACCTTGTCCCCCGTCTGGAGGACATGGTGGTTCAGGCCGTTAGGGAAGCTGGGGGCGAAATCACCGGGGAAAGCGGCATTATACGGGCCGCGTTTAACGAAAACTCGCCGGGTTTCTGGCTTGACATACTTCTTCTAATCGAAAGGCTCACCCGGATAGTTGACGGGGCTGCGGCCGACCTTCAGGGCTACTCGGTGCTCCTGGGGGAGGCCCTGCCGGATACGAGCCAGAGGTTGTGCAGGATACTGTCCGGCCTGTCCTATGGAGGGGGGGTGTACCTCGATCGGAAAACGTCCGAGGCCCTAAAGCCCTACGTTACCGCTGAGGAGCGTGGGACCTGGAAGGGGAACTGGTTTTTCAGGCTTAAAGAGGAAAAAATCTTCGTCTCGACCGCCAGGGCGGGCTTCCTGCTTCCGGAAAAGAACATCAGGCTGTTCGAGCCGGGGCACCGCCCTTCGGCCCTTGTCTCCAGGCGGGTTTTCGAGGGGAAGCGGGACGACCTGTACCGCCGCGCGGCCGGGGTTGCCTCGGTCGGCGCCCCCGAGGGCGGCGAGGGGCTCCCGCCCCTGTTTGTCCGTTTCGGCAACGGGGGCCTGAACGCAATAACCGACTCATGGCCCTCGTGGATAGGCGAGGGGGACACGGAGCGGGACACCTGGGAAAGGATGACGGCCATGCGGGAATTCCTTTTCCGCCACCGGCTAAAGGACGAGCTTTCGCAGTTTGCCGCCAACATGGCGCGTGATTTTTTCGAGACGCTTCTTGCCCTGTACAGCAAGCGTGTCGCCAGGGAAGGCATGCAGCCGGTGGTGATTCTGGAAAACATCCATTCGGCGGAGCAGGCGGCGGCAAATATCGTGATTTCGGCCCTGTCCATGCGCAAGGACTTCATCCTCGCGGGGGTCTGTGCCGAGTATATTGAGCAGTCGGAACTTGCGAAATGGGAGCCCCTGTTCCCCAGGAAATTCAGGGGCGGCGACAGGGAAGCGTCCCATTGGCCTAAGCTGGAGCTTCCCCCGGATTTGTGGGAGATGGGCTACCTTTGCCACCTAATTGGGCGCACCTTCCCGCCGGATCTAATCCCCAAGGTGCTGGAGGAGATGGGGAAAAACCCGGTGATGATCTCCCGCGCCGTTTCCCTGCTTCACGCCCTTCGGGTAATCGACACGCCCGTGGACCCACGCCCCTGGCAGGGCGACTTCCTTAGCCAGGCCGAGGAGGCATTGGGGGAAAAGAAGGGCAGCCTGCGTGCCCTGGTACGGAAATGCCTTTTTGCATGGGTGGCCAGGAAAAAGATCAGCCCCTGCGTAAGGCTCCTGGAAAGGCTTGCGGAGCTTGGAGGCAGCCATGAAATCGACGACAGCCTTATCCTCCAGTCTATTCACGGCGAGTTGGGCTGCACGGACGGGAGCGCCCTTGAGCGCTTTGTCGATAAGGGGATGCTGGAGACCGTGGTGGGCAATGCCAGGGGGCCTGCGCTCCGCTATATCGCAAAGACCCTGTTTGCGCTCCATTTTGGCAGCGAGCAGAAAATCCGCGACACCTTTGCCTGCCCGCCGCCGGAATGCTCGGCTTTCCCGCTTTTAAAAACCCAGACCCTGCTGAACCAGTCACTGTACCATCTGGGCTGGCACGACGGCGAATCGGCGAAGAAGACGGCGAAGGTGGCGACCCTGCTCTGCCAAAAGAACGGCAATTCGTGGCTTTCCAGGTGCCACCGCCTTTTCGCGCTGGCAAGCCTTTCGGAAAGGCGCATTGGCGAAACAAACGACTACCTTGGCTTTGCCCTGGAGAACGCCGTGAAGTCCGGCGATCCGCAGGAGATTGGCATCGCCTCCTATTACACGGCGTCGGTGCAGCTTCTGCACGGCAACCTGTCCCGTTCGCAGACCCTGGCGAAAAAGGCCCTAAGGCATTTCCTGGAGGCGGGGAGCCCCGAATGGGCGGATCGTTCCCGTTTCCTTGAGGGAAGGCTTGCCTTCGAAAACGGCAGCTACAGCCACGCATCCGATATTTTCGAAAACATACGGGACAAGCCGCACGGAAGGGATTTCCTGGAAAAAATATACCTGCTGGATGCCTGGATCTACCGTGCGGGAAGCTACATAATGAATTTGTCCGTGCCCTGCCCACAGGGCCGCATACCGGACACGGATCTGTTCGAGATTGAAGCCATGTATTTTGACGGCGACTATTCCAGGATGGCGGAACTGGCTGGAAAGCTTGCGGCCAATCCCAAAAAAGAGGAGTTTTTTTACGGCACCGAGCAGCCGGACTGGCGCAGCGGTTTTGCGCAGGGCGAGCTGCTGTGCTTTTCCTGGCACGACTTGCGGAACAGGATGCTTGGGGCGTACCGTTCCCTCGCCCAAAGCCACCTTTCCTCGAACGACGGAAAGATTGCCGTGTTTTCCATGCAGCAGATACTGCAGAACAGCCGTTTCGCCGAACTCGACCCCTGCGACACGTTCTACCATTGTGCGCTGTACAAGATCCTACTGCAGACCGGCGCCGGCCAGATTGACCTGCGCACCACGGCAAGCATGGCGCACAAGAGGCTACAGGTTCGCTCGGGGCGGATAGACAGTCCCGAAACCCGCCGCCAGTACCTTACGCAGCCCTACTGGAACAAAGCCCTGGAAGAAGCCGCAAAGGAACTTAAGCTGGTGTAGCAATACCCCCTCCCCCCGGGGGGAGGGGGGCAGGGTTAAGCCAGTGGTTTTTCTGCGCTGTGCTTGTCCCGAATATAGCCCATAAGATACGTGTCAAGCTTGTCAATATCAATGGGCTTGGACACAAAACCCGAAAAGCCGTTTTCCATGAACATCTTCTCCGTGTCCTTTAGCGCGTTGGCAGTCAAGGCCACGATGGGTTGCTCATAGCCCATGCCCCGTATGATTTTCGTGGCCTCCACGCCGTCCATGCCGGGCATCATGTGATCCATGAAAATAATGTCGTAAACTTTGCCGCTTTTGATTTTCGCAATGGCCTCGTGCCCGCTTGTGGCCGTTTCTACGGCAATCTCATACGGGGCCAAAATCCCTTCGACCACATACAGATTGATATCAACATCGTCAACAACAAGCACCCGCCCGTAAGGCATGGGTTCCCGGTTGCGCCTGGGCTTCCTCTTTAGCAGCATTCTGGTGCTTTCCATGTTCTGCAAATTCGACGCCGCTTCCCCGCCAAGGACATCGCCGCCGTGGGGCTTTTGGGGAAGGCGCACGGTAAAAGTGCTGCCGCTCCAGGGCTCGCTTTCCACAGTGATGTCGCCCTGCATTAATTTTATCAGCGAGTACGCGATGGTCATCCCCAGGCCGCTGCCCTCGACGTCACGGTTGTTCTGCAGGTTAAACCTGCTGTATTCCTCAAACAGATCGTCAATCTGTTCTTTTGTCATGCCCTGCCCCGTGTCGCTTACGCCAATGACCAAGGTCACGCAATCGGGCCCCCTGCCGCTTTCCAGGCCCAAGGAAAGGCTTACCGTGCCTTTCAGGGTGTACTTGATGGCGTTGGACAAAAGGTTGTTAAGAACCTGCTTGATGCGAAGCTCGTCGCCTATAAGGTACACCGGCAGCCGTTCGTCCACGCTAATCCTGAAGTCAATGTCCTTGCCGCCAATGTGCATGTGGTTAAGCTGGACGGTGTCCACGATCAGGCTCGCCAGGTCGTAGATGGCGGGGATTATCTCCATCTTGCCAGCCACCACCCTTGAAAGGTCGAGTATGTCGTTGACGATGTTAAGCAGCAGGCTTGACGAGTTGTGGATGCGGAAAAAAGCGTCCTCGGTTTCCGGCGGGTGGTCCTCTTTTTGAAGCTGAATGTCGGCAATGCCCAAAATGGCGTTCATAGGCGTGCGGATTTCATGGCTCATGTGCGCAAGGAAACGGGTCTTCGCCAGGTTTTCCTCCTCGGCCCGCCGCTCATTTTTGATGGCCGCTTTGACGGGGCGCAAATCCTGGCTATAGACTATAATCAGGGATTCGCCCTGATGCACAATGTGCGCCCAAGTCGTCTCCGTCGGCAGTTCCTCCCCGTTTGGCAGGACGAACATCCACTCGGCACGGTGAAGCCCCCCCGCTCCCGCCATCGCACATTTTATCATTTCATCGTTTTTTTCCCTTGCCGGTGTGCCGCAGGGCTGGTATGCCGCCGAAAAATCGTAGAACCGTTTTGTGAATTCGTCTTTGCTTAAACCGAAGACATCCAGCACCTTCTGGTTGCAGTCCAGCAAATTGCCGTTCAAGTCCCAGAACTCCATGAACATCGGGGAGTTGTCCAACAGTTTTCTGGTAAGCGTCTCGGCCGCTTTAACCGGGCGCAGGTCATAGTTGTACCCCACAAGTATATCCTTACCGTCGCGCCTAAGCCTGACAATGCTGGTATCGACAGGCATCAGCTCGCGATTGGGTTTTACGTGCATCCACTCGAACCGAACACTCCCCTCTTCCAGTGCCCTGGCCACTATGGCCGTGACCATCTCCGACGAGCGTGTGCCGCAGGGCTGGTACTCGGGGGAGAACTCGCTGTACCGGCTGATGAATTCGTTTTTGTCGGCCAGGCCAAAAAACTCGCGGGTTCTCTCGTTGCATTCAATCAAGTTCTGCTTGTCGTCCCATATCTCGATGAACATGGGGGAAGCGTCAAGGTACATCCGGTTTAGTTCGTTGGCCTCACGTTCCTTCCGCATGGTCGCCTTGACCTCGCGCAAGATTAGAACCGTCCCAAGGACGATCATTATCCCAGACAGAAGGGCCGCGGCAAATGCCAGGGCCTCAAAAACCAATGCGCCCCGTTCGGCCCTTTCCACCATTTTCTGGGTGCGGGCGAAGGTCGCATTGTTAAGCTCGTTTACCATGTTTACAAAGTGGACCCCGTATGCCGTATAGGCGGGGCTGTAGGTTATGTCCAGGGCCAGTTGGTACTGGCCTGTGGAACGGGCCTCGATTGCCGTCGCATCGATGGCCCTTAGCTTTCTCTGGTAGGCCAGCGCCCGATCGAGCAGTTCCATTTCGTAGGGGGAAGCCCCGCTGTCGACAAACATCCGCCGAATGGTCCCCAGGCGGTCGGCAACCAGCAGTTCCCCCCAATAAAGCTCCAACTGCGGCTCCATCCCCATTACGATGTAGGCCCTTGCCATTCGGGTCAGTTCCAGCGAGGCCAGCCGAAGCTGGTGGCCTGCCATAATAAAAACCTGCCTTATTCCATAGGCCCGAGCCCTTTCGCCATTGGCCCGGGCGGTAAGCATGGGGAAAAATATGTTCATCCCTGCCAGGACAGCAAAGACTGCAATCGATACCCTAATTAACCTGAGAAGCTTCACGGCTGCCACCTCTTTTACGGCTTGAAATACAGGACATATCCGGCAAATACAGAAAAGCCACAGGGGTTGCCAGGTTTAGGGCTGGGATGGATGTGGTAATTTTACATTGGTTCGGGCCTGGCATTTTCACCCTCCTTATTTTTACATATCGCCGGAGCACGTATCATTTTAACATATCATGCAAGGGAAGGAAAACCCCACAATTCGACGGTTACACCTTCCCGATCCCTACCCCCAAAATTCACCCTGAACACGCCTGTTGCTCCTTAGCTCCCGTTCGCTGTAGCCCTCCGTCCCAGGGCAGCCGCCGATGAGCAATGGCGATGATTTGTCGTGGTTTTGCAGGTTTTCCAGCACCGCGGAATGGCTATGGTTTGCATAGCAATACAGGCATCCATGGCGGCAGGTGTTGTACGCGCCAATGTCGATGCTGGTAACACAGCCGCATTCCAGCCGTTGGGATTTGTCCTTCCCGATGTCAAGCGGACATCCGATGATTCTGCCGACAAGATTGTCGTCAATGCATTTTGCATGGCTTATGCCGTACCTGGACAGTTCGACGTTTTCCGCACAGGTGTCAATCGCAAAGGAATTTTCACGGGCCGTAGCCGCAAGTTGCCCAGCGATTTCGTGCTTTGTTTCCAGGCCAATGGTTTCCATTGCGTGACCCACCATGTTGCGCTCGGTCTTGGAATACAGGTCGATGAAGCTGATTGTCACTTTTTCCGCATAGCCACGCAGGGCATTCGCCATTGCGCCGAAACTTTCGGCATGACGCGAAACGCTGTACCGTGCGTTCACAAAAATCGGGTCGTAACGCCAGACAAGCCTGTGCGCACCGAGCCTGTCCGACAGACGCTTAAAAGTGTCAATGATCTTCGCCTTGTCCGGCAAATAGGCTTCCACGTCCCGCCCGTAAGGGGTCAGGGTAAACTGAAAGTAATAGTGATACCCTTCCAGCTTACCCAAGCTGGGAATCATGGCCTCGGGGTTTTTCGTCCAGAAGACAATGCAATCGACAGTGTCGGGTACCAGTGCCACCTTGCGTACCTGGCCCGCATTCATGGGATTGCGAACAAGGACGAAGCGTTCCTCAATGCGCTTGAAAAACCACTCGTGGAAAAACGCGGGTATGTCCGTCCGCCTTGACGCGCTTAGTATCAATCATCCCCCCACCCCCGAATTCAGGCAAATGTTCCTCACAAGCTACCGAACGCAGACACCCTTTGCCTCGACGTATTTCTTTATCTCGCGAACCGTGGTTTTCCCAAAGTGCAGCAGCGACGCTACAAGTGCCGCATCCGCACCTGGGGCCTGTTCGGGCGGAATCGACGGATCCATTTCCGGCGAGGCCGTGCTCAGCAGAACCCCGGCAATCTGTTCCAGGTTTCCGGCACCGCCGGAGGCTATAACCGGGACGGTCACGGCGTTAAGGACACGGCGGTTAAGCTCAAGGTCGTAGCCAGCGCCGGTGCCGTCCGCATCGATGGAGTTGACGAGTATCTCCCCCACGCCAAGTTCCACGGCCCGAACCGCCCACTCGATTGCGTCAATCCCGGTGTCGGTTCTGCCGCCGTGGGAAAAGGCGTTCCAGCGCAGGCCATCGGCACCGTCAACACGCTTGGCATCGATGGACAGTACCACGCACTGGCTTCCGTAGGCATCGGCAAGCTCACGCAGAAGATCGGGCCGAAGCAGCGCCGATGTGCAGACCGAAACCTTGTCGGCACCGGCGTTCATCGCCAGGCGCATGTCGTCCAGGCTGCGTATGCCACCGCCAACGCAGAGCGGAATGAACACCTCGTCGGCAACCTTGCGTACCACGTCAAGAAGCGTGTCACGGCTTTTGTGCGACGCCCCAATGTCAAGAAAGGTAAGCTCGTCCGCACCGTCGTCGTTGTAGCGCTTCGCCAGTTCCACGGGGTCGCCGACTTCCTTGATACCCTCGAACTTAACCC
>Ga0209755_10008874_pt1 | contig 10679 bp, 7 predicted proteins | sample TergutCo191P1_FD_187301 | JGI IMG/M metagenome (GOLD analysis project Ga0209755, IMG submission 187301) | Cornitermes sp. P1 segment gut microbial communities from Petit-Saut dam, French Guiana - Co191P1 (SPAdes) (version 2) | ecosystem: Host-associated > Arthropoda: Insects > Digestive system >... | reverse complement strand
CAACACTACGGCAAAAGGGACTCTTACATGACGCAAAACAGCGGTGACGCTACGGGTATGATGGGTAATAAGCGGGAACTAGAAATCCTTGAAACACGTTCTGAAAACAATTCCGAGTTCGGTGTTCAGTGTCACGGATAACATCTATTTAGGGTTGTATGATTTTGAAAAAACATTATTCAGTTTTCAAATACCCTGATTGTCATATTCACTAAAACTACCCAAAATCAGAGCCAGTTTCACCTGTCTAGCAAGATTCCATTTTCGTGGACCTTGCACAAGAAATGTAGAAACATCGGCGAATACGAATCTTGTATGTTCGATTACGGTGCAGTGAGACATAACACCTGACTTACTTACTCCATGGTGCAGAGTCCTTCTTGAGAAGCTAACTGGTTTGCAGATAGTCAAGAAATTCCCCACATTTCATGGAACTCGAAGGTTCTTTACCAAAGTCACAAGCGTCCGCCACTTGTCTCTATCCTGGGACAGCTCAATCCAGTCCATATACCTACATCCAACCACCTGGAGATCCATTCTAATATTATCCACCCATCTACGCCTAGGTCTCTCCAGTAGTTCCTTCCCTCTGGTTTCCCCAGCAAGACCCTATACACCCCCCTCACCACACCCTACGCACTGCCCATCTCGTTAAGATGTAACACCTATCGTACAAAATAAAGATAGAACATGTATTCTCGTATGGAAGTGGTGATATTGTCTCGTGAGACCCTTTGTAAACAGTCTTTGTACTATTGTCTCAGCAAAGTAGCTCGACTTGAAGGTATCCGTGGCTCTCGAGCTGCCATTTATAATTTCAGTCACGTTCTTGCATGGCGGGAATGTCGAAAGTTACGAGCTTACTCAAGACGTCTATGGTGAAAACGCAATGTTAATTTCAGACGTAAGAATGACACAAATACCTGTGAGAGTTGGTCGCAGCGTGTGCTGTAAGAAGTGATATTTCTCTATTGTCGGTCATATACAGAGGAAATTGAGCATTACAGTACACAAAGTCACCATAGTATGTCAGCAGTGCCTGTGTTTATTGTTCATTCCAGCAACATATTTCGGTTCATCATGATCTATATTTATGTATATATATATTAGACTAAAAACGAGGCTACTTCAAAAGGTTCCCACACTTTATTTTTTTAAAAAGTTATTGTTACATACATTAGAACACTACTTTTCAATTTAATCTCGTTTCTTCTCAACACTTGGCCCATGATCTGCAAGCTTCTTGATGCCACTGGAAGAAATTTTGTGACTGATTATGAAGCCCCTTAGGCACTGCTTGTTTCACCTCATCATCTGCAAACTGAAGGCTTCTTAGAGCATTCCTGAGGGGTCCAAACAGAAGGAAATCATAAGAAGCCAGGTCCGGGCTGTGGGCATTGTGCTCGAGAAATTTCCATTTTAGTTATTCGTATTGATGGTTAAGTGTGTTGCATGAGGTCATGCACTGTTGTGCAACAAAACAACACCCTGTGACAACCATCCTCTCTGTTTTGTGCAAATAGCTCACCTCAGTTAATTTTTCAGCATGTTGCAGTAATTTACACTTGTTACTGTGGTACCTCTTTCTGTATAATGATCAAGAACAGGCCCATGGGAGTCTCAGAGCACTCAACACGAGCTTCCCAGCAGAAGGTTGCAACTTGAATTTCTTGCAAGATGATGTGTGCTTTCATTGCATGCTCTGACATTTTGTTTCCCATTCAAAATGGGAGTCTCAGAGCACTCAACACGAGCTTCCCAGCAGAAGGTTGCAACTTGAATTTCTTGCAAGATGATGTGTGCTTTCATTGCATGCTCTGACATTTTGTTTCCCATTCAAAATGATGAATCCATGTTTCATCTCCAGTTATAATGTGATTAAATAAGTTATCACCTTTATGGTCGCACTGCTCCAAGAGACTGGAGTGAATGTGCTGGCAGTTGTGCTTGTGCTCTTCTATCAGATGTTCGAGCACCAACCTTGTAGAAACTTAGCGAAACCCAATAATGTCATCCAATAAAGCACAGGCCGCACCTTAACTGACGCCTAGTTGTAATGCAGTTTCTTCTGTTAGCAGGAATATAAGCTCTAGCTTCATCCTGCTTCTCATAGCTGGTTGATGTTAACAGCTGACCCAAGCGCTTGGCACCCATTACACTTGTACAAACTTTCTTAAACATCCACTCATATATGCTTTAGCATGGCAATGCACTGTCCTGTATTGAGCACAAGAGAATTTCAGGACTTTTTAACACCTTCTGCCCATAAAAATCTTATTACACCTCTCTGTTCATCTTTGGTGCAAACTGCAGGACATGCTGATGTTCACCTTCCAATAGCTTCTAACACAATAAAAGAAGGGAACACTAATAGTCCAGGTCATACAATCAGAATATGGTGTACAATCCTGACAAATCTCAGCCGTCTACCATTTACCAGGACCCTACAAATAAAAAGTAGGGAAACTATTTGATGTGCTCTCGTACATACACATGCATCTGGCAACAGAAAACTGGTGTAGGTGTCTACACAGTCAGTTACAATATACTTACATACATTCAAAGAATGTACATGTGCATAAAAGTGACAAAAAGATGTGCAATACACCATGAATAGACAATATATACAGTATTATTCCAGTGCAAAGTACTATGAACATTTTATATACATTTATGGATCATCCTAACACACAAAAAATTCATCTACAGAGTAAAAGAATCCCCATTTATAAAATAATATGCCAACACAACTTGTAATGAACTCAAAATTTCCATTACATTCCTATCTGAAATACAAACATGCCCAAATAAAAAAAAAATATATTAACATTTTTATAAGTTCTACAAGTTTAAACAGATTTACAGTTGATGCAAGTGCTACCAGTATATGCAACAGTCCCCACATGAAACAAAATACAAAATCAAACAAATGATTAATCAATCTCATTTGTGGTAGCAGTATTTTCTTCACAAAACTTGCAGTGGTTACACATTTAGGACTCAGCACAACCCTACAATGAACTGATAATACACAATGCAATGAAATACAAGTTAGAATAACAACACAAGTTGCACAAATATATTTACACAGTCACAGCAATGATAATTTCATAACTGCAGAGGTCATACCTGAAGTCATGAGCACATAAAATGTTGGAGGAAACAAAAGTAACACAATGCCAATATCATCCATGTTTCATCACTTGCATACAATCACTAGAAAGCACACATGACCACTACCACAACATGAGCTTAAAGATCCCATTACAGCAGCAATCCATTCAGCATCTCACAAACTGCTTGGCATGACTGCATCATCCTCAGATTGTTGACCTGTCAGATGATCGTTCAAGTCTCTAACAGCTGCCTGAGGATATACCTCTTGGCTGTTACAGTGACTGCCTTCAAAGAATAGTGCAGGGTCAGATTACAGAGAAAGACATCTTTCTAACAGATGCCTTTTCATATACACTCAAGACAGTTTCCACTGCACACTGGGGTATGAAGCTGTGTTGACAGTTTTATCTTGGCTGGAAATCAACCAGTATGCAATACAAAACATTCCATCAGTCTGCCAGCTGAGTATACAGTTCTGGCACTGCCTTCATCTGATATGACAGGCCATTGTCATGCCATCACTTCTGTGTTGAAACCAGTTATATGCATTCACTGCCATTGGCAACATGTATTTGTATTTATGCTCCCCCATTCAAGTATGTCACTTTGTGTCATTCTGTGTTTGTCCTTAAAATTATTTCACAAACTTTCTGACATGACTTATAAAATAGATTATGAACATCTGCAGTTAAGATGTTTCTAATGCATAACAAATTCAATCACTGTACACTTGTAGTTACTAACAATAAATCACAGTTAATTTTCAAAACCAAAACCCTACGGGTGTGGAACGCAAACCAAATTCATAATGGAGAGGATTTGTCATTAATGATATGTTATCCTGCAAGACACAAATGTGTGTAATTTAACTATACTCATGACTTCTAGAATTCTCTTCACATTTTCATGAAACCTGCTTATCTTCAGAATGTGCTATATTTACCAAAATACAAGATGGCCCCACATCAGAATCTTAAATTTTCTGGAAAGTAAAAACACAAATTCGAACATTGTGTGCATTTATAATCTGACCACCCCCAATACATGAGACGAAATGTTAAAAAAGTGCCTTATATTCAGGTAAATATGACAGATTTGGAGACTGTTGAGTAAAATGGGAGGCCTGAACACTGGGAATATCAGAAAGTAATGCTCATCATACATAACAACACAAGCCACCACATGAATGACAAGTATGTCTAGCAGAGCTGGTTATGTGAAGCTTGCAAGCGTGGTCATAAAGTCTCAATCCATTTTCATGAAAATAAATATTTTTCTTTTCGTTTCCAGGGTGGTCCAGAACAGGGATCACCATGATATCCAAATTGTGTAAGGTGGTGCCTAACATTTGTGGGTTCTCAGTATGGAACTTGCTTCACATCACCCTTCTATCACCTTGAATTTTTATGTGGTTCCTAGGTTTAGGAAAATTTGTGCACCCATGGCCTAGAAGCATGTCTGTAGAAGAAAGACTAGCTATTGTCCATGCATGGTTATAGACACTGTCTGAAGAAGAATACATACATTTAAACACAAATTTTAAAAATGGCTTCCAACAAGAGCAAATATCTGGACATAAAATCAGATTTCAATGAATAAGATGTGTTACGGGTTAGAAACACTTGGGCAGACCATCCACATCTGAGGATACCATCATATTCAGCAGGAAATCAAGCAGACTAATAAATCAGGCATGCAAAACATAGTCTACAAGCCACGTGTCATCCTCTGAAACTTGCTGTGCAGCCAACAACTTTTTGAAACAGTATTTGTTTTTTGTTTAAATCTCCACCATGAACATGAATAAAGACAATGTTCATCTCTTACTAACAACCATTTGGAAGATATTTTTAAAACACAGACCTCATAAATGACACCCAAATATCACAAGCTTGTTGCCGAAAGAGTAGTAGTATCTCTTGTTAAGTTCACAAGGTGCTTAAAAGTAAAATGAATGTTTTCTGTCAACAGAAGATATTTTTTTTTCCTTTTACCATGAATCATAACTAATAATAAAAATTATTTTTATTTTATTTAATATGGGCATTATTAATAAATTATCCCCCCCAACCAATCTACCCCTGCAGCCTTAAGCTGTTCCTATGGAGCAATAGTGCCCTTACCACTTTCCAAGTTGTGTGGGTCTGTCCTACAGCATAAGACATCATTTAACCAATTGGCTGTGTGCTGAACGCTTTTCATCTCAAACTTAAGAAATGAACCTACCACACTTAAGTACTTCACAGATTAGAAAACAAAGATTATGACGCTTCAATGTACTCAGTACTGAGTATACTGATCTCAAAAATGAACAGAATGAACAACTTTAATACAATAACGAAGCTTGTCGAGCCATGTATCAAAATGTTCTTGACACTGAGGAAAATGACAACCTTGCAACATTTCATCCACTGATGAAGCCTCATTTCACATTTATGGCCAGCGGGCATGCACAAAAGTAGCTAAATGCAACCTCTGAATAGCACAAACCAAAAGTGAACGCATGGTTACGTTTCATGTAGGCTATAATCTACGGTCCTGTCATGTTTTCAGAAGGTATAGTTGGTGTTACCATTTAACTGGAGATGATGTAACACTTTCTGGAACCATGACCATGGGATGGTGGTGTTTTTTATACTGTTGTTTTGCAAAAAGATAGGGCACCATTTCACTTTGCACATGTTGTGTGAAATACCTCAATTAAATCTCTCCTGAAGGGTGGAGAGGCAGAGCTTAGTCAAGATTATGGACACGATGCCACCTGATTTCATGCTCTTAGATTCTTTTTGCTCAGGGCTTTATCAAATCTTTTGTATAAAAAACAAACATTAATAACATCAAAAAGCACAAAAATGCATTAAAATACAACTGAGAGATCTACAGCACACGTTATAAGTTTTCACGGCAACAGTGTTTTGAAATGGGTGGCCAAACAATTGTATTAACAGTACTTAAATATGTAAAGATAAACATAACCACTAAAATATTTCAAATCCTTCATCAAAATGCATCAAGAATTTATGAATGGCCTCTACAGCATACTAACACCATCAACTGGCATACTGGATTTTACAAGTAATTTAGCAGCTGTTCTCATCCTGTCCACTCAGACACCTAGACATGTACTGACAAAGCAAAAGTAAGTCATTACTTTCATACCGACCTACTAGCTGGGTAAATTTTGAAACTTCCTCTTTATGGTCCTGACCTGACTTGAATCATCAATGACTGATTCTTCCACTTACACCACCAAGGAATTAATATCTCTGTGACACCTGTCACAATTCCTTCCTCCAGCCCTTGCTAATGAAGAGAACAACCAGTTAACCTAATCCAGTCAAAGTCAATGCTTGTCCTAATGGCATTTGCAACATGCAATTCAACTGACTTGAAGTGACCAACTTCTGACATCACACTCTCCAAAACAGTGACAGCAGAACCAACAGTGTTGACAAACTTCTCAGTTGGACAGATAAGAGACTGCACAGTACTGCTGTACCCCTTGAAACCTATGTAGACATCAGTTGATGATGGCACTTCAGATATCAGACACGCTTTGCATGCATCACAACTGCCACCATGTAGCAATTGCATGGCAATGATGCCACTGATGTGTGCTACTAAAAACACAGTCATATCATTTGCATGAACAGTAGCACGTGCTCCCAGCTGTGCTTCCTTCACTACATGAACAATGTATGGGGCACTCTCAGTGGTTACCTTGTCAAGACTTGTCAATGGACTTGGTGAGGAAGCTCTGGTTGGCTCAAGAAAGGAGTGTCGGTTATCCAGAAGACTGGCACCATCATCCTCACAAGGACTGCCATCGAGACCTTTATAAGTACAACCATTAAAGATGACATTCTTCAAGGCACCTACAAAACTGTCCAATGGATGGGTTATTGTTTGCACCACAGTGCAAACAAATAGCGCCAAATGCATTCTCAAGAGCATCCTGATTCAGGTTACGGGTCTCAAGATATTTGAACTTCTCCTTTCTCACCCTCCTCCACACATGCTGCACTTCACCAATTGTAATTAACCAGCCAGTCTGTGCAGGAGGTGGAAGATTCGGTTCAGATTTCTTGTTGAGGAAGGTCCAGTTTTTTACCCTATTGATTGCATTTCTCCAGTATTCTAAGTCCTCACTGGTACTGCTAAGACAGCAATGTAAAACCTTCCATTGCTCACGATTGTCTGCAACTCCATTGAAGCTTTCGAAAAGGTCATCAACCTCTTTGACAAACATGGCTGTAGCTAGAGATCTCCTGTCCAAGGCACCTGAAAGGAACATTAAAAAAACAACGAAAACCTTTTTAAAAACTGGTTGTTTTATGAAATACAAGCAACTTTTACAACTGCATTATATGACACTGCTGTCAATAAGCTTAAGCAGGATTATACTTTGTAGTTCCATGTCCCTTATCGGCAGACACCATCATTACAAACAATGCTGCTGCAGTCCTGTACATTACTTGTAGAGCAAAGCTGACCTTCCTGGCAGTTTGTGCATCAGGATGCAGGTGGCTGTCAGTCACATTACACAGTGCACGGATCAATTTTTTCTTCTCAGACTCATAAAACTTCAATAAGTCCTCCCACTTAGCAATACCAGGAAGCCCCTCACCATTGACAACCTCAAACCCTACATTCACCACATCATGTGTTTGGAAAAGATCACGGGTATACTTGAGAAGACGGGGAGGGGATCAAATACTGCTGCAATTTCTTGACTCTGGAACCTGAAGAAGGGTTGCTTTGCAGAAACACCCAACAGTTTCAAGGCCTCAACATTGTTGGCACCATGTCACACACAGTTGCAACAACTACCAGTCCAGAATTCTGGCAGGCACCAAGGACCTCCTTCAAGAAATTAACAAGCATCTCACCCGATGTCCTTCCATGCGTCAAGTAGTAAGCTACTGGCTGCTTCCACTTTTGACACAGACCATGGAGCATAAAAACCAGGGCACAATTTGCAATATTGCTTGTCCTGCCCTGGCTTCCAAGGTCCTCAAATCCCTCAACACATCCAAGCTTCTGATTAAAACACAAGTTCTTTCTGATTGACATCTCATCAAGCATTAGACAACACAAGTGATCTTTATCAGGCATTGTTTGTACTGTTTCCCTGAGTGTATTAAACACATGGGTATTGATGCCTGTCTGAAAGCAAACAGTATTAAGTATAGACTGTAGGATTTGTTTAGAAGGGAGAGAAAAGAGAGACTGGAGAAAGGTATAAGATTTTGGGTTATGTTTTAGGGTAGACACAATACCTTTTCCTTGCAACTCCACCACCTGCCCTTAGGCCTGTTCCTAAAACCGATGGCAAGAATCTGGAAGTTTCTGCATTCAAAGAAGCAGAAAGAGACTGTATCAGAGGACTACCAACCAACCGACAAATCTCCTTCAACTCTTTTGTCCTGTACTTTTTTCTAAGCTTGTGAAGTGTGGTGTCATTGGTCTGAAGGGTGTTGTACAGTTTCAGTTTCCTTGGAGTGAGATCTCCAACTCCATCCAAATCGAGCTTCTTTAGTACAGAATGACGTCCTTTGCACTTTTGGGAAGACGTTTGAGGCTTTATGCTTCCAATTTCCCCACTACAAGCATTCTTATGTACTACTCCGACAGGGAAGGAGGTTTCATTGTCCAAAAACTTGTTGGTTGCCGTTGGCAGCGGCTGGTTTGTATGGAAACCTGAAGATGACACAGATCCCAGATGCGGAGTACATGAGAACGGCTCCGAGAATTGTGCAGTTGAATGAGGGGGTGGGGCTGATGAACACAAACGCACTGCCACCCTGTTCAGGTCTGCATATTCATCTGATATTAAGTCGGTCTCCAACATATGCTGGCTGCAGTAAGCAGATCCGGAATCCCTGTAATTCGACATTCTAATCGCCCTGTAAAAGCAGACACCACTCATGACTATATACATCTACTTTACAAGAACGCTCAATAGTATTAAAGCTACAAACAATTTACCAAATGTGCTGAAAGTGAAAAAGAACAGGTTACTGCCTCAAAAACCAAGCAAACAAACACAGCCGCAACGTATAACACAACAAACACTTGCCCACAAGACACCACAGTCGTACACGCCGTTCGTTTAGTTCAGTTCGTAAGTGACGCTATGGAAGATCTATGGCCACAGTTCATATAAATCCGTGGCAATAGGTATGATGGGTAATGGCGGGTAATGCGCGCCACAGTGGTTCGGCAAGCGCGTTTTTAAACAAATATTCGGTCCTAGCTGTTCAAGTTTTTCCGGATGACCTGTTCCATGAGCGTGGTTGAATAGGAGCACGATTTGGCAGTGAATTTCAAAAGACTTGGGGAAAACAGTAATAAACCAGACAATTACGTCACCACAACAAGAGATTCAGTTTTCGTCGGCCTCATAGATACTAACAACAACGAATTGCCCGGATAAACAACGTATGCTTGCAATTGTGTTAGCTCTAAAATGCCGATACATTTTCACCATATTAAACTTCATGATCATAGAACAGTGCTTTCCTTGCAACTCGTAAATAAGTAAATATATACATGCACACACTTGCACGCGCTCCTTTTTCTTCTTATTTCATGTTTGGGAAGCCTTTAGGGATTTTGGGGGGAATGGTGTTCTGCGAGTTTTCAAATATAAAGTGATGCAACAGCTTGCGTAATTCGGGGTTTGTCCGAGGCGTAAATGATAGTTGCGCATTCGTGGGTTTGTTTCCTGCGTAGAGTCCGAGAAGAGTGAAGATTCTATGCATTAAACTTAAAGTGCCAATCCTTCTATTTGCGTTTTCTAAAAACCCCTTATTCTGGAAAGTTTTTAGTTCTTAACATAAAAAAGGTGTAGGCCTCGAGATCGGCCACATTACCGAAGTAGACCACATAGCGAATGCAGTGAAGAGAAACATTTGTGGTGAACCATAAGTACATTGCGGACCGATACTGTTTGTTTGGGTTAGTAATATACATATACCTCACATTTTATGTTTAACCGAACGCCTTATTAGAACATGAATTACGTTATTTTGGCAAATATTTTAGGAGGAACACTGGGCAAAGAGGCCTAACTGGCAGACCATCACTGTCTAATGTAAGGTCCTACAAAAGGATATTAGATACCTTTCAAGTGAGGTATTCCCATTGTGCTGCATACAATCACAAACACAAGCAGAGTAAAGTCAAACACGACTTCGAATTAGACTAGAGGAGGTCATCCTGTTATGTTAATAAGAATTAATTAGAACTTTGAATGTTTTATTGCAAAGGTGTTCTTTATTCAGATACCATATCTTAGGAACATCAACCTGATGATGGCCTGGGAAAAGAAGTATATACAATTCTGTATGGAGAAAAATTGCTGTATTCCATGATGAAACAACATGTAGCTTGGTGGACAGATACCATACCTGAAGTTGGAGGCAGTATGTAAACAGTATCATGTCCCAGACATTAATATTTACCATTGTGAGAACCCTAAAAGCTATATGGAGAAGACTTAGGGTTTTGTGCTACAGGACATACTTGAACATACTACTAAGACATGCATTATGGATCAT
>Ga0209755_10008873_pt1 | contig 10679 bp, 8 predicted proteins | sample TergutCo191P1_FD_187301 | JGI IMG/M metagenome (GOLD analysis project Ga0209755, IMG submission 187301) | Cornitermes sp. P1 segment gut microbial communities from Petit-Saut dam, French Guiana - Co191P1 (SPAdes) (version 2) | ecosystem: Host-associated > Arthropoda: Insects > Digestive system >... | reverse complement strand
TTTACACGTGTATATACTTTACAAGTCTGTATGTTAAGATTATGATTATCTGGGATTTGACATTGTGTAGTCTGGTGGAAGAAATCCACCAGATCACTTGGTGTTACAGCCCAAAAGATCGTATAGTCCCAGTGGAGAAAATTGACATTTTTATTGCCATTCCAATTGTATGAAACTCTAATCACCATTTACTTTTGCACAGATTGTACAGAAGTGTCACCATTTGAATGGCTGTCCCAACTCCGTTTTTACTGGGATCGTGATATTGATGATTGCATTGTAAGGCTAACACACACACATACTTTGTATATGGTTATGAATATTTGGGTAATTCTGGGAGGCTTTTTACAACACCACTTACAGAGCGGTAAAGAACATACATATACCATGCAAGAATCCTGAAACTTAAATTCATAAGATTTGATTTAGAAATAGAAATACTGAAATTTCTGTAATAAGAAAACATGAAGTTTCACGCTGCTGACACTAAGGCCATCTTTCAATATTACTGTGCATTACTTTTTCCACCATCTGTCCTGAGTAACTCAGCACAGAGTGGATATTTGTAGTATACACAGCTTGGAGACATACTGACTTACCATTTTATAAAACTCAAAACAAATTCATTATTTGAAGATGTCTGGATGCAAAAGATTTTAATAAGAATCCCATATTATAATAATTTTAACATATTTTAACGTAACTTTAACATTGCCAGCACTGTATATTGGTGTTGTAATGGTATGTTGGCATTCTGTACTTTACCATTCACACTTGACAGAGCTACATGCTGATGCAGTGTATGTCTTTTACTACATAATGATGCTGCCTGAAGATGGTGGACCAGGATAGCATAGTCAGTATAACGACTTGCTAAGTGCTGGACAATCAAGGGATCAAATACCAAAGGCGAAGAGATTTTCTCTCCCATCCAGACCATCCCTGGGTCCCACCCAGCCTACTGTACAATGGCTATGGGTCTGTTTCCCTGGCAGTAAAGCGGCTTGGCCACGATGTTGACCACCAACCCCCATTTAGCGCTGAGGTTAAAGAAAGAGTGCATCTGTACCCCTACTTCCCCTCTGGGCCTTCATGGCCTGTTCTAGGGTGAATTTTACCTGAACTTTGCTCCATGAAGATGGCTGTAAATAATAGCTGAAACATGAAGGAAAAGTTGTGTATGAACAAGTGCAGTGTGTTGGTAATAAACTTATTTATACAAGTTCTGAATGTAATGTACAATAAACACTCTGACCAAGAACAAATTTTGTTACCTGGTCAGATATGTCCACCTGGATCTAAAAACAGACAAAGGCTTGAAGCTTGTGACTTGGAACTGGTTTACATAAAAACAGATGGGACAGTCAAGGAATGTCCATAGCTGGGGGAACCACTTCAGACCACCATAGGATCAGAGCTTATCACAAGAAAACAGTCCTTTTAAAGTTATTGCCATAGGGATGTCTATCCTTACTCATTAATGTGTGGCTTGGTTTATTGGAATGTTCGCATTTATGAATAGGCAGTGTGGCAGCACTTATTAATCAGTTAGTTATGCTTCTGCATTTATAATTTGATAATTGTCAATTTTATGTTCTTGTACAAATTTATTTCAGGTGTTACATTTCATTGACAACTGCTCTGCACATGCACAGAGGGGCAAGTGCTAAAGGGCCTGCTGGGTCTGGAAAGACAGAGATGATTAAAGATTTGGGCAAAGGCTTGGGACGTTATGTGATTGTTGTGAACTGCTCTGAGGGGATGGACTATATGAGTGTGAGCAGGATGTTCTCAGGTATGTGCGACAGAACAGTCAGAGATTTTGGTAAAAGATTGGGAAGTTATGTATGTAATTGTTGTGATCTGCTCTGAGGGGACAGACTAGAAGATTGTGGGCAGGATATTCTCTCAGGTCATGGCAGAATGAAAGTTAGGCCATGGTTGTCCATGTCCATGCTATGAAGGCATGCATGGAATGTAGCAGTATAGCTGCACTCGTTGCTAACCTGGTCTTTTTACATTTAAAACTGCTTTTTAGATTTCAGTGAACTGGTCTTATTGCAACCTTTCATTCTACCATGTATGTACTTTCTTATTAACAGAATGTACAAACCCATTTGTGAATCATTTGTTGAACTGATTTGCAAATTGCATCTTGACAGCTAATTGCCATTTCTTTTAATATAAAGTAACAGACTTTTTAGTAGAAGGAATTATATGTAACATGCTAACAGCATGATCCTCTTCATCATATCATATCATAAATGTGTAGACAGTGGGATAAAAAATTAATTGTTTCTGTTTTTCCCATGCTCCAGCAATGGCACAACAGTCTAGTATGATGAGAAATTTTCTGTAGGTTTTCGTTGTATCATAGTATAGAAATAGCTTGATACTTCCCAGAGCATGAAATTACTTGTAAAGATTTTCCATAATTTTTGAATTGCCTTGAAAACAGTAAGGTTTGTTGAACAAATATACTGGGCATACAATTTGTGCTTCACAAAAAGCAGTTGTTACAATTATCTATCTCAATGAAAATGACAGGTGCTTGAAAATCGTTCAGTATCAAATTTCATGAAAATTTGTTCAATGGTACTGGAGTTGTTACATGTTCACTGACAAACAAATGGACAGTGATTTTAATAGGCTCTGCAGCAATGTGATTACACCTAAAGCACATTCATATTTGATTTGCATAAAAGTCAACTGATACCAGCAAATTTATTATGTCCAGATTGCTTGTTTCCCAAAGGTATTTATAGATTTTCTTCAAAATTGTTCCCTCCTGTTTCTGTGTGCATGTATGAAAATCTAATGCTTGTGTAATTCTCTCCTAGGTCTTGCACAGACAGGAGCATGGGGTTGCTTTGTTGACTTCGACAGAATCAGTATTGAAGTGCTTTCAGTAGTTGCTCAACAGATTCATTGTGTTTTGTCTGCTTTGGCTGAAAGAGCAAAGAGTTTTGTTTTTGATGGCCAAGAAATTAATCTTGTCTAATCTTGTGGCATTCTCATCACTATGAATCCAGGTAGAAGATTGTGTCATGTTCATATTTATGAAAAGATTGGTTCTTACAGTTGTAACATGTAATGAAGTCAGAGTATTAATCAGGAAATGAGATAATGTTACAACAGTCCTACTTATAATATTGGGGAATTTGAGATTTGTTCTATGTATATTGGTGTTTGTTTAGATAGATGTGGAAGATGAAAAGTGTTTGTTAAACTTTTATTCAACTTGGTGTGAGCACAGCAACACATTATCTGCAGAGACATCAGAACTTCTTAAATACTACAATGAAGCATATACATTATTTTGACTTTTGTGCTTTCTTGACTTTCTCTTACAGTTCAAAATTGGTAAGAATTTCACAGAAATTTTCAATAGTAGATAATAATTTTCTTTATACTCTTATGGGTATGACTAATAGGCTGATAAGAGAGTGTCTGAGTTTATATATTCATTTCGTAACTTAGAATTATGAAATGGTTAGAATCTAATATTGATTTTGTGAAATAACAACACATAGCAACATATTCTGGATCTGTAGAACTACGCAGATAAGAAGCATATTTTCATACTAACAAAATCACAGTTAGAAAAACTGGATGTAGGCCATTACGGATGCTCCATTTGGCCAAATTTTATTTATGCTTAAATGTACTTGGATATTCATCAAAGGATGAAGTATGAAATACTAACTTTAAGGTGCGTCACTCCCGTTGTGTTGTTAGAACATAAGGTAATAATGTAAGCACTAAAGAGGTAGTTCTCACTGCGTTTTCCTGGAAGTGATTCAAAGATCTGAAGGAACAACATTACTTACTTACTTACTCCATCGTGCAGAGTCCTTCTTGAGCAGCTAACTGGTTTGCAGCTAGTCAAGAAATTCCTCGCATTTCACGGAACCAGAAGGTTCATTACTTCACTCACAAGTGTCCGCCACCTGTCTCTTTCCTGGGCCAGCCCAATCCAGTCCATATACTCACATCCCACCACCTGGAGATCCGTCCTAATACTATCCACCCATCTATGCCTATGTCTCCCCAGTGGTCTCTTTCCCTCCGGTTTCCCCACCAAGACCCTATAAACCCCCCTCGCCTCACCCATACGCACCACATGCCCAGCCCATAAGGAACAACATTACGTAACAAAAATGACCAGTAGGAGCGTTTATATGCAGTAAGAAACCGTAACAAACCCAACGAATTAGCACTATTTTGCAATCTCTTACAGAAAGGGTATTCCAAAATATAATTTTTTTCAAACTTTTGTATATTTACTTTTTTTTTTCCCTGTATGGACCAGATGTCTCATTCATCATAACTTCTTATCTAACAACCATTCTAACAGCACTCATCATTAATATAAGCAATGAATCCTAGTCATATGATTTTCTTCACTTCTGTAATCTCTCTGTTGTGAGTACAAATGTTTTTGTCATTTTGTTTTCACTTACCACTAGTGTTACTTCACCCCAGGTTATGAAGTATAGTGTAGAACTAAATAAATGATACATAACATTGTCCCGAAAGTGGGCTTTGGACTGAACAATAAGACGGTGACCTCTTGCCATCGGAGAGAAGCATCAGAAGCATCAACGGTTTCTGTTCTGTAATGTGCAGTCCTCGATCAGTTTCAACTGGTACATTTGAAACTGGGTTGTTGAAGTTAAGTAAAACAAGACACAAAAAATAACAGCTGGAGAACTTAAAAAATAAATTGAGACTAAATTTGTTTGTATATTGAAAGAGAAGAAACCTGCAGATGGTGACACTGTGTTTTTGGATCCTTGTGCTAGTAAGAGTTCCGCATTGTTTTAGGTTACGCCTTATCATTACTGTTTAGTTCTGGCATCTAGAAACTTGGAACATAATTAAGGAATGTGGGCAGGATGGGGTGGGTTTTTGCCTGGAAAGGGTATATGACTCAGTGACTACTACCTGTACAAAAGCATTTATCACTTACATTGGAGTGACTGTGCTGGCTCCTAAGGTTCTAGTGGCCTGTGTATGTGGGACTGGTATTTTTTTACTGACACTTTGTGCCACAAAATAGGTACGAACCTCATATGCTGTACCTCCCTTTTCCTCAGTCCTCCTCTGCTTCCTTACCCTGCAAGTTTCAAGATATGGAAACTGGAATGTACTAGACTTCTGGTTGTTTTTATTTATTTGACACGTGAATATGGGCTGCTGATTAAGGTAGTTGTTTTTGTTTGTATGGGTTTGTTGCTGATGGTGTCTAATTGTTTTAGACTGTGTAAGTAGTGATCTGATTACCATAATTGTTGCTATGGGCGTTAATTTGTTTACAGCTATTGTATGGGTAATAATTAATTAGGTAAAAATTATTTGCCTATGTTCACAGTATATAAAATCTTCAGCTATCAAAGTGATTCAGTTGTATGAAACAAAGAAGTCTCACCATGCTGTAATGATTGTTGGAAGGACAGGTGCTGGCAAGACAGTTACGTGGAGAACATTTCAGCGGTCTCTGATTCACCTGAACAAAGAAGCAAAAGCTGGATTCAGTGCTGTCAGGGTAAGTGCCTAGATGCAATAATTGAGCCATTATTGTTATGATATTTGAGAGTTAATAATTTATTAAAAATTCTTAAGTTATTCTCTCTTCTTATTTAACTCTTGTAACAGCTGTATGCCTGTTTTGTCATGTACCTTTGCCACTTGAGTGTGAATGCATGATGTTGAGGGTCATCTTGTATGGAACCTCCAGATACTGTAGTGATAAAACTTCATCACCAATTGCAGTTTATTTTGTCAATTTGAAGCAAAATTGTATGCATAAATTTTGTTCATTGAATGCTGGGATTTGTGTATTATGACAGCTGGTGACAAGTTTTTGTGTGTCTTGTGTTTTTGGCCATGTGAACATGAACCACAGCGGTGTGGCCCTTACTTTGGAGAGATTCAGTGACGCAGCTTTGTGTAAGGGCTATTTGTGCCTTCTAGGAACTGTGTTAGAGATGCCATATATAAAGTTACTAATTATGGACAAGCAAAATCAGTTTCACATCACAACTATCTGTATCAGACAATAGAATCCACAGTTGTGATACGAACCCATCCATGGACACACTACCTGCCAACCGGACTTGACAACCTTCCTGCAGCCACGGCACATACCAACACGAGGCTATAACATCACACAGTCATCAGCTCCTGATGATGGGCACATGATTGCCCGAAACATGTTGAGCAACTATTAGAAGAGAAATAAAGAATACAAAAAGTGACATCTAGTTGGTTTTTCTTATCCACACAGAGTCCACATATTTAGTAGTGACATGTTTGACCTAATTTAGATCATCTTCATTCTCTTTCAATTTAAAAACACTTTGAGGAAGACGGCATAAAATTAAGAGCCTGAAGATGACCTAATTTAGGTCGAAACATGTAGCTTAACTAAATATATGGACTGTAATGTCTAATAAAGGTAAGGGTGACTGTTATTAATTTGCTTGTCCATATCATTGTTATGCAATGGAATGTCCATGTAAAAATTACTAATTATGTTTTCCTTTAGGCTTACCCAATCAGTCCTAAAGCCTTAAATCTGCATGAGCTGTATGGAGAGTTCAGTTTGAATACACATGAATGGCTGGATGGAGTTTTGTCTTCCATCATGCAAGAAACTTGTGCAGGTAAGTACAGCTGACTTATAATAAATGGAACATACATTTTTCCATTGCTTATGTTTTTTTCTTGTGTACCCAATATATCTGTATTTTGTGTATTCACTAGAGTCTTCACTTCGGTCTTACTACATGTTTCAGCATATTATTTTGCTGTCATCATCAGGCACAATGTTACATGAAGTTATATATTGCAATGCATTTGTGTAATTTATAAAACATTATGTTATTCAGTTTGGGCTGTCTAAAATTGTCACCTGGGTAGATAAAGCTTTGGTATACTTACACTGCCATTAAGTGTTAAAACATTTTATATTTTCACTGTCACCTCTATCACACATTTGCTTTGATTCTGGGTGAACCAATGGGCTGTTGATTGGTAGATTTTTAACTTGTACTGTGAAGCTGCTGTAGTAACTGTGTGTTTTGGGAATGGGGGTAAATAATTATAATTACCCATATGCACATAATTTTACATATTGTTTTAGTCATGTTGAAGAACTGGAAAAAGCAATTAATAATGAAAATATAGTAAGATACATAAAATACAAATGACTGAGCTGGTTGGGGCATGTAGAAAGAATGACTAATGAAAGAGTGGCCAAGACCATATACAAATGGAAACTGTATGCAACAAGACTGAAGGGAAGGCCAAGAGTAAGATGGGAAGACGATGTGAGGAATAATTTGAGGAAGATGGGGGTGACCAATTGGAAACAAAGGACGCAGGAGAGGAAACAATGAAAAGAAATAATTGAGCAAGCCAAAACTCACAAAGAGTTTTAGAGCTGAAAGAAGAAGAAGAAGAAAATGTTTTAGTCATGTGGTGACATTTGACTGTGGAATGTTCGTATTTGATCTGTTCATTTTGTTTGTTTGTTGGCATGATATGCATATTGTTGTGACTTGTCCATTGTTATGTAATGTGTCTCTATGGATGAAATAAATGCTGGTACTAATACTGATACTATTTTTTGTCTTCTGTGAAGTGGCTATAATTGGAATTTTGCAATGTTGTAACTGTTCTAAGCTTTATGCGCGTGTATTTATTTTATGCCATTGGTTGGAAGATGTTGAGTTGTGTGTGGTGTAGTGAACTTAACTGCCAGTTGATATTGCACCGTCTTAACACTGGGTGACACTCATTAGAAATAAGTTCACTACACCATATATCATTTATAAGTCAAAATCCCCTGACCAATGGCATAAAATAAATGCATATGTACAGATCTGAGAGCATTACAATGTGACACTATCACAACTAAACACAACTACAGCAAATAGAACACAAGGAGTTTACAGTAAAATTTCAAAATCTTTGACTCAACTCTCCTAACATCTAAGTGAGATGACAGCAAATACTACTTATTGAAAAGCACTCTAACATTCAAGGACTGTATAATTATACCAAAGCTATATCTGTCCAGGTGACAATTTTAGAGAGTTTTACTTAAATGTTACAATATTGTATAAATAAAAAAACTGCATTGCATTTTAACGTCTCATGTAGCTCCTTGCCTGTTGAGGGCAAAATAATTTTCTGTGTATCTTCGGACAGGCTTTGCTGATGCGTACTGACCAAGTGTATTGTTCCACAGATGGACAGTCAGATGAAAAGTGGATTGTGTTTGATGGCCCAGTGGATGCAGTTTGGATTGAAAATATGAATAGTTTGATGGATGATAATAAAGTACTGACCCTCATCGACAGTGAGCGAATTATAATGCCAGAGCAGGTATGCAAAATCCAGGGTTGTTATTTATAGGGATGTTAAAAAGTGTGTAGGCCATGAATTATCTATTAACGTAAGAAAAATAATTTTGATTCCTCTTCTCTAAAAGATCCAAACCAACTGTGGGGCCCACCCAGCTCCCTATTCACTAGGTATGGGAAGCCATTTTCTCAGGGGTAAAGCAGGTGGGGCATGAAACTGAACACCTACATCCTTCTAGTGCCAAGGGTAAGAATCAATGGAGGTATACCTTCACTGTCCCCTCTATATTTTTGACCTGCACACACAAAACCTTACCTTTATCATTAGGAAAAATATTGTATTAACTCTAAATTTTCAGTAATTAATTCTGAGCCATATCCTATGTGCTGACTTGTTTTTGAAAATTCTTGTAAGTTGAAAACCAAGAAAAATGGCATAGAAATTTGAATAACATACAAGGGAATAATGAAATACAGGCATACCTTTGTTATCAGTTGTTTGTCCCATTTCAAGTTTGTGCAGTGGGTTCAGTTTTTCACCTGCAGCTGGTAGAACCACTGAACTGACTTTTTGGAATCACATGCAGTGTGTTCATCAATTGTTTCTGAATTTGTAGATGTTATGGGATTGATGTCATCATGATTGTGATTTTGTTACTGTAAACCCAGGTGTTGTCTCCTGTTATGACCCTCAAGCAGAAATTTAATCATTTTTGACTTCAACAGTTTCTCAGACACAGACATAAGTTACTGATTCTGTTTTTTTTGTTGAGTGCCTGAGGAATAAACTTCACAGAGATCTACCACACATTTAATTTCACACTTAGAGTTAGCTGGCATGTTTGTACAAGGGGTCTAACTTGTCAGTAATCTCTGGAATGTTGCTTCATCAGTTCACTGACAATTTTCCAAACTTTCTCCATGTTTTGTTCTGTGTGGTCTCTGAAGACATGAGAGAACTGCTCACAATCTTCAACTGAAGTATCATTATGTTTGAGTCGAGAAAACCACTCAGATATCTGGTTTCCTGCCATAACATTGTCACTCAAAGCTCTTTTGAGCACTTTGTATGCTTCTGATGCACTTTCCTTAAGTTTGAAGTGAAATTTCATGCAAATGCAATGTTTCGTCAAATAAACTACTATAAAACTGGAGATTGCACTTAACATACACCACAGTAAATGCCCACTGATAAGCAGTACAGAGGATGTGCTTTCAAAGTCACTAAACTGACTCAGAAAAGTAGTGATACTTCAACACCTACTGCCATGAAGTTATCCCGGTGGTGAGTTTGGGAACATTTAGGTACACCTTAGTATGCTGACACTTGTATTGTGAAGACGGTTTGGAATATTTGTGGAGACCATTTTCACTATTCCTGTGAAGGTCAAGGTTAGGACATTATACACAGTATGCTAGGTGATGTAATTTCTAAATTCTTCCAAAGATGACATGTAAAGGCAGCAGAAGGTCTTGTTTGAAGTTTTATCATTTTCATAATGCACTAGCATAAAGTCTTCTTAAATTTAAAATGAAGAAATATGATAATTACTAATTATAGCTACTATTTCCATAGATCCATCTTGTAATTGTTAGCCCTGGATGGATACTGTGAAATTACAGTTTTGCTGAATATGCATGCTGTGAAGTTAAAAATTGCTTTGGACAGACCTTGATACACCCTAGAGATAAGTGAGATTTCAGGCTTCTGCTGTGCTGCAGATGATATCTTCGCTCTTGTGGGTTGTTACTCAGGATATATTGGTAGTTGTTCACCAATGTTTAAGGACAGCCTATTGGTCCCATATACGAGGGTGTTCTCCATCTTCCATTCATCACAGTCTCTTTCTTATTAGTATCACAAGAAGAGTGCAATATGTGAATGTATGTAAGTCCTCATTATGTAATTTTCATTCCTGTGTTTGTTCATTTCAATACTTGGTTTTAAAATGCCTTCCATCTTCACCCTGACTGCTAAATGAGTGTCATATTTTGCCCCCATTGAAAACAACACATTTTAACATAATTCTCATATTTGTTAAGAAAGAATTCCAGTGCAACAGGTTAATCTTTGACTGTGTGTCAGTATCATTTTGAGGCCTTAGTGTTGAGGAATTACGGAACTATTTCTGTACAAATCCAGCTTGTGAAAGTGTTGAACTTTTTAACATAATTTTGTCTTTTTTTTTGGACCTAGGCATACATAGGAGGATAATATTAATATGGTTCTTGAGGTAATCAGATGGGAGGGTGTGAACTGGATTTATGTGCCTCAGAATAGAGACAAGCAGTAGTCTCTTATGAACA
>Ga0209755_10008872_pt1 | contig 10680 bp, 8 predicted proteins | sample TergutCo191P1_FD_187301 | JGI IMG/M metagenome (GOLD analysis project Ga0209755, IMG submission 187301) | Cornitermes sp. P1 segment gut microbial communities from Petit-Saut dam, French Guiana - Co191P1 (SPAdes) (version 2) | ecosystem: Host-associated > Arthropoda: Insects > Digestive system >... | reverse complement strand
TTCCTGTCTCAAACCAAAATGACGGGACTGTGTTGTTAATATGCCCTAGCGCGTCCAAATCCCCAAAGCGCGGCAGTACCTTTATTGTGAACATAAGGTCATTATAGGGAAATATATTTTTTTTTTCAATTGTACGGCGGGGGATAACAACTCAAACGCCGTTATTCACGATAATAACAGCGTTTGAATGTTGTTTGATGATGTCAGTATAAACCAGTCGCAGCATCACGGACATACAGTGCCTGATTGTGGGTGTACGTTCCCCCGTTTTGCGTCCATGAAAAAGTGATCAGGTTACCTTTATTGACAGTTCCGCCTGACCAGCTGGAGCCTGATATCGTACCGTAATTGCTTCCGGTAATGTGCGCCATTCTCGGCTGCAGCAAATTATCGTTTACCTGACTGCTTCCGCCGTACAAAATTATGGATCTGTTTTTTCCGTTTGTTATGTCATTATAATTTATTCCTGCCATACCGCCGACAGAATGTGTAGCGGCGTTGTGGCTTGCAACATACGTATAATATAATCCCGCGTTATTTTCGCAGTTCGCAATTACCCCCATAATATACCCCGCGATTCCTCCGGTGTCTCCGCTGGAATAGATGATGCCGTTATTTTTACAAGAGTTAATACTGCCGTAATTTCGGGCAGTTATACCGCCAACTGCGCCAGTAAAGAATTTTTTACAGTAAATCATGGGATCGTTGCCGCTTGAGGAAACCTGACTGTTTTCTATTGTACCGTAATTATTTACAGCGATTACACCTACCGATTTCATTAATTCAACATAACCGCTTGAAAAATTTTGAAAATTGATATTTGCCGTTACTTTCAGATTTTTAATCGTACCGTTATTATTTGAAAATAATCCGTATCCTAATGAATCATTAGATGTATAAGTCATTTTTAGATTCGATATAGAGTAGCCGTTTCCGTCAAAATTACCGTTGAATGACGCAATAGGAGTCCATTGCGTGTTTTGCAAATTAATATTATTCCCCAGTTTAAAATGCAAATTACTATTACTAAATTCTCGAACATTATTTAAATGCGTTACTGTAGTAATAATATAAGGGACAAGCTCCGTTCCATAACCGCGTTCAAACTTTTTATCCGGCGTTATAAATGGTATAATATTAAGATTAAATTGGTAATAACCCTCTTTTTTATGTCCATCATCAGATTCTTCATCAGATTCTTCTTCCAGTTCTTCTTCTGATTCTTCCTCCGGTTCATCCGGTACTACAGGACCGGCATACGTATCAAAAATCTTGTCTAGTAGTATGTAACAACTAAAACTTAACGAGGGAACGAAGGAATATCTCTCGCAGAGACGCAGAGCTCGCAGAGATGTTATTCGCAATCTTTGCCTCAAATTTTAGAAAAACATTATAAATTCATGAGATTAAGAATATATTTCTAACTAAGCGTATTCCTATGCGTTCTCCGCGTTCTCCGCGCCTCCGCGAGAGTTATTCTTTCAACTCCACGTTTTTTACAGAAGAGATTATTTTATGTGATGTTTTAGGTGTTACAAACTACTAGATACCAGCCGTTATCTACTTGACATAATTTCCCCCTTAAAGATATTATGTAATGAGTATAAAGTATTTTAGTGATCCTGAAAACCTGTCAAACGGAGGTATCGCTGTATGCCAATGAGATTCCGTCATATTCCCCTTTTTTTCGGTATCCTCCTTTCTTTGAGTTTAACTGCCTGTTGGATTACGGATAATGAAGAGCCGACCCCAAAAACTGAGATAGCTAAATTTCTGACAGCGCAGGAGGGCGGAGAAACACCGGACGATCCTATAGATTTGGTTGTTAATAAGAAAATACCGTACGGAAGCATATTTATCTGGTGGTCGGAAAGAAACGAAGGAGAAATTATCTATTACTCTACCTTGATTAAGTTGCTCAATACTCTTGCGTTTTCAAAAAAATATGTAAACCTTGATCTTTCCGGCTGCGTTATAGAAGAACCAATTTTATTACTTAGAGGTTCCGAGACAGGTATGAGTTATATTGTAAGTCTTATTCTGCCGGATGATGTCACTGAGATACATATGAGTATAAATTATATGACCGACGGAGAGCCTGTTTACGCAAGCTGGAACTCAACGAGCGAAATATATGCGGATGACAGCGGAAGCGCTAGAGCTGTTGAAAAACGACAGAATTTTATCAATATGAAATCAATCAGCGGTAAAAATATACATACCATTGGAAAATTGGTTCTCGAAAGATCTAAGCAATTGGTAGATGTTGATTTTCCGAATACTGTCAGTATCGGACGACAGGCATTTAGCAGTTGTACAAGTCTTCAGAATATTAGTTTTCCGCTAATACCAAGTATTGGTTCGGGAGCTTTCACGTATTGTTCCAATCTTGTTGATATTGATCTTTCTTCGGTACAGAATATTGAAAAATATGCTTTTTCGGGAAACAAAAGCAGCGACCTTACTATCACTATGGGCAGTGTTGCTCCTACTCTGGGTGCCGGTATATTTTCTATCCTTTCTGACAAAAACGTTACAGTTCGGGTTCCAGCTGACGCAAGCGGTTACGGAGATTTTACAGGCGACCCGCCGCAAATTATACTTTCAGGTTCAGATCAGACTCCTTGTTGGGGTAACGGTTTTCGGGGAAGAGGCTGGAAAGAAGATGCGTTTGTAAATTCAAATCCTGATTATAATTATGAAAATATTTCGCTCACCATTGTAAAAAGTACTGGAGTAGATGAGTAAAATTTTGTTTGCTTTTACGCTTACCTTTGTGTACAATGAAGATTATGATAAACACGAATGATTATAAAGTCGCGTACAATTCGTCAGTGAAACTGGAATCATGGGCATCACGTTACAGCGGGAAACTCACAAAGGATGAAGTCAATGCGGAATTTCAGTCCCTTATCGAAAAGTTTCAAAAGCTTCAGGAGCTTTTGTATGCTGACGGTTCGCAGGCGCTTCTGGTTGTGCTTCAGGCAATGGACGCTGCAGGGAAAGACTCGACCATAAAAAATGTGTTTGGTCATATCAATCCTCAGGGGTGCAATGTTGTTTCATTTAAGTCACCCAACAATGCGGAACTTGCGCACGATTATCTGTGGCGTATCCATCAGAATACTCCGCGTAAAGGGCATATAGGAGTGTTTAACCGCTCCCATTACGAGGACGTTCTTATCGTCCGCGTCAAAGAGCTTGTGCCAAAAGAACAAGTGAAAAAACGCTACGAACATATCAACAATTTTGAAACTCTCCTTGACGATGAAGGTACTCGTATCGTGAAATTTTTTCTGCACATTTCGAATGAGTATCAGAAGGAACAGCTTCAGGAAAGACTCGATACGCCGGAAAAGCTATGGAAGTTTGATACCGGCGATATTCCGGAAAGAATGCGCTGGAAGGATTATCAAAAAGCTTATGAACAGGTTTTTGAAAAGTGTTCAACACCGGCAGCGCCGTGGTATATTGTGCCCGCCGAACGCAAATGGTTTCGAAATTTTCTGGTCGTAAAAGTTCTCGTGGAAACTCTCGAATCAATGAACCTGAAATTTCCTAAAGCCAATTTTGATCCGAAAGATATAAAGATACCATAAATTATTTAAATCCGCGAAAATCAGCCTGTCAGCCCCTAGGGGAATCGAACCCCTCTTTTAAGATTGAGAATCTCATGTCCTAACCGATAGACGAAGGGGCCATGTGCTTTAACTGTAACAATTTATCCGGTGTGTTGTCAATTGGAGGAAAAATTATTCACTGTCGTAATTGATCAGCGTGGTGACAGACATAGGTTCTAATATTTGCTGATAGTTAAGAAAAGGTAAGCCGACTATTCCGAAAATTTCGGGGACTTCGGCTCCTCCTTCGATTAGCAGTGCGCTTGCGGCGTTTAGCGTGCCGCCTGTCGCGATTAGATCGTCCATTAAAAGTACGCGCTTTCCTTTTGGGACATCCGCGCTGTGAACTTCTATTTCCGCCTGAGCGTATTCAAGACTGTATTTTTTCGCAAGAGTGATGCCGGGGAGTTTTCCTTTTTTTCTGATTGGTATTACCGGAATATTTAAATTATATGCGAATGGGGCAGCGAATAAAAAACCGCGCGCTTCTATGGCGGCTACCGCTTCTATTTTTCTATCCTTATAAATTTCCACCATTTTATCTATGCAGTATCTAAAGGCGGCAGGTGTTACAAGAATGCTTGTTATATCATAAAAAAGAATTCCCTTTTTGGGAAAATCCGGAACTTTTCTGATATAGTCGTCCAAATTAAATTTTGTCATTTTTCTCTCCCAAAAGAAGTTATATGTTAATTGATTTGAGCCATTTTGTGATTTCTGTTTCGTTTGCTTTATTATTAAAATCGAAAAAAGATTCTGAGACAAACGGCTCCGCGGCACCGGCTTCGCTTGGCTTTATTATGCCGCGTAAATATTTAATCGTTTTTGTTTTAACTGAAAAGACAGCGCACTTTCTTGACGCGAGATTTATATGAGAGAGCATCTCTTCGAGAAAGTTAAAGGAAGAAGGAGAAGGATTTTCGCATCCAATGAAAAAAAAGTCCGCGGCAAGAAGCTCTGTCCCATCGAACTTATCCGCGCTCAAGACTATAGTATTAAAACCGCTTAAGTTATCTTTTATCAGAGACGCGATTGAGTGAATAACATCCGTTCCATCGGTTATAATTAACGCTTTCATACTTTACCGCTTATATCCTACAAAAAATTTAAAATTCTGTCAATTAATTGCACGAGGAACAGCTTCAGTTCCCATCCCCTGAACAGAGTAATGTACAATTATCCAAAAATTATCTTTCCTCTCAAGGAAATATGTATAGTGACGTAATTCAATGTAATTTGACATTCTGTATTTCTGAAGAACTACTACCGCCGCCTCGCTGTGGTTATATTCGGTTTTAAGAATTTCAAAATACACGGGTATCTGGGCAATAGTGCCGTCTATAACGCTCTCCTTCAGGTTTTGTCTGTAATTTTCAATCATTTGTCTGCGTCCCGCTTCGTTTTCGGCGTTAAACCTGCGTTTTAATTCCGCGTTACGGATTAGCATTTCCTGAAGATCAAGATACAGGAAAAATCTTTCCCACTGGGATTCCTGACGGGCGGTTATCATATAGGCGACAACCTCATCCGGCGGAAGCTGCTGTTTAACAAGGACGGCGCCGGTTGCGGTATCCATATCAAGAGGAATACCGTCGGGACCGGGGATAAGCGCAGGGCGAAGGCTAATATTTAAATAGTTTGTTTCGATCGGTTTTCCAAAAGGAATTTGGGAAATTATATCTTTGGAAACTTCGCTTGAAGCGCGCATCAGTTCAGGATAGAGGAAAACGCGAAGTCTGTATGATCCTGGCTGTTCCAAACGGATATAATCTCTTAAATTTTCGATGAATGAAAATGATTCGCCTGTTTCGATCGATATTTCACGGAAGAAAATCTTGCCTGTTTCGGTGCGTTTTCTAATCAATGAATTGGTTTGCGGCAGCTGGCGGTTGGTCATCGATCTTACGTCTATATCAATTGAAAAAGCGCGATCGTCGGCTAATTTGAATCGATAAGGAGATGAGCTGTTGTTTGTAATGTTTATCTGAACATAAATGGGATCGGTTTCTCTTGCGGCATTGGCGACGTAGTAAATACGTCTGTCGACAAGGCGTATGTTGAATTCAACTTCTCCCTGTTCGGATACCGGGCTTGCCGGAAGCTCAAACGCCTGAAGACCGGTTAAAACTAATAAACCGAATAAAATTGTCATTGTCAATCGAAATAAATTTTTCATTCTTTTTCCTTTTGAAACAGGTGTTCACAAGAACACACTTCTATACTATAGTAATCGGTAGAATTTAATGAATACCTTATCATTTCCTGAACTTTTAAGCAAATCAGCATCTTCAAAAGGCGTTTCCTCGCTGCTTCAGGCTGTTAAAAATTGCAACTTTCCTATTGAAATTGAGGGGAGTGAGGGCTCATTTTCCGCTATTTTGACGGCGCATTTGTATAATACGAGCGCGGGACAGCTTTTTGTTATTGTTCCTCTGGAAGAAACGGCGGACGACATTATGTTCGATCTCGCAAAGAGCGGTATTTACTGCGCGAAATTTCCGTGGTGGGGCGCTGCGCCTTACCGTGAACTGTCTTCCATGTCAGCGGTCTTCGGGGAGAGAGCAAAAGTTTTGACAGATCTGGCTCTCGGTAAAAAGGGCGTTTATGTAATCCCCGAACGCGCTTTTTTAACCCCGCTGCCTCCGCCCGAATATTTTAGAAACCTTCTTGTAAGCCTAAAACCCTCCGGACAGATTGATGTAACAACCCTGTCAAAAACGCTTATCTCTTTCGGCTACACGCGCGTTCCCGGAGCGCAGGTTCACGGAGAGTTTGCCCTGAGAGGAGAGGTTCTTGATATTTTTATGGGCGGCGGCGCGGAATACGGCGATGATGAAGCGTACAGAATCCTTTTTGATTTTGATAAAATTGAAAGTATTAAAAAATTCGATCCTATGATGCAAAGCACGACAAAAGAAAAAATCGATAAATTAAACATTCGTCCAATGAAGGAAGTAGTCTGGACAGACGATAGAATCGAAACGCTCGAAAAAAATCTTAAATGCTGCAAAGAATTTTCTGAAGGAGGAAAATCCGTAATAGATGATCTTATTTCCACTCGATGTACAAAAGGCGAGGAGATGTTTTTTCCGCTTTGTTTTGACAGGGAGCAGGGAGCAGGGAACAGGGATTTTGAAATAACTCTTAGCTCTCAATTTAATTCAATTCTTGATTACATTGCCCCTGACGGAATTTTGGTTTTAATTGACAGTGAACGGCTTGAGAATATGCATGAAAGTTTAATGCGCGAGTATCAGGGGCAGTATTCGCAATCAAGACGGGAAAAGCGCGAATTCCCGCTGCCCGAAAGGCTGCTTCTAAATTATAAAGAATTATTAAATAAGTACGTTGAACGCTCTTCTTCTACGGCCGCTGAAAAAAACAACGTTTCCCGCATCATTTCATTCCGCTCAATAAAAGGACAGCGCAAAGAGGGACACACTCATATTGAATTACCCTGCGAGCCCGCGCGAAGTTTCTTCGGCAATATGGATTACCTAAAGGAAGAGTTTTCTTCTATTCTCGCCGGCGGATGGCAGATAACGCTTGCCGCGGAATCGGAAGTGCAGGCGGACCGCATCAAAATGATTTTAGAGCCGCACAAATCGCTTTCCGTTATGACAACGCCTCTGTCGGCTGGTTTCTCTCTTCCGGACATCAAATTCATGCTTGTTCAGGAAAACGAAATTTTCGGAAGGCGAAGGCGTATAGCTCGATCTTTAAAAACAGTAAAGTCCAGTCCTATCGATACGTTTGTCGAAATTAATCCGGGCGATTATATTGTCCATGTGAATCACGGGATTGGGCAGTTCAAGTGTATAGAGCGCATGACGGCTTTCGGGCATGAGAGAGATTATATAAAAATTGAATACGCGGGAGAGGAAACAGTTTTTATTCCTGTCGAGCAGTTGAACCTTGTTCAGCGTTATATCGGCAATGAAGGACAGCCTCCGCGTCTTGACACAATTGGATCAAAGAGCTGGGAGACAAGAAAAACAAGAGTTAAAAAATCCGTTGAAGATATCGCGCAAAGGCTTATCGAATTGTATTCAAAAAGAAAAAAAGCGCAAGGGTTCGCGTTTCCTAAAGATACTGAATGGCAAACCATGTTTGAAGCCGCCTTTCCCTTTGAAGAAACGGAAGATCAACTGCGCTGTATAAGCGAAATTAAAAGCGATATGGAAAGCGTATCTCCGATGGACAGGCTTGTGTGCGGAGATGTCGGCTACGGAAAAACCGAAGTCGCGATCCGCGCCTGCTTTAAAGCGATAATGGGCGGTAAACAGGCGGCTTTCCTGGCGCCTACAACGATTTTAGTCGAGCAGCACTATGAAAACTTTATTGAGCGTTTTTCTCAATTCCCGGTAAAAATCGCGATGCTTTCGCGTTTTGTCGATCAAAAAAAGACGCATATCATTTTAGAGCAGCTTAAAAAGGGCGAAATCGATTTATTAATAGGAACGCATCGAATCATTCAGCGTGATGTGCAATTTAAAAATTTAGGTTTTATCGTTATTGACGAAGAGCAGAGATTCGGCGTTAAGGACAAAGAGCGTTTAAAAGAATTTAAAACAAATGTTGACTGTCTTACGTTATCCGCGACGCCTATTCCGCGTACTCTTCATATGAGTCTTGTAAAAATACGCGATATGAGTCTTTTAGCGACGGCTCCTCCCGGACGCCACCCGATAGAAACAATCGTCGATGAATATGACAATGAACTGATCGCGGAGGCTATCCGAAAAGAAGCGGAAAGGGGAGGGCAGGTGTTTTTCCTGCACAACCGCATCGAAACGTTACGCGAAACACGGCTCAAACTGGAACGCTTAGTTCCGGAAATGCTGATAGAAACCGCGCACGGGCAGATGGATTCCCGCGAACTTGAGGACGTTATGCGCCGTTTTATTCACGGAGGTTTTCATGTTTTGGTTTCCACGACAATCATAGAAAACGGGATCGATATTCCAAACGTAAACACAATCATAATCGATCGCGCCGATATGTACGGAGTGTCTCAACTCTATCAGCTCAGGGGAAGAGTAGGGCGCTGCGACAGGGTAGCGTACGCGTATCTTTTTTATCCCGAACAAAAATCGTTATCTGAAATCGCCATGAAAAGATTACAAACAATTTCGGATTTTACAGAGCTGGGAAGCGGTTTTAAAATCGCGATGAAAGATATGGAAATACGGGGAGCGGGAAACCTTCTGGGAAGAGAACAATCAGGAGACATATATTCTGTCGGTTTTGATCTTTATGTTAAACTTTTGGAAGATGCGGTAAGACGCCTTGAAGATTCAAATTATGAATCGGAAACAGAAGCTCTTATGGAATTAGAATATTCCGGTTTCGTTCCGGATTCTTACATTGATTCACCTCAGGAAAAAATGGAAGTATATAAAATGATCGCGGCAATCAGAGAAAAAGAAGATTTAGAGCGCGTTTATTCAGAACTAATTGATCGTTTTGGTCCGCTTCCCAATGAAGCGTCTTCTTTGCTTTCACTCGCGGAAATACGAATATTATGCAGGCAGTTGTCAGTATCATCGTTAAAGGAAAGAGCGGGCGTTGTGCGTATTGAGTTCGCGAAAGTAGCGAACGTTAAAGTGGATCGTCTTGTCAGATTAATGCAAACATCAGGCGGAAAGATAAAACCCGATCCAAAAAAGCCGAACGCTCTGTTAGTCGCCACAGGAAGTATCGGTTTACAGGAAAAAAGCGAATTCTTACGCGAGAAACTTTCGGCTCTTGTCGGATAGAAAACTAATTTACATCAATTAAATACCCATGCTATTCCGGTTGTTAAAGTTAAATTATACGGAAATGGCGTCCATCCTGTTGATGCTATTGTATTCGGTATTGTAGACCAGGTAACCGATGCAATATTCCAACCAGCTCTTATATCAAATGCCAGTGATTTTACATTAAAACGCCAACCGAGTAATATTTCTGGTGTTAAATTAAAAATAAGATAATTCGTAATTCTATTATTCCAGAAAAACTGACGAAGTATAAATCCTAAACTCAATCCTCCGTTCCAATTCATAAATTGCTCAAACGGATACCAGATATAGCCGAGTTGAAGTTGCGTGTCCCAAACAACAAGATCGGAAGGACCTGTTGAAAATCTTATCTCAAGGGAGTGTGCCTTTGAAAAATACATTCCTCCATAGAGTGCTAATCCAAATTCCTGACCGGATGCAATCCCAAAGCCGGTAACATAAGTAGCAATAGGATTTGGTAAAAAGGAAAATAATGCCAACGGGTTTATTCCCGCATAAAACGTTATCTTTTTATTGTCCTTTTGCATTTCCAAGTGCTGGTTTTCTTCTGCTGCAAGATATTGAAAAAATACGAGAAGCAATACCATAAAAAATAATTTTCTGTTTATCTGCATCTGACCACACCGTAAATATAACCTTCCCTATTGGCAGAACTTGCTTTTAGTTCACCGCTTGGAGAAGTTAAAAAGAGTTTGCCGTCATAAGCAGTGCCATGTTCTGTGCCAATGCGGTTTGCGCTTAAATTCCATGTAAAAGTAAATTTCCATTTTTGAATTATATTGTTTGTAGCTCTTTCCGGATTTGCAAACGAGTGTAAAACCAATTCTGCTCCTGATTTATGAATTTGTTTATGTGTTTTCAAATAATTGCCGTCAGAACATATAATTGTAGTAACTTTGATATCGTCAATAATATCCAAACCAATGCCTTTACCTGCCCTAAAACCGTTTTCTATATCCCAATCTCCTAAATATATTTTGTGATAAACCGACAAAATATCACCGTCTGGTCCAATTAAAACCTGAGCGTTGTATAAATCGTCATCCATTAATTGTACCATGCCAATTGAAATGTAAACTTTATGCTCTATTGCTTTTTGCGATATTGAGTTCGTCGTAACACCCGGAATTACCTCTGCCAATGAACGCTGATATTCTAATGGATTTGAAGGATTGTAATAAAAACCAAGTATTGTTTCAGGAAACAGTATAAGCCGCGTATTTGGCTGTTCCGTCTTTATTTTATCAATAAACGCGATGATTTTTTCACGATTTGCT
>Ga0209755_10008871_pt1 | contig 10681 bp, 8 predicted proteins | sample TergutCo191P1_FD_187301 | JGI IMG/M metagenome (GOLD analysis project Ga0209755, IMG submission 187301) | Cornitermes sp. P1 segment gut microbial communities from Petit-Saut dam, French Guiana - Co191P1 (SPAdes) (version 2) | ecosystem: Host-associated > Arthropoda: Insects > Digestive system >... | reverse complement strand
GTAATTTGGCCCTACTTAAACCACATTGGAATTTTCTCGACAGATTTTTCACGAAAGTTCCAAATATCATCACGAAAATCTGTCCAGTGGAGACGAGTTGATTCGTACAGTCTCCCCCAGACTGACAAGGCAAATGCAGGGACGTTACCTTGACCACACGATCATCGATTAGTTTCAAATCTTCGTCCATCATTCACTTGTCTTCCTAACATCGAAAGTATACAGCCTAAAATGCCGACAATGATGTAAAGCAGTGTTTCTCAACCGCCGGGCCGCGGCCCGGTACCGGACCCTGGCATCAATTATACCGGGCCGCGAGAGGTTCTGGAATTTGTCGTTTTAGTTTTCTAAGCATTTTTCATTAATAAATATTTAATAGTTGAAATATTCTGAGGAGAATAATATTCGTGAATGTGTGATGTTGGCCTGAGGAAACTACAATACGTGCTACAAGACTTCATTAGTCCAGTGATTTATAACTAATTTAAATGTAATTTTATATTTGTCAACATGCCACACAGTATACATAAGTGTACTAATACTCTTTATGATTATGCTGTAATTAAATATTAATATTTATGTTAGTTTAATGTACGAACTTACAAATTTGAAAGGTATTTACCAGTAAAAATATTCGGATCAGGCCCTCGTCTTATGAAAAAAAGAATTTACCGGGCCGCGGTCTCACAAAAATCGAGAAACAATGTTATAAAGTAAACCCCTAAAACAAGAAAGCATATCTGATAAACTGACTAAATGACCGATTTTAAATATTCTGGATCAGCTTGGACGTCTCACGCTCAGTAAAAACTTAAACTCACACTTGAATTGATTCTGGACCATTTCGGTCAACTCCATATTGAACGTTTCGATATTTTTGTTTAACTGGGCTTTATCTTCATTCCTTTAATATTAATTCCAAATTTATATTTACCTTACAGGTTTACTTTCGTAATACTGTAAATGTTTTTGGTCTCTCCCATCCCAACCAGCCCTTTGCATCGTCCTTTATTATACTTTATTATACTGCAGTGTTAAAGTACATCAGTGCGCACATCAAAATACATCGAAATATAATAGCAGTAGTTGTGTCACAACCACTGCCTACAATTTCCATTCCGTAACTTAGGAGCCATCACATTTTTCAATACAACTGATCTCAGAACAGGTCTATCAACTTGTTCAACGCAAAAGAATGAAATCAAATGGTAACTGATCTTGACAGTATGAGTATTTCACACAAACTGCTGACAGTTCACAGACTCAATGAAGCATATCATAATTATACTCATAGAAAATTTCGAATTGTCCATCACAATCATCCATCATAATTACAACAGCAAATGTGATCTTACTGTGAGATGTATTCTTATGTTCAAAATTACAAGCAAACTTGCAAAATCAAAACCAAAATTTACAATAACAAGAACAATCACCACACAGTCCCCCAACATTTTAATTAATAACAGCAAGATAATTCAAACTTAGGAGTATTTCAACAAAGTTTCTCATACTCAGCAAGCAATATTCGAAATGTATTTATTTATATTTGTGTTGGTTTATTTCCTCATTTATTTATTATTATGTATTTATCTTTAATTAATTACATAATTTTTATTTATTTATTTATTTATTTATAGCTTCTTTTAGACCTTTTTAGTAGCGCACACAGTATACCATAGAATGATAGAATGGATAATGAATAACAAACTAGAAAAAGCGTGAAGAGTAGTGGTTGTCGCCTAATGACTTATTATTCCGGCATTTGTCTGGGAGTTGAGGAAAATCACGAAGAACGTCAGCCAACGTAACTAAATGCACAGATTTAAATCTGGCACCTGTTGAATATTTACTCGAACGAAACGTTCTATGAATGAAAAAACAAAAGCACGGACGTATGCCAGGTCTCCGAAATGAGACACAATACAGTTAAAAGGCAAGTTTCCAATTCATCATGAAACGTACTACTTACATCGATTATCCTTATGTCGGAGGCAACACGTTTCTCCGAAACGTATGACTTATGTACCAAGCTACAAACGACCGTACTATAATTCTCACTACTATGAGAACCTCACAGCATAAATGCTGGTACGTAAGATTTTGATGTCTTATGCCAAGAAACAGTTTATTTCATTCTGTGTAAATGAAGTAGTGATAATGTTAAGCAGTTAATGATCAGACAAGGTGTAATCATTTTATGATAATATTGCTCGTCTAAGGGAGCTGAAAACTATAATCTGATTTGTGGGCCATAATGTCACGCACCTGCCATCTATTAAAGAACTCACAAGTGTGGGACTCAGCGCTCCAGGAGAGCAATTTGCGAACTGCCAGTGCAACTGCGAATTTCGCCAGTCAACTCTTCTTTGTGTGGAAGACAGCACCATCTAGTGTTTCTGTTTAGTTTACAAGATCATTGCTCTGTAAAGTTCAAGTTTCGGGCAAAAAGTAAAGTGCTGTAACGGTGTTTCGAAAGGATTTATTGCTTTGAAATTTACAGTTGAGCTCAGTTTTATTCTCAGATGTCGTTCCGAACGAAACTTTTGGCTCTTGTAGATGTCCTTTTGCGTGTACCTCCGCTGTTCATCATGGATGAGTTGCTAAGAATTGGGCTCGGGGTACCTCAAGGTGACAGTAATCATTATAACTCATCATCTGAAGTAGACTATGCAGATGCCGGCATAATAGGAGAAACAGTGATACCTACAATTTCCGTTTATTCAGAATCCGAAGGCCACTATCATACTCAGTTTTATAAAGTTTTCATAGTTCCATCCTTAAAATACCTTCTGTCATGTTTGGGTAAGTATCGCCTGTAGCGTAATAGAACATTAATTCATGTGTACTCGCTTTAGATTTATTAATGTGCGATCATGACGTTTAGATAATGTGGTGACAACGTATTTCGTCGTATGACATTCCTCAGTTATCTAATTATCTTCCAGTCTGTGCCCTGCAGTAAAAAAATTACATAATCGTTGTTACTGTAATCGTTTAATTTACTACACATATGAAGTATGCAAATGAAATTCTAATCCAAATCATTTGTTTCTTAACAGTAAAATAAAATTATGTCAAATTGTGCTCATGCTTTTATTCTTTTAAATTATTTTCATGACCCTTAATTGTTTCAACACATAATGTTCATCTGTTTAAAGTAGTGATTTACCTCTATATGGACTACAATAGGTATAGGTGGATAGGCTGCTGTTTCCAGTATATTTTATTTATATTGTAATAATTAAGTGTTTACTGTTGTAAATAGGTATTAACATTAACTAAACTGCAACAACATGTATTGGTACAGGGCATTTTGTTATATCATTGGTCTTTGCTTTCTACCCACATCCTTACACTATTTATACAGTGTTTTCATATTATGAAACAGAAGAAATGCTGTACAAGCAAGCCAGTCTAAACAAGTTCTGCACTTTTGCTACGTTCACGCTGAGTCTTGCTGTGAAAACCTTGCATAATCAAGGTTGTTACAACATTATAAAATAATAACTGGTATGAATGGAAGAATTACAGCCTTTTGAGATATGATGGTTGTGTAGCATGGTACCTAATTTTCATTGTTTTGAAATAACATAATGTACCTTGAGAGTAGTAGATATCTTTTAGATGGATGCACCAGGTTCATTCAGAAGTTGGTAAATGGCTAACAGACTGCTTGTGTTGCATCCCATAAGTCACCACCATGAGAACCTGAAATCTTATTTTTAATATTTAATCTGAAGAGTATATTAATGTCTATTTTCTTTTGCCAGGAATTATCTCAGCCTTGTGCGTGTTTTTGCTGTGGACCAAACACCTAGTCATTGTATACCTATATCTGATTTCTGTCGGGATCGTCTTTATTTCATACTGGACAAATGTGAGCACTATGAAGACTGTGATCACAGCCATGACAGTCAATGATACAGCAAGTGGTATGGGAACTGAAGCTTATACCAGCATATTAGAAGACCTTCTGTCACTAAATCTAGGAAGACTATTGGACTCCAGAGGATATGGTTTTATCGTGATTCAAAATTATGCCTTACAGTGTCTGCTAGCATTCATCTTTAACTACGTACATCTAGGGCCGCGTTATCCACTTGTCCAAAAACTGCTTCCTATAAGTTTCATGGCACCTTCCATTTTAGCTATTCTCCCATTTCCTACATCGATCCTACAGCATGCACCTGTGTTTGCAGCATTGCTTCCACTGGCGCTCGTCAAGTTTGTTCTGTGGTGCAGTGCCCTCACTGTGGTTCAGACTGTATATGGTGGTTATCAGCATGCACGCAATCTTCTTAGTAACTTTGGTCTGTCAACATTAGTTGAAACAGAATGGATGCGTCTTAACGTTCCCACAGTCCTGCGTACATTCTGGCTTCTCCGCGTAGCAGAACACATGGCATCATTACTGTCAAACCATTTGAGTGCTTCAGATGGACAACAAGCCCATCTAAACCTGCTAGCCTTCACGACTGTGCTCAGCATCATTAAGAGTTTGTTGGTCCGTGGGTGTGAGACCTTAACTGCCGTTCTTGGCATGACAAGCATTGTCTCTTACATATGTCACTACATTGGTTGTTTTTTTCAGTGGATTCTTCTTACAGAGGATGATGATGACAAAAGCATTGGGACAGTGTCAGCCATCTTATTTTATATCCTGGCTCTGCAGACAGGCCTTACTGGACTTGATCCAGAAAAACGTTTCGTTCGCTTGTGCCGTAACTTCTGTTTGCTGTTCACAGCCCTTCTCCACTTTGTACATAATATTGTAAATCCCTTGCTGATGTCTCTTAGTGCCTCACACAATCCTTCCCTACATCGACACATCCGCGCATTGGCTGTCTGTGCTTTCCTTATATTATTTCCAACGTCACTATTGGTGTACCTATGGTCCCAGCATGCCACCAGTACCTGGCTCCTAGCTGTGTCTGCCTTCAGCATTGAAGTTATAGTCAAGGTTGTGGTATCCCTTATGATCTACTCACTCTTTCTGGTGGATGCATATCGCAGCTCTTTCTGGGAGAAATTGGATGATTATGTGTACTACATACGAGCTTTTGGTAATACTGTGGAATTCTGTTTTGGAATTTTTCTTTTTTTCAATGGTGCATGGATCCTGATCTTTGAATCTGGTGGGGCAATAAGAGCAATCATGATGTGTATACATGCATATTTCAACATCTGGTGTGAGGCACGGGCTGGATGGAGCGTGTTCATGAAGCGCCGCACGGCAGTCAACAAGATCAATTCTCTCCCCGAAGCCAATGCTGACCAACTCCACCGTCTTGATGACGTCTGTGCCATATGCTACCAGGAAATGAAGAATGCAAAGATCACTCGCTGTAATCATTTCTTCCATGGTGTTTGCCTCCGAAAATGGCTGTACGTGCAGGACCGCTGTCCTCTTTGCCATGACATCCTTTATAAAGTCGAGACAGAGACTACAAAAGACAATTCCAGCAGTGATGACGCGACAGATAGCAGTAATAATGAAGTCATAATCCCTCCTGTGGGAGAAGGTAGAGATGGACCTGAGGAACTCGTACTTCCAAGTAGCAGTAGCAGTAGCAGCAGCAGCAGCAGCAGCAGTACTAGTAATAGTAGTAAGAGTAATAGTGGTGGTAGTAGTAGGAGTAGTAGTAATAGTAATAGTAGTAGTAGTAGCAGTAGCAGTAGTAGTAGTAGTACTGGTACTAGTAACAGCAGCGGTAATAGCAGTAATCCAGAAATGGCTGAAAGACAATCTGCTGATGTGACAAGGTGAATGAAAACTTTAACTAGGTCTGTAAAATAGACATGTTATGGATAAGTCAGTGGTTTATGGGGCAAAATCAGTGGAGGCCATAAAAACTTGACATAGTGATTCAGTGGTGATATAGAATTTGACATTTTGTGTCAGAAAAAATATTAACCCTATGCAAGTCGGTTTTATTTTTAAAGTCAAAGATTCATAACCTCCAGAATTTTCGGTACATTACCAACTGGTGTACCTATTGCTTTTTTCCAGTAGTGGACCACATGTAGCTCAAGATACAGCTCTCTGACCACAGAAACTGGGAAAATGTAGGGGGGGAAGTGCGAGTTAAAGGTATGTGTGGCTCTCATTGCATAGAGTTGCAAAGCCTGATCCCAAACTATGCTAGGGACATATAATTCAGTTTCAGTACAGTCATTGAATTACCCTTTTTCATGAGAGCTTTCTTTAAAGATATGTTCTTATATTACTTCTAGAGGACTGAAGTGTCTTATGTCAGACTATCCTTAGTAACACAAATATGATCATAGTTTCTCTGAAATATATGCACTAGTAACTTGTACATTAAGGACAATCAATTTTATCAAGAATGAAATGGGTTTCCTTCCTTCTGTCAGTGGTTTGCTGGTGCATATACACAATTACCTATATAAAAATATTGCTTAGCCACTTGAAAATACGTAATTGTGTTTGGACATGCGTTTTATGTGTACAACTGCTTGGTCTGTTATCACTCCTGGTTTGAAGCAGTAAACTTTAACCTACATAGTTTTTTAAATGTTTCCTGTCATTTATGTTATTGAGAATTTTTCACTCATCTCACATTTTTCCTCTTTTTAAATATTAACAAGTGCTGATTTGTATCACATGGTAGTATGGTATGACATTGAAGGATGTCTGACCCTAAAAAAGATCAAAAAAACATAACAGGATTTGCATTAGGTGAATAATATTTGTATTTTATTAGTTCCAGTTTAATTCAAACATGTGCATTTAGTGTGTCATTATACCAGTTTATAGCAGATTTTACATCTGCACTGTATAATAAAAAATAATTTTAGGAATGCTGGGGAAAAAAGTTTTAGAATGTCTTAAAATTGATAATTACTGCACTTTCTTCACAAACATGACCTATAATAAAGTTCTGATTTTTATTTGTTTCACTTTTTTCAGTGAAGTATCAACAAGTCAACAAAATTAATAACTTATTAACAAGTGTAATCTGTGCTTTCCTTTACTTCAAGAATGTCTGAAGTATGGAATAGTTGTTTTCCTCATCTGTTTAGTGTAAGAATGCATTCATAATCTCGTGCTTGTGCACCAAACTTTACTGCTCCAAATTTGAACTGTCTCTGGAATTTCTGTCATGACACTTCTGCCTGCCAGAAGACTGAAAATTTTAAATCCCAACCTATAGTATATGTTGCTTACAAACCCTACAGAATGCCACATTACTATGTATCTCAACGTGGGACCTCATCCTTTTCCACAAATGATACTATGGTGCCTTGCTCATGACACTATAACCATTACATTTACTTGAAGAAAATGCACTACCAAATTACAAAAAGGAGTGTAATATAAATGCTGTTATGTAATATTGACCCTTGAAGACTGGACAGATAGGTTGTCCAAAAAGTCAATAGGAAATTACCACTACTTACTGTGTAATAACCCAGAAGAGCACAGTTCTCTTTTCTGGTAGAGGGAATGTTGCTACATTTATATTTATTGTGCTTTTAGGTTTATCAGAGACCAGTTCTGTTTCTTTATTTCAACTTTTAAGAGTCAACAGTCTTGTGTAAATTGATGTGGACTGTGTATTTACAAATGATCTTCCTGATTTAAAAATACTGTAAAAGAGAAACCACTGATAATAAAGTACCATGTTTGTGCTCTTTGTTATATTATTGAAGGAGTTTCTTCTCGTAATATAATGATTCGCACTTCAGAGGCAAGACGCATCACATCATCATGTAATGTTAAATTTTTTGTAATGTTAAGTGAGTTCCTTGTTACTACAACATGTAATATCCTCAGGTTTTCAATGCAGGAGATGGTATCCATGTGTAGAGGAGGGTTGTAGATGTGCTGAATAAGCACTTGCAGACAGTAGACAAGGGTTGTCCCCTATTCTGGGAGTCAGGCTAGCATGGTAGCAACTTGTGCCCCCAAAAATTGAGCTTGTTACAGAATATTACTTGAGGCCTTGGATTTAGACATATGACATTTGGTGTGTGGAATGTTGGTGGTCTCTACGGAACAGACGAACTGAACACAGTAGCAAGTGTTTGTTATGGTGATAAAGTTTGTTAAAACCAGAATCTTTTACATAATACTAAGGGATCACTGGTGTGATGTTACTCATCTGAATGCTCATGCCACAAATGAAGATGAAAGTGATGCTGGAAAGATAGCTTTTATGAGAAGCTAAAGCATACATTTAGTGAGTTTTTGAAGTACTGCATGAGAATGTTGTTAGCTCATTTCAAAGCAAATGTAGTGTGAGAAATTATTTTAATATAATAATTGAAAATGAGAGTTTACATGAAAAGAGTAATAATATGGTTAGAATATTAAACATTTCCACATCCACAATCTGTGAAGTCTGAACTGTTCCCACATGGAATCATTTATAAATACACTTGAACATCTCCTGATGGTAGAATATATCAAATTAACCACAGCCTCATAGGTGAACATGATATCTGACCTTTCAGAGAAGATGATGTGATACTGACCATTTTATGGTGCTTAAAAGTTAGGGCAATAATGTCAGTAAGAATATTAGTTTTTAGATTTTCATGGCGGGGAATGTTCAGATGTGGTCTTGTGTGTTGTGACACTGTAGAGTCTTGTACATGGATACTGGTGTTTAGAAAGAACCACATTCTAACTCCCATACCTCCTTCTACATTTATGATTGGTCACCTTCCTAGCAACCCCAGAAGTGAAGTGTGTGCGTGCGTGTGTGTGTTTGTAAATGATGAGGAAGATGTTGAGATTATATAACATCCATGATGGTTGAATGATTGGTGAAATGATCCTGTTAAAGGAAAACAGAATTACTTGCAGAAAACCCTTGTTTGCCACTTTGTCCACCAGTAATCCCACATGGATTTGCCTGGGACTGAACCCAGCCTCCGTGGTGAGAGATTGATGACTGACTGTCTGGGTCTTTGGCACAGTGTGCATGTTTGTTATCCATATGCAAGACTACACAGTCTTGCATGTGGATATATATGCAATCCATAAGACCATAATCTGACAAATACAAAAATTTGATATGGAGAGATTCAGTTTCAAGAAGTTAAACCACACTGACATCAAAGACTAGTATCAAGTTAAAATCTGTAACAGTTTGTAGCTTTTGACAACTTGGGTGGTAAGGAGGTCATCAGTTGGCCTTGGGAGAATGAAAGAAGAGAATGAAAAACTTGAGCCAAAAGGAATATTAAGTAACTATGAATCACAACAGTGTAAACCAGTGAGCAGTGTTTGTAGTAGGGTGCTTAAAAGTATTACATTAAATGAAGCAAGCTAAATTCTGTTGGTTGCTGAATCCAGGCCAAATGAATGCAGTCTAAGCAGTGTGAAATGTAAAGCTAATAGTCACTTCAGGAGCAAAAGGGAGTATTTGAAAGACAAAATTTGTGGGCCTGAAACAAATGTAAGAACATAAGTACTGCAGATATCTTACAGGGGCACAGATGAATTTAACAAGTGGTATAAACCTGAACTTGTGTGGCATTGGAAAAGTGATCTGTTTCCAGTGTCTTCAATAGATGGAAGTATTATCATATATGTCAACAATTGAATGTCCATGGTCCTAACATTATGGGCAAACTGAAATGCACATAGAAAAGCTGTCAGTAACAGAACTAGTTTTTTGGAGGTGCAGAATGTCAGTAGGAGTTGACAAGGTATAATCTGCCAGATATTGGTCATACTTCATTACATCCAAGCATGAGGTAAAAGATGACAAGTTTCACAAATTTTATTAATTGTATTTGGAACAAGGAAGCACTGCCATACCAGTAAACAAAATTTTGTATTGTATATGTTTAAATTCATGAAAATGATAATTTTAGTAACTACCCACTGATATTACTGTTACCAGCAACACACAAAATTATTATCCTTCTGTTGAGATACACTGACAAATTTACTGATGTTCATCAGTGTCAATTTCTGATCAGATGACTGGACAGGAGGTTACTACAGACAGATTCTGCCCTCAGGATGGCAGAAAAAATTATACCCATGGGAAAATATCAACCTGGAGACCTAAGAAGCAGATGGCACAGTAACATTCAAGTGAATCTTAGGGGAGGATGGGAAATTAATGGAACTGGTGCAGATTGCATCCAATGCTGCAGACTTTGGCATTTGCACTATTGAAAATTTTGGTCCTTCTACAATGCTGTTACCTCTGTTGTACGTGGCAGTTCGTAAGAGATTTCATTTTAAATACTTGAAGATTTTGGGGATGAGCAATCTTTACCGTCTGTAAATAAAAATGTTCTTTCACACATATTTTCATAGGAATTGCACTATTCCTTTAGCATTAAATGACTCTTTAAAACACTTTAAAAAATTTTTATCATTTGTACTTTCACTATGTATGTATTGTTCAGGGTGTGCTTTCCTGACAGTTATAGCTGAAAAACACATGCATAGGCCTAAGTTACAGGAATTTTTTCCAGGCTCAAGCATTATTAGCCTTTTGGTGCCAGAATTATTTTTTCTAATTTTAGCACACCCTGTATATAAAATGTGAATAATACAGGAACCAAATACGTTAAATTATGAAACAAACTGCATTTTGAAGAGAAAAAAACGGAGAGTATATACCATGTTTAAAATATTCAGTACCTATATTTGTTAAATAAATATATAAAATGCAACGTTTAGAGGTTA
>Ga0209755_10008870_pt1 | contig 10681 bp, 5 predicted proteins | sample TergutCo191P1_FD_187301 | JGI IMG/M metagenome (GOLD analysis project Ga0209755, IMG submission 187301) | Cornitermes sp. P1 segment gut microbial communities from Petit-Saut dam, French Guiana - Co191P1 (SPAdes) (version 2) | ecosystem: Host-associated > Arthropoda: Insects > Digestive system >... | reverse complement strand
AAAAAAAATGTTGGAAATTTATATTAAATTTTGTCCTAAATGTGTGTTGTGAACTGTTTTATCTTATATGACCTGACAAGTCATCCCCCCACTACAGCACACTGAAACAGGCAACTGACCTACAGACGAAACTTGGTGCGTCAGCTGATTGGTACATTCTCGTCTCGCAAGCGTACAGGCTGGAAGAGAAGTTTGCCCATCGGAACTGCATTCCCTAACCTTTCCTTACTCTTCAAAACGTATCAGGCCGCGCAAAAGTGTGTGCTTTGTGTATAGAGAGAAAGAAAAAATTTCCATCTGTAAGGGGTAAACAGACAGCATATAAATGTAAGCATTGTGACCTTCCATTGTGCCGTGTGGGGTGTTTTTTGGAATACCACGAGCAGCGAAATGTGGAGGTTCAAAATTAGGCGTGTATGTTATTACGTGCATAAATTTATTACGAATAAGATAAAAAAATAATTAGCATTCTGTCTTTTTTAGTTTAATTGTTATGATTTTTTTTCTGGAGGGGAGACCTGTTTCTAGTGTAGTACGTAAATTTAAATGCCCGCTGAAAAAAACGCGGTCATTCTGCCCTTGCAATAGGGCTTTAAATGGGAGCGGCAAAGGGTTAAAAATTTTCAAGGAAAATGTTTAAAGTAAATAATTCTTTCGGTATTCCCTTTACAGATTCTTAAATCCGAAATGAAAGATGGAAGTTGTGTTACATACCGACAATATATTGTACCCATTGTTATTATTCAATAAATGCTGATAAATCTTTGTTTTACAAGAAAGCGTGACACTTTTGGCACAATAAACTGAAATGTATCGTCATCCATTCTGGTGTACTTCATATCTTTACATTTTAATTCCTACGTTAAGGCTTAATGGGTCAACTTCATTCCACGTATGGCTATGTAATTTTTAAGCAAAATAATTTTTTTTCTGTATTCTTTAATAGAAAAGCAATTGTCTTGATTGCGCTTATATTGCTGCACAGGTATGGAGCAGATATTGGTCCATCACCTTAGAAATTTGATTAAAACTTTGACGTAATTTACCATTACATAGAATCAGTTCATTAATTATATGTTTCACGAAATATTCCATTATGATTGTCACAGATATTTGATAGTGTAATACAGGCCTGGGCCCACCATGGCCTTTGTGTCTGTCGAAGAATGTTTGGTTGACGGGAGTCCGCGAAAATAAAGCGTTGGCCTGTGGTTGCTGGAGGGAAGTGTGCGCCCAAAAGGGTACCGTGCGGCCAGTGAGAGTCGATTGGCTTTGAACCATTCATTTAATGATTCAAACATCCAACATTTTTAAAATCTTTGGCTTTATAATTGGTAAATATCAATCAGTGTAATTTGCAAGTGACATATTTTCAAAGAATAGTTTTTTAAGTTTATAGTTATAACTTAATCGATTTTTTTTACTTCACCCCGTCGCTCGCCTTCACTGCGTGACCACTGTTAGGTAGAGGCGCATGCGCGCAGGGACAATTCGGGTCGTGTTTTCGGAGCCTTGCTATCATTCAGGAATAACCGCAGCGCCACTCTCGGCAGACTACGACATCGTTGCACTCTCTTCCCATGTAGATGCGAAATTAATACCTCTCCACCCTTACCCGTGCATTTCATGCTTATTTTCTTTAATCCATGCTAGTTATGTTGTTTGATCAGTTCTATTTCGCAGTCTAACATCCGTGGTGCTGAATGTGTGTAATGGTTGTATGGCTTGTTTGTAGTTACAGTTAGATGTGGTATTCTAAATCCGCAGCATCCGACCAATTTTAATCTCAATTGTGTAATAGGACGTAGTATTCCTGTAGCAGGAAAATGAGAGCTAAGGTAATTGATTTGTTTGTAATGTTTTGTGTGCTTTACACTTCAACACGTGTATGAATATTGGTCGTATTTATGGCTGAGGTCAAATGTGTGTAATATGTGGATTTATAACACAACTTGTGGAATGTGGTTAGTAACATGTGAATGTAATTATGTTTGCGTAGTGTGGAAATCATCTTTCCATAGTTTGATAGTAGTTTATTCACTTTGCAGTTTTCCATTCGCTCAGATTGCAGACTCCACATTTTTGGATGGGAGCAAAACGAACCAGGGCTAAAGCTCTATCATTAATAATAATAATAATAATTTTATTAAAAATGCCATAGATCCATCTTTGGTTACAGATGCCACTGGATGTGGAATTTGTCCAACTACACTATACAGTATAGCTAAATAAGGCCATTATACATTTTCAGTGCTCTTAACAAATACAATATTAGTAAGTGAAACAGATTTTTATATCAGCAGGCATTACAAGTAATTAAAATGAGACCTGTTATGTAGATACATTTCGATAACGCAGCACACAACTGCAGCTTAAGATTTAGCGCTTTGATATATTCTTCCAGAGTTCAGAATGTTTTAAGGTGGTGATATTTACCTAAGTACAATTTGAATCTTTTAACATCAGAAGGGTAATTTTTTTTTGTGTTGGAGGGGAGACTTTTAAAAACTTTAATGCGAAAATAATAAGCTGCTTTCAGATACTATGATAGGTTAGCCTGAGGCTGATAAAGGTTAGAATTTTGCCTAGTATTAAAACCGTGTATTTCTGAATTAACATGGAAAATATTCTTATTGTTCACAATGAATGGCAAAAGAGAGTGTATGTACTGAGGCTGTAATTGTAGTATCCTCTGTTTCTTAACCAGTCCTCTACAGGAATCCCTTGGTCTTGACCCAGTAATGATTGTAATTGCCCTCTGTTGAAGTCAAAAGATGTGAAGACTGATTAAAGAATTGCCCCAAAAGATTATTAGGGGTCTGGAATTTTGGAACTTTCATAATTAGATGTATACTAATGTTGCAGTGGAGGAAGAAGCGAATGCGAAGGTTGAAGCGAAAGAGGAGGAAGATGAGGGCAAGGTCCAAATAACATGTTACTGACCAAAGTAAGTTATGCAGCACTTGTGCTTAGCCTGGACACAGAATACATTAGATTTTGCTGAGATGAGTCTCTTGTGGGATGGCATGCAGTAACATTACATGGGATCATATTCTGAAAGATAGCATTCATATTTGGTACTGTGAAAACTTCAAATCTCTTACATGTGTTAATGTTTCTGTTTTTTTTCCAGCGCCACTGCCTTCCCAAAAAAATCAAACTTCATGCCGAAGTGTTTAAAGTGTAGCAAGTCATTGTTACAGTCTGAAACTGCTGTATGTGCTTTGTGTTTGAATAAAGAACAGTGGCTTTTCTATGTGCACTTATTCTTTTCCCCCTTCCATAAAGACCAGTGATTTTACAGAATGTGTGTTCATTGGAGTTGTATTGAAGGTAGGTTAGGAGATTCATTTAGGTAGGTATTACATTCAATGTGGAACTGCAGAAGTGTGATGGGAAGTTGCCACATGCGGAAATGGATGTGGCAATGTAAGATAGGTTGCAAACTGAAGTAGGTAGTGTAATCTGGTACAAATGGTTTGTGTCTAGTGTATGATAAGGGATATGCCTAATATATAGGATGCAGGTAATTTTGCTGAGGGGAAAAAATGTGAGGATATCTTGTTCATTGTGAGCGTTAACATCATGAAGACAGAAACATGGTACAGGCAAACCAGTGCTAGTCTGCTGCTGGGGTTTAGTGTGAGTTTCATTAACATAGCAGTTAGCATAGCGTGTAGTATGTGACATGTAAGTATTAAGAATTGTTTCTTTGTGGCTTATATCATATTGTCCCACATTTTGATTTCTTAAAATGCTTATTACTCTCACTCTGAATTGTGGTGGCCCATTCTTTTACTAATTACCAGCTGATGAGGCTTTCGTTTGGTACGGCACACTATTTGAAGATGTACTGCGAGTTTGACCTTACTTTATGAAAGAATATGAGGCATGTTTGAAAGTTTCCTACTGGGATATAACCCTGTAAGACAAAACTGGTTCTGTCGCATTTAAAGTCCCTGTCTGTACCCTGCAATAAACACTGTCTGCCTTGGTTATAAAAACAGGTAAGTTAATACTGTATACAGAAATAATTGCTGTTTGTTCTGAAAGCCATTAAAAAACACATAAATACATTATGGGCAGAATACAGAATTTCTGAATGTTAAACCTGGTGGTACATACATTTAATGATCAGGCTTTCAGACTTTAAGAGGTGATGTGAAATGCTGTTTGTAAGAGTGCAGGTTAAAGAGCAGTAGCAAGAGGTGAAGTTGACCCCGTTATTTTCATAAGTATGGGGCAGTGGAGCTATAGCCCACAAATTCTCAAATTTGGCATCAGATGGAGGCTTGTGGCTAGCTCCATGCCTTAGTCTGGGTGTGCATGTTTTTTGAGAACATAAATATTGTCCCTGCTAGAATTGCTGAGGTATAGCCCATTGCCTAGTCACTATTGTGACTCCCAAGCTACATAGATGCACTCAAACCAAGGAGGAATGTGGGATGCAGTATACTCATTACTCTGATTGTAAATGACAACACTCAGACAGTGGTACTGTTGCAGTACTTTTTTCTGTATTGCAGCATGTAAGATTCCACCCATATATGGTAGGAGACAATGGTGGGTAATTTGTGTAGAGTTTTGCATGTCTGGAGATCGTGGTAGGCATTTTGAATCATGTTTTTCATTTCATGTTTAATATATGGTAAAAAGAAATGTCTACAAAAGCTCCGAGTTCATAAACGAATTTCATGTCTTATGTGACATGAGAAGGGGTGATTACAAAGGGAGAGGTGATAAAAATATGGGATGGGTTTGATGTCATGGATACTTTTCCTTTTCTTCCTGAAACAAATTAGCATTTGCATTATACAAGTGTAGCCTAAGTGTAATTATGCAGGGAGGACTTATTTTAGCAAAAGTGAAGATTAGTAAATGAATACAAATCTTTTGTTTTTGTCTGCTACTAATGCAGCTAATACCAACATATTCCTTCGTCAGATGGCACATACATGTTTGCAAAGAGTAGTGTATAACTTTTGTCCAATGTCGTACTGCGAGACAATACTGCCTTTCCGGTGTAAGAAGTGATTTGGCATACGTGTACTGCTAGTGTTTCATCCAAATACTGGAACTGTATAAGGTCTTGGTTTGGGCGCCCCTTAGTAAGAACTGCAAAGAAATGTGGCAGGCTTCTTCATAAAAATACTTGAATTGGGTATTCAGTTCAGTGAGAGCAGCTATTGACAGTTTGGATTCTTATTTCTTAGTGATGAAACTTCACTCCTGCAAAACATCCACTTTTGTAAAGTAAATGTGCAGAATGTCTGGCAGTAAAAAATGCATGAAACATTTACTGGTGCCACAGCAACACACACACACATTATGGTGGAGTTTTGCTGTCATTTACTTGCAATACATGTGCAAGCTGTGACTTTTTTGTCATACTGGCAAGTAACAAATTCTAATGTATCTCACACTTGGTACTTTTAAGTGAAATATAATGTGTGTAAAACACAACACACATCCAACTGCCAGACTTTTTACTGGTGGTGTGGAAAGGATTGCATGTAAGTTGTTAGGGATAAGGTCAGCTCTTCTCTTGATCTTACTTGATGATATGGGTACTAGAAAAATTTGTGGTCCTGTCCATCAGAAAAGTAAATGTTTGCAACATGAAGGCAGACTGGGAGTGGATTTATAGCTCAACTTATTCTTAATCATACTGCCGATTCAGCTTCATGCCCTGGCTCCTTTACCAGCTGCATCCACCGCAGAGGAGGCTGGGTGGGTCTAGATGCTTTGAAGAAGAGACAAATCATTTGCCTTTCCAAGGATTGAAAAATTTGTCAGTTATCCAGGCTGTAGCCCAGTCCCCACATCAAATAAATGTTCCAGCTAATGACTGCATATATAACACAAAGTAAAATGTAGTGACATATGAGCCAGAACCACAGCATAATCAAAATCCAATGGTACCACTGGTACAAAGATACTGTAAGAATGAACATGTCAGCACAATGAAGTTGGTCACAGTTGAGAGTTACAATACACACAGTGTATGCTGACATATGACACTCAATGTCAAATAGCTATGCGATGAATTGACATAATCTGAATGGATGAAAAGTTGTTTTCCATCTGCTTGACCTGACGATTTTGAATAGTTTATTCTACTGTCATTTTGTGGGGCCAAGATTTCGCACCATACTTCATATAAAACCTTAGAAAGCAGGAAGAACAAGGTCTATAGCATCAAAAGCAGATGACATTGCACCCAGGAGCAATGAACAATCAAATGCCATGTGTATTTTGCATTGTTTTATCAACAAGATTACATGAAGTAGGACTGTGCTATCTGTTTTATAGACTACCACACTGAGTTGCTACTGTAAGCAGTTCCAAAACAAAAGCAATACAGGTATACATTTGGCAAGTTTTGGCATGAAATGTGAGAAAGGAAATGTAGGGCTTACTTCTTTCTTTGTACCAATCGAAGTTTAATTTTAGGTTTCAGGCATAGACCACGTCTTAATAACACAAAGTCAATATGCAAATCATGTTTCAAAACATGTCTCTTTAATGTTATCAACCTAATATAAAGAATCTGTGATGAAACAGAAATACATAATTTACACACACAATTCATTGTAGATATCCATTCACACTTATCGTCTCAAAATTCCTATAGCTTGTGTAGTTTCACTTAAAATCTATATTTCTAGGACTATTTTTAATATAAACAAGTAAAAAGGAAGTTCCCTACTAAGCATCTTCCATTGGTGTGCTTATCAAAATGAGTAAATTACAACTTGAGTGCACAGAAGAGTGTAACAGTGGTGTAAGCAGACAAATTTGGAAAATGTGACTGTACTGATAGTGCCATGGTATACAAAGTTATATGAAAGTGGTGGCAAACCATTTGTACCAATGCCAAGTTTGACACCAAATGAGAAACCAGTTGGCAGCAGTTATTACAAGCTTACCCTACATGTAGGTCTGAGGTTGCTTGAAAAATTCAATAGTTCACCAAACAACTCTTTTTCACAACATAAATAATTGCTGTTACTTCATACTTCCTCTCCAAACACTAAGTTACCTAGGGAACAACAGTTACAAGAAAATAAAATATTATGTTAACATATCTATTAGTTTGAAACATGAAATACACTAAGTCAAATTTAAGAAGCTGCCTTGTAAAACAAAAGGAGAATGCAGTTTGTGTTGCTATCAGAACTATTTACAACATAAGAATTCAACAAAGTAGGAAATGTCTGCAGGGTGTATACTTCTGGTGCATCGCTCTGTTACTGTTCTTACAAGGTTTCTTCATATCTCAACAAAAGATACAAATTGATCATGTTCAATTCCTGCATTTATATGGACAACTGTTTCTTTGCCCTCAGACAGAACCTCAGAGACAGCAGTGTTCCAATTTATTTTTAGAGCAACTGTTTCTTTGACCTCAATGCATCCCTCACACAGAAGACAGTCTGCACTAGTTGTCATTTTTAGGTTGACACAGCTTCTACTGCACAGAGACAAGTGTGTCCATGATAAAGACCAATCACATAAGTGTATGTACGTCTTCACCTACAATGTTATGGCCTTTGTCTAAATTTAACCAAAATAAGAATACAATTGAAAAAATCTCATTAGTCACTCTGCACAGCTGCTTTGCAAATGCTCCTAACAACTGTCTTCACGCTATGCAGCAGAAGATATATCATGATGCTCACCAAGGTGGTACTTAACCAACAATGACAAGTGACATCACCTCCATTATTTTCATACATGTACCATGCATCTTATTATTTTGTACTATGACCAACAAATGCAAAATTATCTCATAAAATATCACACTCTACAATCCTACATGTTTTGATACTAATGTTTCACCCTCAGGGAGCTGTAATCAATGCCTTGCCAAGTAACACAACCATTTTAAATGCAGCTGTTGGTAATATAATTTATAATTAATATTATAATTAATTGTAAATATAATCAATATAATTACAGGTGGACCCCTGTACCTGTAGGTGATATGTTCCAAGACCTACCATGGTTACATGAAACCGCGAATAATACCAAATGCTATATATAAAACGTGATATTCGTGTAACATGCATAAATATGGTAGAGTTTAATTGATAAATTACGCACAACAAGACATTACCAACATTAAATAAAGTAATAATAAAGTGTACTGTACACTTCATTGTACATTTACAGTGTACTTTCTCTCTCTCTCTCTCTCATACATATGATAGTAAGGGATTCTGATGTTTTAGCCTAATCCTCAAGAGATGATACAGCAAGGAAAAAATACAGTACCTTTACTGTAGAGTTTAAAGGGATGACAGAACAATAAAAATCATGCCTTTCCATCAATGCACTGCATAAGCAATGAAAAAATGTGTTATTGTTACACATTTTACAATGAAAATCATATGTACACACCTGTACATACCCTGTAATAAGAAAATTTTATTTGTTAAAAAAAATCTTAGCTTATTGTGGGTATTCACCAACTTCACCATCCTTCTTGTTGCTTTCTGAACACAAACACTTTGATAACACAGTAACTAATTTGAACAGCAGGAACGCTAGAAGTAGAATGGTGGCAAGTTTGTGGGGAAGTGTGGGTACAGGGACAAAGGAGATGAGTCAAGTACTGGGCGCATTTGGGCTGCTGGTTTTCACCATGTTATGGCCTGTTGTCGCGCATTTTGAAGCTTATGAAACGTTTATTTCTTTAATCTTCCAAATTTTATGGGGGGGCCGTAGTAAACCGCCGATAACTGAAACCATGGAAACTGAATCTGCGGATATGGGGTCCGCCTGCAACTATGAATTGTATTACCAACAGCTTAAGATCATAAGCAATTATAATTATAATCAATATAATTAATTATAAATTATAGTACCAACAACTGCATTGAAAATACTTGTGTAACTTGGCAAGGCATTTATTACAAGCTCCCTGAGGATGGCACAATAGTGTCGAAACATGTAGGAGTGTAGAGTGTGATATTTTGTGAGATAATTGAGCATTTGTTGGTCATACTACAAAATGACATCACCTCCTTTTAGGGGCATTCTTGAAAATGTGAAGAGCACCTATTTGTTTATCATCTGTCTGTCTGTATCAGCTCAACTCAACCATACAGATTTTCATGAAATGTTATATTGGAGACTTTCTCTATAATCTGTCATAAAAATACAAATTTTGTTACAAACTGGATGAAAATATAGGGAACTTGACACAACAACCTAAGTATGGTTTGTTGCTGGCAAAATAAGATTGTCATAAAAGGTATGTCTTTGAGGGAAATGTTTTCAGGCTGTTAGGACAGCTGAGAACATTACACTAATACTATGCTACACATACACTCCCAATGTAAATCTGGTACCAGGCAGGGAAAAGTTTCATTATATATCACATGACACAGCCAGATGACATGTTCATACATTTCAACTTCATACCAGATTTTTTATAGTGTTAATGATGCAACTGGCTGAAGATCAGTTGATTTATAAGCGTGTTGTTTACCACACCAAATTTAAAGTTGTTACATTGTGGTTTGCAACATACTGACCTCAGGATCATGCAACAGTAGTAAACTGGTTATTAGCATACATCCTACATGAAATAAGCTATAAAACTTACACTGCAATTAATATGTGGGTCCTTTCTTGTCTGTGTCAATGAAACCAACAAATTATGCAATATGATGATCACAGTGACTACTGGTGATGATGGTGATAGTTATGTTCCTTCACATCTTAAACTGTGCATCTGTCTGTGCTTTGGAGGGCATGTGCTCACTTAACATACTTTTCCATGAATTTGCGGTGGAATTCCGAGCGCAATGAGTCATTGATGAATTGTTGATCCTTCTTCTTATCTGGCTCAGACCGTGCACAGTTCTTGAACACCACATCATCATCCCACCGCCGCTTCACCTGTGTATGCAAAACATATTTAGGAATGAGGGAAATCAACAAACATGTGTGGCTGTAGCAATGCCTCAACCACTTACCTTCAAGTCTCCTTTCTGAACCTGGGAAGCATAGTTGAGCAATGGATTTCCACTGAGGATATTCTCCATTCGAATTCTTTCTTCTTCTTGCCGCTTCTCAGTCTCCTGCAGAGTAAAAAACCAACATCAAGGGAGATTTTGTCTAAGGTGCCATTCTCAATAAACTATTTCCAGAAGGCAACAAAATATGTCTGAACATAATAAACACTTCCATTCAAATAATGCACACCATATACTTTCTGTATGATAATGTCCATGTTTTTGAAAACTAATACAAAGATAGAACTTGGGGAAACATTAAAGAGAATATCAAAACCTCAGCGAAAGAGAGTCTGGGTCTGCACGAATCGAAGCAGAATAAACCCTGGTTTGATGAAGAATGTTTAGGTTTTTTGGACCATAGGAAGCGGGCTAAAATGCAGTGGATACTAGATCCAAGCCAAAGCAAGGTAGATAATCTGAACAGTGTAAGGCGTGAAGTTAGCAGACATTTCAGGAACAAAAAGAAGGCATATCTGAGAGCTAAAATTGAGGAACTCGAAACTAACAGTAAGATCCAAAAAATTAGGGACTTGTATAGGGACATCAATGACTTTAAGAAGGGGTACCAGCCTAGATGCAATATAGTTAAGGATGAGAAAGGCGACTTGGTTGCAGACTCCCACAGTATTGTGGATAGGTGGAGGAATTATTTC
>Ga0209755_10008869_pt1 | contig 10682 bp, 3 predicted proteins | sample TergutCo191P1_FD_187301 | JGI IMG/M metagenome (GOLD analysis project Ga0209755, IMG submission 187301) | Cornitermes sp. P1 segment gut microbial communities from Petit-Saut dam, French Guiana - Co191P1 (SPAdes) (version 2) | ecosystem: Host-associated > Arthropoda: Insects > Digestive system >... | reverse complement strand
CCAGGGGCCGCCCGGTACCGGCAAAACGACTGTCATTTTAGCGATTCTGGAACGCCTTAATGAGATGGCGGACAAGCGGGGAGTTAATATTAAAGGCCAGGTTCTGTTAACCGGATTCCAGCATGACGCTGTTGAGAATATGAAACGTCATAACCTCAACGGTTTACCCATCCCAAAATTTGGTAAACGCCCCGGGGAGAGTGAATACGATTTTACCGCTTTTGAAGAAGAACTCAAAGAATGGTGTAACAAAACTGCCAACGATATCAAAGTAAAATACTCAGGCGCTGTAGTTAATGTAGAAAAGGAAAATGAAGTTATTACCGCGTGTATGCAGTACCAGAAAGCTCCAACAAAGGCGCTGGCCGCGAATATCGCGAGAAAAATCGCTTCTCTTGGTTCCGCGATCCTTGGGCCTGACCTTTCGCTTCGTGCCGCAAACCTTTCCAAAAAGCTCTCTATAGAAGAAACCCTAAACCCCGAATACAATTCCAGGCTTGATATAATACGCTGTTTGCGCACCATGCCGGAAAGTTTCGCCGATGACGGGCCGGATCGGGCATCTGATGTTTTGGCGGAGCTGGAAGATTCAATCGAAGCTGACGAAGTTGAACTATTGGGCAAAGCGCGTTTGTGGCATGATCGGAATGTACCTCCGCCATTTTTAAAAGATTTGGCAGCGCTAAAAAAGAAACTTCTTGTTTATTTTACTGCCCCGACGGTATTCCGTGAGGAAAAACAGAATGATGAAATCATAGCTCTTGCGGAAGAAGCGCTCAGAAAAATCAAGGAGGCTGGTTTTTCCGCCACGGACAAAAAATCATCTGCCCTTGCGGAATTTTTGGCTGAACTTGAGGGCAATCAGGACGGGATGATCAACGCGGTGACGGAATACAGTTTCGCGTTTGCCGTAACATGCCAGCAGAGCGTCAGCAAGAAAGTGTTGGTGCGGAAGGACATTGACCCGGATAATTATGCTCAAAACCTGGAATATGAGTATGTGATAGTGGACGAAGCCGCCCGTGTTTCTCCACGGGATCTGATGATTCCGCTGGCTTATGGCAAGCGTATTATCCTGGTTGGCGACCACCGCCAGTTACCGCACCTCATTGATGATGAAGTTGCCCGCCAAATGGAAGCGGGAGAGACGGGGGAAGCGGAAGACATTTGGCTTAAAAAGTCCATGTTTGAGTATTTATTTTCAGAACGGCTTAAAGCGCTGGATCAGAAAGACAAAAAAACACGCTGTGTTACCCTGAATATACAATACCGCATGCATCCTGTCCTGGGAGATTTTATCAGCCGGAATTTCTACGAACGCTTTAACCCGGAAGAAAAGTTCACCTCCGTCAGGCCAGAAAATGATTTTTATCACAACTTGCCGGATACTGATAATAAGCCTGCTGTTTGGCTGGATGTCCCGGCTGTGAAAGGCCCGCATGAGTCTCGCGACCATAGCTGGATACGTACTGTTGAGGTAACTGCCATAGTCAAGCAGCTAAAAACCTGGATGAACTCCAAAGAAGGTAAAAACCTGTCTTATGGCGTTATTTCATTTTACAAGCCACAGGCGGAACTAATCAAAAAACAACTTGGCGATAAAGCTGAAGACAACAAAAAGCTCCGTATTGGTACGGTCGATTCATTCCAGGGCATGGAATTTGATGTTGTCTTTTTGTCAATGGTCAGAACATTCAGGCAAAACTGGAAACCAAAAGATGAACGCCGGGAAAAACAGGCGTACGCGCTTTTTGGTCATCTTTGTCTTTATAACCGTCTGAATGTCTCCATGAGCCGCCAGAAAAAACTGCTGGTAGTAGCCGGAGATTCAGGCCTGTTGAATAATGATCTGGCAAAAGAATTTATTCCCGGCCTGGTTGATTTTTACGATCTGTGCAGGGAAAAAGGAACGGTACTCCATGCTTAATGTTCTGGATTATGGCGAACACAAGCCCTTTGGTGAAACTGTCGGAAAACCGCGAAACCTTGCGTGGCCGGTGAGCGCTTACCGTGTGACATTGCCAGAGTTATCCGGCTACGGTGACATTAATCCCTTTGAGCGTGTTATTCTGAAAATCATTGAAGCATGCGGGATACGGAACGCGGACGCTCTGGCACGGGAAACATGCCTTCCCGTTGATCTGGTTCAATGTATCCTCCTGCGTTTGAAGGATAAAGCGCTTGTTGACGAACACTGCGAAATTATCAGGGAAAAAAGCGGCACATGGGCCGGAAAAGACGAAGAAAATGAACAATCCTTCGTTACAGCCCTGTTGTTTCGGGAGACTGTCTCAGGTAAAATTCTGCCATTTTTGCACTTGCTGGATAAGGATAATCCGCTGAAAAAAAATGAAGATGATGAAAAAAGATACCAGAAAATCCAGCCCAGGCACATAAACAATAAACCTGAGCCTCATGACGTTATCCGCGCAATAAAGGCCATGTCAAGACGTTCAGGCTTCGGTACAGGCAGGCGCTTGCCTGCGGTTAGACTGATCAGCATAGCCGGAGAAAGCGAACCGTATTATCTTGACTGCCCTATTGCCATACAAAAGCGCGATGGTGAATTCCGCATCGCTGACCCTTTTGGCAGCGGGTTTTCACTGCTTCTTGAAAGTGTATTCTCCCGCCTTCTTGAACAGGATGAAAATTTGAGCAAGTGGTTGATGGAATGGAGGCAGAATTTATCCAATCCAACCAAAAATGAACAAAACGCGGCGCCAAAAGAAGCTTTTGAAAATGATACAAATTGGGGGCGTTACCGAAATCTGATTTCCTGCATGAGATTAAAAAAAGATACTCAGTATCGTTCAATAAAGCAAATTTATTCCGCCATCGAATGGGCGTTGTTTTATGCGTGTACCCAACGGCGATATGATAACGCGGTCAGGACACTCAGGCTTTCAAAACAGGAAGATCATAAAAATATTTTGAAAGAGGCAGCGAAAGAACTAGGACTGGATTCGCCGCAGAACGGCTTTTTTCCTGTTCCTGAAGGAAAACTTGACGATTTTGAATCCGGCGAGCCTGATATGTCGACAATTCTCAGCATCACGCTTTTAATGGCGAAGGAAGACCGCTCGCATCCTTTGCACCGTATCGCCATCTGGCACCAGGATTTCATTAACGGGCTTTTACGCATAAAAAAGCAGCGGGACGAGCAGGATCACGGAAAGGGCGGATCCCGGAAAGACATGGAATTGCCTGAAGAAGCTTTTATGCGCAAAATTGTTACCACATTGCTGCCGGATATCCGATTTTCGGACACACCTGCTGCGGAGATAGACAAAGATAAAGTCGCTGACAAAATGCTTGATGCGCGGACAAGCATTTTAAATGAATTTGCTTTTGAAAAATATAATCGGCTTGGAACAAACTTGAAGGATTGGTTGATTGCCGCAGAAAGTTTCCTGTTATCATTTAATGACGGAGATGACGCTAACATCTTTGTTTGTGATTTGTGTGCCGTTCTTCAGGCGGTGTTCAGAAAAAAACTTGCAGGTGCATTGCCTCCTGATGTTACGGATTCTGAATTCACCATACATGCGCGGGAAAGCGCAAAAAACGCAGGCTTCGGCGAATTGCCGCCTTCTCTATGCACGGTTAGACCGCTCATGGTCCGCCAGACCCTGCAGGGCAACGATCAAACCCTCAACGCATGTGCGGTTGTTTTTCTTATAGTATCGGGTAATGAAGATTTAAAGGCAATAGCGGAGCTTCAGCCGTCCTTTATTTCTGATATTAATGATATTATTGTATTGCGCGGTCATGGCAATGAACCGCTGCCAATGTCTAAAGACAATATTATGAAAATTCGTAAATCTGTCTATACAACAATAAAAACACTATTGGAGGTCTAAAATGGGATTATTTTCCAAATCAGAAGCTGAGTTAAAAGAAATTGCTGCCGGCCTGGAAAAGAAACAGAGTGAACTGAATAATCGCGAAAGCGATTTAAAATCTGCCTTGCAGCAACTGGATTACAACCGCAGCCTGTTTGAGTCATCAAAGAGCCAATTTGAAACCGAAAGGTTTAATCATCTTGAAGAGGTAAAACGCATCGGTGACAGTATTTCCGCCGAAAAGGCTGACATTGAAAAAAGAAGAAGTGATATTGCCTTGAAGGAGTCGGAGGCAAAGGCCGCATTCGCCGCTGCTCAACGTGAGGCCTTTGAGGAGGTTGTTGAAAAGCGTCAGGCGGAACTTGATATGCGTCAAAAGAAACTTGATGACACTGCCGCTGATTTGCTAAAGCGCCTTGAAGACTTTCATGCAAAAGAAGGCGAAACTGCCAAACGTGAACTTGAGCTTACAGAACGCGAACAGGAAGCCAACGCCGGCTTTGCGGATAAAACCAGAGCGCTGGCGGAAGAGGCCTCGCGGCAGCATCAGGCAAATCAGGCTGAGGCGCTTCGCTTGAAGGACCTCGCTGATACGCTTGCAGGTGACCGCCAATCTGTGGAAAACGAAAAGGATGCGCTCCTTAAACGTGAACGGGAACTCGTTGCAGCCGAGCAAACACGCGATGCCGGTTATACCGAAGAACGTTTGAAACTGGATATAGAAACACGGGAAAAACGGACTTTAATGGAAGCGGAAATTACAGCCGCCCGTGAAGCAAGACTTTCTGCCCTGGAGGATGAAATTGCCAAACTGAAAAGCAAACGCCTTGAGAATATCGCGGACGCTGAACAGATCGAGCGGGAGCGTATTCGGGCAGAAATTGCCAAAGAACGGGAAGATTGGGTAAATGAACAGGAAAGCGCCCGAAAACAACTGGAAAGAGACCGCCTGGAAATTGACAGGCAAAGAGGGGCTGTTTCCGCCATACAAAGTGAAACCGAGAGGAACAAAGCAGAACTGGAAGCAGCAGAACGGACACTGGAACGGAAAGAAGAGATGCTTGAGCGGCGATGGCAGAAAAAACATGATGAATTGGATGACAGTCTTGCTGAAAAGCTCCAAGACGAACGGGAATCCATGAAAGAAAAAAACAAGACAATGAAAGATAGAATAGATTCTTTGAATGACAGCCTCCGTACCCAGGATGAACTTTTTGGCGCTTTTGAGCAATTGAAACGCCAGCTTGGTGACAAAGACCCCGCAGAATATATCCGTGACCTTAACAGCAAAACTGACGAAATGAAACGCTTGCGGGAAGAGCTTAACACACGCCCGACTGAAGAGATGCGTACCGGGTTTAAAGAAATGGAAACAAAGGTAAAAGAGCAAAAAGCACTGGCGGAGCAATACAAAGAACAACTCGAAGCAAATAATGCCGATGCCGCAGAAGCTGTCATGCTGCGGCACGAGAACAGCAAACTGGTGGCAGAGAATAGATCTCTTGCACAGGAAGCAGGCATATATAAAAGTCTTAATAATAAGTGTGAGGCTGAACTTAAACGTCTTACTGCAGCATATGAAAAATCTTCGGATAATCAGAAGCGCTATACGCAAATCGAAGAGCCTTTCATTAAGGCAGACAAGGCAAAGAATCCGGATGAAAAGGATATTGATGAAATGACATGGCTCACCAATATTAAAGAAAAATGTGATGGGGTTGGTATTCATTTTCATCCGCGTATTTTGAATGCGTTCCATACAGCGTTAAAAATCTCGGATTGGTCGATTTTAACCATTCTTGCCGGTGTTTCCGGTACCGGTAAATCTGAGCTGCCGCGTCATTACGCTCACTTTGGCGGTATTTATTTTGATGAAATTTCTGTTCAGCCAAACTGGGATAGTCAGGAATCCATGCTCGGCTTTTTTAATTCAATTGATGATGAGTTTGATGCAAAATCGGTATTGCATTTTCTTGCTCAAAGTCAGAAAAAATGGGAAGAAAAAACTGATACCAACATGGGTTATCCTGGTTTAAATAAAGCAGTTTGCCTTGTCCTGTTGGACGAAATGAATCTTGCCCATCCTGAACTATATTTTGCGGAATTCCTGAGTAAACTCGAAAGGCGGCGGGGATTAAAAGGTCTGGACGTACCTTACCTTTCTGTATCAATTGGAGCCGGAAGGCCGCCTTACCAGCTCCCGCTTGGCCGTAATGTCCTTTGGGCGGGAACGATGAATCAGGATGAAACAACGAAATCCTTGTCTGACAAAGTTTTGGACCGATCTATCATCATTCATTTCCCGCGCCCAACTGAACTAAAGCGCCGCGATATTAATGCTCTTACGGATGGTAAGGATGGTAATCGCGGCGCCATATTGCACAGGAAATCATGGGAGAAGTGGCTTACGCGGGAAAGCCCGTTCTCTCCCGAACAGGTCAAGCCATACAAAGAATTTGTTGAGGGTATTAATTCGTCGCTTGAGGTTGCGGGCCGCGCCTTTGGACACCGTGTATGGCAATCAATAGAACACTACATGGCAAACTATCCCGGCGTTCGGGATGCCATGAATAATGCTGATAAAAACAAACACAAACTTGACGACATTATGCACACAGCCTTTGAAGATCAACTTGTCCAGAAGATCATGCCAAAACTGCGCGGTATAGATACCCGGGGTAAAAGCAAAACCGAATGTCTTGATAAAATCGCTTTGCAGCTTAACGCTGTCGGAGTTAACCGCAAACCGTTCAACCTAAAAAAAGATTTCAACCTTGCCTGCGAACTTGGTTATGGGCAGTTTATCTGGCAGTCGGCAAACTATTTGAATGCCGAAATTAAACCAGAAGAGGTATCATCTGCTGAAGGACAGACAGCTTCCAACGGGTTAGAAAAATGACGCTGCTTGAACTTTACCGTAGCTATAATGCAGATGGAATGAAATTTGATCCAAAAACAGGCGAAATTCTTCTTCTGCAGGTATTGGATATACATTTTGGTAAAGTCCTTCTCGAACAGACACATTGGTTTACGGTCAATTCGGTATTTGATCCCAAAACCGGTGAAGCGCTTCCGCAGTCATTGTCAGCATTCCTTTCCAATATTACCCGTCCAAAAGCGCCGAAACCGGTCCGTGATCGCCTTTGGCGCATCACGGATCACGCCCGTAATTCGGTTGAACGGCTCTTCCGCGCACTCAACGAAAGCCCGCGCCGTGAACAGGCATTTTTGCCTGTCCGCGCGGTACGGGAATTGGACGCAAACAGTTTTATCAAGCTCAGCAATCGTCCTGGCCGCACTATCCGGGAGAAATTGGCAAAGAAGCCCTACCTTCATGCGGTCAGGCGTTTTCAATCTATTGATCTGCCGGAAAACCGGCTATTGAAGGCATTTGTAAGCCGCCTTGCCGAACTGCTCGAATTACGCCAGGATTATCTTGGTGAAGAGGAAGATGAGCTGCTTTCAAAAATACGCTCCTGGCTTTTAAGCAGCGAGGCGCAAAGTATAGCCCGATGGGAAAATCTTCCGCCCAACAACGCGCTTTTGTCGCACCGGGATTACCGCCGCGTTTGGGATGCCTGGCGCAGGCTGCAAACGCTCGATGATGATATTGACCGGGATTTTTCACAATTTGAAACCCGGAAAAGAACAATGGAATACTGGTGTGAATACGGGCAGAAATACACTGATGGAAAACATCTTTTTGCCAATATGCCAGTCTGCTTTAATTATGAAGAATTTGAGATTCGCCCGTGGAAGGAGCCGCCATTATTTCAGCAGAAAAAAGAAAAAATTATTCATTATCCTAAACCAGCAAAAATAGCCGAACCCGTCTGCGTTGACTTTACTGGATTACATCCGCGCTATTTTTCACAGGGGCAAAAAGGAAATAAGGCGAAGAGTGAGACTTTGCATGAATCCTTTATCTGGCAAAGATGGAAAAATGAAAGTGAATCTGTTGACATTAATCTATTCAATTCAGACGCTCTTTTTCTTCACCCCGACGCAGCAACAATTTCTTCTTCCGACTTGCTTTTCTCCAAAGATATACATGACGAATATCTTGACCATGCTGCCTCCGCATTTGTCTCAAGACTTTATGAGTTTTTTACAAATGACAGGATCATTTGGCTTGTACCCGATTTCCTGAATGACTTTGAGCTGAATATTACCCGCCGTAACATTAATGCCCGTTTTCCCAATGCGGAACCGCTTCCCAGAAGCATTGCGGCTGTTTTTGCGCAAGTTGATTATTCTAAAATTAAAGATGAAAATTTTTCTGTTATTGTTATTGATAATGTCGGCGGTAAAACATGCGTTATCAAACTTTGCGCCCGCTTCGACCCATTGCTAAAGGAACGCATTCCGGAAACGTGCGGGTTTTATTGGGAACGCTGCCCGCCTATCCTTATTCCCGCTGAAGATTCAGAAGAGATTGAAATAAAAAATTACGACATTATCACCGTTGATGAAACGGGCAGGTGGCGCGATAAACCACAGCCAAAGCCGCCCCAATCTTTTGATGTGCATGCGCTCAGAAAGGATGAACGAATCGGACAATTCGCATTTTTTATCGATCTTGCCGGAAGTACTGAAAGCCCTGTTGCCGGAGGAATGCGCTTTCACGTTTTGCAGCAAAATGCCGGAGATATTCCACTTTGGCGAGATCATATCCCCGAGCTTTCAATTAAAGTGATGAAAGACGGATGTTATCAACCGTATTGGCTTGTTTCCCGGGATACGACTATAGCGCCAATTCGCGGGCGGCCTGTCCCGATTAATATTCAAGACCACTTCACGCTTCCTGCCGGAAGGCAGTTTTATCAATTTCCGCTTTTTCAGGGCGAAAATACTGCCACGATCGGATTTTCGGCCAGAATCGAATCACCTTCATTTCCTCTCAAGGCAAATACTGCGTGCCGTCTGAATATGACATTCACCTATGGTGCAGATGATCCTTATTGTCTGATTTTTGCACCCTTAAAGAATGAATTCCCTCCTGTCATGGCAAAGTGGCAAAAAGTTGGAGAAGAAATAATTACCGATGCTCCAGCGCCGCCATATCCAACACCTTTGCCGTGGGAGGCTTTGAAACACTGGAAGAATGCGCAGGGAAAAGAAGAGAATTTACTGGATTGGTTGATTGACGCATTAACTGCTTTGAATGATAAAATACCAAATCGTTCTCAGATAACTATTTCACGTTGGGTATCAAGAAATGACAAAAACGATTCCTTATATTGGTTTGCTTTTGCAAAAACCGATATAAGAGAATGTATCGTTTACCCAAATAACATTCTCGATTCATTTTCCGAACCCCCAAATATAGCTTTTCCGGCCGGAACGGAATTTTTGGCTAATATTCAGGAAAGGGAAAACGGTAAATTGGCCGCATATGATATTTCAAAGACAGAGAACACTTTTTCTGATGAAACCAAGTCACGATTGTTGAGTTTCAGGAAAAAAAGCCTGCAAAACAGAATGCCTTTGATTTGGGCTGATAATCGTTCTCTGAAAGATGCCGGAACCCCGGTAGATTTTAAGAAAAAATTCAATGAGTTAATTTCTTTGCTGTCTAAACGTCTTCCGCCTGAAATCTTTAATCGGAAATTTTTGATTCTCCTGTCCTGTCTTCATAAAGATACAGGAAGCGAATCTGTCCAATGGATTATGGAGCAGGTCGATAATGAAGCATATTCTGGTTTCTACCCCAATGAAAAGGCTTTTAATCTCCGTGCTATCGGTTTGGCGCTCGGTGATGTGTCACAGCCGTGGCAGCAGTATATAGTATCAAAACTCTTATCGCAGCAAACAGCAGAAGTACTTCGTATATTTAGCTATGCTATTTGGAATGAGCAGCATTTTGTAGAAAGTTTTACACTTGAAAATCTTCAATCCATCCTGGACAGATTAAATAAAATGTTGTTGGGAATAAAGCCGTGTCCGAAAAAAAGAGACGAGAAAGACAAATGGACTGTTCCTGACTGGATTCGCACTACAGCCGAACCGCTTGAACTTTTACTTGGTTTATTACGAACCCGCGCATCGGAAGATTCCAGCATCAAAATGATGTTACAGCCACATCAAAAAATAACCAAGGAGCTTGCGAAACGGGTTGAAGAGATTACTGGAATCATTGCGCAATCCAGGGGTATATTTCCTTCGCGTGTAAAGCTGGAGAACATTCAGAAACCCAGGGATGATCATGCTCCAGACTTGCTTTACGCTTTACGTCTCTATCTTACTGGCGATGACAGCGCAAACGCTATTCACATCTCCGGGGTTTCAGACGATGAAAAAGATTACGATAATTAATTAGAGATGCTCCTGAAAGTCCTGCGCGCCATGTTTGCACAGCGGGCACACAAAGTCATCCGGCAGGCTCTCTCCCTCATAAACATATGCGCAGATAGTGCATACAAAGCCTTTCTTTGCCTGCTGTTGCGGCTGAGGCCTTGGTTTTATGGCATCAAAATAGTACTGATACGTTACGCTTGGCTCGTTTGACAGCGTAAAAGACTGCGTAACATTGGCAAAAAATACGGTATGTGTGCCATGATCATGCGCGTGCGTTACTTTTGCGGAAATTACGCAATTGCTGTGTTCGCTTACATAGCGTATGCCATTGGCAGTGCGTTCATTATAAGCGCAGCCGGCAAATTTATCAGTGGCCTTTCCGCTTTGAAAACCGAATTGCTGGAATATGCGGAAAGGCGCGCTTTCTGTCAAAACAGATACGTTAAACTCCCCGGTTTTCAAAATCATGTCATGGGTAAAATTGGCTTTGTTTACAGCAGCGGCGATGCAGAGCGGGGAAGCGCTTATCTGCATGACGGTATT